>ERZ779629.766-NODE-766-length-12129-cov-31.080007_pt1 | contig 12129 bp, 13 predicted proteins | sample MGYA00514192_ERZ779629 | MGnify/ENA primary metagenome ERZ779629 (study PRJEB29562, sample SAMEA4376709) | mouse gut metagenome | isolation source: Cecum | study: EMG produced TPA metagenomics assembly of the A DSS colitis mouse model was used to assess the... | reverse complement strand
GCGCCGGGGCCCACGTCGATGATATAGTCGGCGGCGCGCATGGTGTCCTCGTCGTGCTCCACCACAATGAGGGTGTTGCCCAGGTCCCGGAGGCTGCGCAGGGTCTCCAGCAGCTTGTCGTTGTCCCTCTGGTGGAGGCCGATGGAGGGCTCGTCCAGAATATACAGCACCCCCATGAGGGAGGACCCGATCTGGGTGGCCAGGCGGATGCGCTGGCTCTCGCCGCCGGAGAGGGTGGCGGCGGAGCGGCTGAGGGTCAGGTACTGGAGCCCCACGCTGCGCAGAAAACCCAGCCGGGCGCGGATCTCCTTGAGTATCTGGTCGGCGATCATGGACTGGGTGGCGGTGAGAGTCAGCCCCTCCATGAACCCCAGGGCCTCGGACACCGGCAGGGTGGTGAAGTCGTGGATGCTGCTGCCCCCCACCGTCACCGCCAGGCTCTCCATCTTCAGCCGCCGGCCCTGGCATGCCGGGCAGGGCCGCTCGCTCATGCACTCCTCCAGCTCGCGGCGGGCCGCATCGGACTGGGTTTCCCGGTAGCGGCGCTCGATGCTGTTGCAGATGCCCTCAAAGCTCTGGCGGAGCACCCCCTTGCCCCGGGGCTGGTCGTAGTGGAGCTCCAGCTCCTCGCCGCCGGTGCCGTAGAGAATCACCTCCCGGACCTCCTTCTTCAGGTCCTTCCAGGGGGTGGTCAGCTTGAAGCGGTACTTCTTGGCCAGGGCGTCGAAGTACATGCGGCTGATGCCGTCCCCGCGGATGCTGTTCCAGCCGCTGGCCTGGATGGCTCCGTCCAGGATGGCCTTGTCCTCGTCGGGGATGATGAGGGACGGGTCCACCTTCAGCTGGCTGCCCAGGCCCGTGCAGGCGGGGCAGGCCCCGTAGGGGTTGTTGAAGGAAAACATCCGGGGGGCCAGCTCCTCGATGGACACGCCGCAGTCCTCACAGGCGTAGTTCTGGGAGAACAGCAGATCCCGCTCCTCCTGGAGGATGTTGGCGATGACGATGCCCCCGGCCAGGTTGGAGGCGGTCTCCACGCTGTCGGTGAGCCGCTGGCGCACGTCCGGACGGATCACCAGACGGTCCACCACAATCTCAATGTTGTGCTTCTTGTTCTTCTCCAGCCGGATCTCCTCGGTGAGCTCATACAGGCTCCCATCCACCCGGACCCGGACGTAGCCGGACTTCCGGGCGTCCTCGAAGACCTTCTGGTACTCCCCCTTCCGGGCACGGACCACGGGGGAGAGAATCTGGACGCGCGTCCCCTCCGGCAGCTCCAGAATCTGGTCGATGATCTGGTCGATGGTCTGCTGGCGGATCTCCTTGCCGCAGACGGGGCAGTGGGGGGTGCCCACCCGGGCCCAGAGGAGGCGGAGGTAGTCGTATATCTCCGTCACCGTGCCCACGGTGGAGCGGGGGTTCTTGCTGGTGGTCTTCTGGTCAATGGAGATGGCCGGGGAGAGGCCGTCGATGTAGTCCACGTCCGGCTTCTCCATCTGGCCCAGGAACATCCGGGCGTAGGAGGAGAGGCTCTCCACGTAGCGCCGCTGGCCCTCGGCGTAGATGGTGTCGAAGGCCAGGGAGGACTTGCCGGAGCCGGAAAGGCCGGTGACCACCACCAGCTTGTCCCGGGGGATCTCCACGTCCACGTTCTTGAGGTTGTTCTCCCGGGCGCCTTTGATATAGATCTTGTCCTGCATGGATGGTTACTCCTCATTGCGTTAAAATAGCCTGCCGCTTGGCTGACACAAGGATACCGGAATGGATTTTTTATGTCAAGCCCCCGGCTGAAAATTTCCCGCCAGGCGCAGAGCGCCGTCCCGGAGGAGCTCGATATTTTCCTCCTCGAACACGGTATCCCTATTGGTATGTATCCTGTTCATATAATATCCGACGATCTTTTTATGCTTCAGGGCGCAGACGCCCACGCCCCGCTTGAAGGACGCGTTGTCGCTGGGGTAGAACCCAAAGCCCCGCACCACCTCCGTGGTCTTCCCGCCGCGGCCCGTGAAGGCCGCCTCGATCTGCTCTAAGGCGGCGGGATCCTTCTTCAGCGCCCCGCCGGGGAAGAACTGAATAAAATCTCCGTCAGAGACGCAGTCGAAATTGATGTTCAAGGCCCCCTTTTTCGCCCTCCTGTGGGCTCTGGTGAAGGACAGCGAGCCCAGCATGCCCTTCTCCTCGTTGTCGAAAAACACAAAGCAGACCTTCCCACGGTCCGCCTCGGGCATGAGAAGGGCCGTCTCCAGCAGGGTGACGACGCCGCTGGTGTTGTCGTTGGCGGTGTGCCGGTTGGCAGGGCCGTCCATGATCCACCAGACGAACAGCAGGCTCAGGGCGATGGCCGTGAAGGGCATCAGCGGAAGCAGGGCGCGGGACCGCAGCACTGCGGCCACGGCCAGAAGCGCCCCCTCCGCCGCCGCCACCGCCAGGAACAGGGGGATCACCAGCAGCAGCTGGTAGAAGACGTAGAAGGCCAGATTCCGCGGCGTGAGGAAGTTGGGAACGGGCAGTACGGCGCAGGTGTCGTAGTGGGCGGAGAGGATGAGCCGGGCCGTCTCAGGATCTCCGGCCACCACATTCTGCGCGGCAAAGCCCTTCTCCATCTGCGGCGCGTACCCGGCGGCCGCCAGCTCCCCGCACAGCCAGGAGCGGAAGGCCTCCTTCTGCTTCCGGGACTTGCGGATCTGAAACTCGGACAGGATGGTCTGCGACTGGGGAAGCATAGCAAAAAACCTCTCTTTCCAGCGCGGGGCGCTACAGGGGCGTCTGGAGGGTCAGGCCGTAGAGATAGAGGCCGAACACCACCGCCGCCGCCGCGACGCTGCCCGCACGCTGCATGAACAGATAAAACTCCGTGGGCTCCGGGTCCTCCACGGCGAGGGCGTGCCGGAGGTAGAAGAAGGCCAGGGGAAAGGCCGTCTGGAGGCCGCAGAGGACCGCCAGCAGCAGACCCAGGCCCCACACCTCCCAGCTGCCCCGGACGGCGGGCTCCGGCTCCAGGGCGAAGCGGAGAATGTCCGGCGCGTCAAAGGTATACCCCGACCAAGGGTCGTGCTGGGCGTAGGCGCGGACGGAGACAAGGGGCTCCCAGGACCCGTCCTCGCCGCAGAAACGGGCCGAGCCGCCGGCGGGGTTATACCCGCCCCGGAAGATGACTATGCCGTTCCGGCTCACCTGGACGCGGCGGTAGGGCAGGCCGCTGCTGCCGGCGATGGTCCCCTCCGGCCACTCCACCAGGCCGCGCTGCCGGAGGCGGCCCTCCACGGCGAGGACCACCTCCGTGCCCCCGCCCTCCGGCCGGACGGTGATGGTGGTGGGATCCCCGTGGACCCGGCCGGTGTAGACGGCGGCCTCCCCCTCCTGGGTTGAGCGGAGGAGGGCCCCCTCGAAGGACACGCCGGGGCGGCTGCGGCTGACGACCGTCAGCAGGGCGAAGATGACGGTCATCGCCGCCAGCAGCAGGAGGATCACCTTCTGCAAGGTGGTGAATCTAGCCGTCATCGCGCCCCCTCCTCTCCCCCGCCGGGCCCCCGGCCTCCGACCGGCCCAGCAGGTAGTCCGTGGTGACGCCGAAATAGTCCGCCAGAAGCATCAATGATAAAATGGGAATGTTAATTTCCCCGTATTCCATCTTTTGATAGTTGCTGATTGTACACCCCAGTAATTCCCCCATACTGCGCTGGGTCTGTTGGGACGATACCCGCAGCTCTTTTAACCTTTTTCCGAAGACAATTAATTTTTCATCCTTCATGGCTTTCACCTATTGACACACAGTTAAATTGTGTGTATAATAATAGCACAGTATAATTATGTCAAGGAGGACACCGCCATGGATGACTTCTACCCCTGGCTCTTCGACCACTACGCCCTGCCCCAGCTCACGGCCCTGGACAAGAGCGGACAGGACGCCGCCGCCGCCGTCGCCGCAGAGCTCTCCCTAGATGAGGACGGCCGCATCCGCATGGTGGATTTCGCCGACGGCCTGCGCCTGCAGTGGGGCACGGAGGCCTTTGCCCTGGGGGTCCGGCTGGGCCTGGCGCTGTACGGGCCCCGGGGCGGGGTGTGTCCCGTCAGCGGATCTCCTTGCGCAGCTCGATGATCCGGTCCCGCAGCACCGCCGCGTACTCGAACTCCATGAGCTTGGCCGCCTCCTTCATCTGCTTCTCCAGCTTGGCGATCTCCGCCGCAAGCTCCGGCTTGGTCAGCTTCTTGCCGGACCTCTTCTGGGCCTCCGCCTCGGACTTGCTGAGCTCCAGAATCTCGCGCACGGACTTGATGACCGTCTTGGGCACGATGCCGTGGGCCCGGTTGAAGGCGTCCTGCAGCTTCCGCCGCCGCTCCGTCTCGTCCATGGCCGAGCGCATGCTGCGGGTGACGGTGTCGGCGTAGAGAATGACCATGCCCTCCGCGTTCCGGGCGGCCCGGCCGATGGTCTGGATCAGGCTGGTCTCGCTGCGCAAAAAGCCCTCCTTGTCCGCGTCCAGGATGGCCACCAGGCTGACCTCCGGCATGTCCAGGCCCTCCCGGAGGAGGTTGATGCCCACCAGGACGTCGAACTCCCCCAGGCGCAGATCCCGGATGAGCTCCATGCGCTCAATGGTCTCCACGTCGTGGTGCATGTAGCGGACCTTAACCCCCGCCTTGGCGAGGTAGGCGGTGAGGTCCTCCGCCATCCTCTTGGTCAGGGTGGTGACCAGCACCCGCTCGTTCCGGGCGCTTCTGGCGTTGATCTCGCCGATGAGGTCGTCGATCTGGCCCGCCACGGGCCGGACCTCCACCCGCGGGTCCAGCAGGCCCGTGGGGCGGATGACCTGCTCCACGATCTGGTCGGCCTGGCCCCGCTCGTAGTCGGCGGGGGTGGCGGAGACGAACACCGCCTGGTTGAACCGGGTCTGGAACTCCTCGAACTTCAGGGGCCGGTTGTCGAAGGCGCAGGGCAGGCGGAAGCCGTACTCCACCAGGCTCTCCTTCCTGGCCCGGTCGCCGTTGAACATGGCCCGGACCTGGGGGAGGGTGACGTGGCTCTCGTCCACGAAGAGGACGAAGTCGTCGGGGAAGTAGTCCATGAGGGTCATGGGGGGCGAGCCCACGGGCCGGCCGGAGATGACCCGGCTGTAGTTCTCGATGCCGTTGCAGTAGCCCAGCTCCCGCATCATCTCCAGGTCGTAGCTGGTCCGCTGGCGGATGCGCTGGGCCTCCACCAGCTTGCCGTTCTCCACGAACCAGCGCTCCCGCTCCTCCAGCTCCCCCTCGATCTCGCCGATGGCCCGCTCCATCTTGTCCCGGCTGACCACGTAGTGGCTGGCGGGCCAGACGGGGATATTGGTGAGCCGGCGGGTGACGGTGCCGGTGACGGGGTTGATCTCGCTGACCCGGTCGATCTCGTCGCCGAAGAACTCCACCCGGATGGCGGAGTCCTTCCAGTAGGCGGGCCAGAGCTCCACGGTGTCCCCCCGGACCCGGAACATGTTGCGCTCGAAAGCGACGTCGTTGCGCTCGTAGCGGATGTCCACCAGCCGGCGGAGGAGCTCGTCCCGGCCCATATCGTCCCCCACCCGGAGGGAGACCATCATCTTCTCGAAGTCGTCTGGCTCCCCCAGGCCGTAGATGCAGCTGACGGAGGAGACCACGATCACGTCCCGCCGCTCCAGCAGGGAGGCGGTGGCGCTGAGCCGGAGGCGGTCGATCTCCTCGTTGATGGAGGCGTCCTTCTCGATGAAGGTGTCGGTGTGGGGGATGTAGGCCTCGGGCTGGTAGTAGTCGTAGTAGGAGACGAAGTACTCCACGGCGTTGTTGGGAAAGAACTCCTTGAACTCCTCGCACAGCTGGGCGGCCAGGATCTTGTTGTGGGCCAGCACCAGGGTGGGGCGCTGCACGGCCTCAATGACCTTGGCCATGGTGTAGGTCTTTCCCGACCCGGTGACGCCCAGGAGAATCTGTTCTCTCAGCCCGTCCTCGATGCCCTGGGCCAGCTTCCGGATGGCCTGGGGCTGGTCGCCGGAGGGGGTATAATCGGAGATCACCTGGAATGGGGGCATGGGGGCTCCTTTCTTCGCCGGGGCGGCGAGGGGAAAATTCTTTTGCGGGAAATCCCGCCTATGCTCTGATTCTCCCCGATTCCCGCAGGGAGACGTAGTCGTTGTCGGCCACAATGATGTGGTCCACCAGGGCCACGCCCATGGCGTCAAGGGCCTCCCGGGCCAGCTCGGTGGCGGTCTCGTCCTCCCGAGAGGGGAGGGCCACCCCGCTGGGGTGGTTGTGGGCCAGCACCACCATCATCGCGTTGGTGTGCAGGGCGTTCTCCATGATCCGGCGCACGTTCAGGCCCACGCTGCCCACGTCGCCCTCCCCCAGCTTGTAGACGTGCAGCTTCCGGCCCTTGGCGTCCAGGCAGAGCTGGTACATGACCTCCTTGGACTGGCCGGCGAACAGGTCCCGGAAAAATTCGCCGATGCGGTCGGTGGTGTTGAGCACCGTCTCGTTGGCGGAGGCGGAGAGGATTGCCTTGCGGTAGAGCTCCGGCACCAGCTTGAGCAGCACCGCCGCGTTGCGCCCCAGGCCGGGCACCCGCTCCAGCTCCGCCGCCGGGGCGGCGAACACCGCCTGGAGGCTGCCGAAGCGGTTGATAAGCTCGTGGGCGATGGGGTTGGTGTCCTTGCGGGGCACCGCGTAGTAGAGCAGCACCTCCAGCAGCTCGTGGTCGGCAAAGGGGTCCGGCCCGCTGGTGAGAAACTGCTGCCGCTTTCTGTCCCTGTGCCCATCGTGTACGCCCATGGAGCCCTCCCCTCCGCCGGCCGGGGCCGGCGCGTAGCATGTATTATGTTATTGTACCACACAAACATCTGTTTCACAAGTGGTTTTGGGAGAAAATTTTTCCGCGTCCTATTATGTTTGACAAAAATCGACATTTTTGTTATGATAAGATCAATACGTTATGTGAGTGGGGCGCGGGGAGATGAGAGTCTATCACGGCACAGACAGCGGCAGCGCACGCAGTATTCGGGAGCGCGGTATTGACCTGACGTTCGGAGATGAGTCCGTTGACAACGCACAGGGGTTTTATACGACGCCAAGCCGGGCGTTCGCGGAGCGGCGCGCCCGGACAATGACGGAATCGGCGAGAAAATTCCGCGGCGACGACACGCTGAAGCCCGCCATTTTGCAGATTGACATCGATGAGAGCGCCTTTCAGGACCTGTGCGTCAAGGAGTTTGACGGCTGTACGCGGGAGTGGCAGGAGTTTATTCTCTACAATAGGATGGGGATGCGCTTCTTGCGCGACCAGGGAATCACAAGCGACAACCACAATCTGGACTTCAAATACGACGTGGTCGTCGATGAAACCGCCGACGCAGGCATCGGCGGCATCGTGTCCAGGCTCCGGTATAAGGACACCCGGGCCGGCGTCAATTTGAAAGCCGAAATTTCCAGGATCCAGAAGTCCGACGACCCCTTGTGGGGCCGGCAGCTGTCGCTTCACTCCGCCCGCGCGGTGAAGCAGTGCATCCGATCCATGGAGATCATCGAAGTCTGAACAGCGCGGATAAACAGAGAGAAAGGAGCATATGCTATGAGCGGAACAAATACGCACGCACGGGAAGTGAATCCTATCGCCGCATCATATGATACAACGGCCGAGGGCGTCGCCCTGATTTTACGGCGCCGGCACAGGCTGACCGAGGCCGAGGCGCGGGAAGCCATTCGCATATCTCCGCTGCAAGCTGTTTTTCAGAGCGACCCAGAGATGGCCGCCCACACCTCCAACGAGGCCTGGGCCCGGGAGATTTTGGCCTTTTGGCGAAAAAATACAGGCAAATGACCGGCTGTCTGCCCCCGATGCGCACGCATCGGGGGCCTCTTCTCAGCGGCCGCCCCGCCCGGTATGCGCGCCGGTTATGCGCCCTCTCCCCCGCAGGCCGGGGGAGAGGCCAAAACCGCCGCTTGACACAACGGCCTTCTGCTGATAATATAATGACAGTGCAAAAGCACGCGATGAACGGAAAGAGTACCCGCGCCGATCTGACAGAGAGGGGCCGTGAGCCGCTGGAAGCGGCCCTCTGGGAGGCGGGGGGAAGGTGCGTCCGGGAGCGGGAGGGGTAATGCCCTCCGTTTGGGCCGCGTTACTGGCCCATGTGAGTAAAAAGGGGAGTGGAACCGCGCTTTGCGCCTCGCCGTCCGATTGGGCGGACGGAGGCGTTTTTTCATGGCCCCGGCTTGCTCCGATGGAACCCTATTTGTAAAGGAAGATCCCATGTTACTGGAAACCCTGCGCGCCTATCAGCGGCGCGACCCCGCCGCCCGCAGCAAGCTGGAGGTCCTCCTGCTCTACGGCGGCGTCCACGCCACCCTGTACCACCGCCTGGCCCACTGGCTCTACCGCCGCCGGCTCCGCTTTCTGGCCCGGTGCGTCTCCCAGTGGAGCCGCTTCTGGACCGGCATTGAGATCCACCCCGGGGCCGTCGTCGGCCGCCGCCTGGTCATCGACCACGGCGCCGGCATCGTCATCGGCGAGACCGCCCAGCTGGGCGACGACGTCCTCCTCTATCAGGGCGTCACCCTGGGCGGCACCGGCAAGGACGTGGGCAAGCGCCACCCCACCCTGGGCAGCAATGTCATGGTGGGCGCCGGCGCACGGGTGCTGGGCCCTATCACCGTCCACGACAACGTCCGCATCGCCGCCGGCGCCGTCGTCCTCCAGGACGTGCCCCCCGGCGCCACCGCCGTGGGCGTCCCCGCCCAGATCGTCCGCCTCAACGGCGAAAAAGTTCCCCGCTACGCCGATGAGGTCGACCAGACCAGCGTCGTCAACCCCACCCTCCAGAAGCTGGAGGCGCTGACCAGGCGGGTGGAGGAGCTGGAGAGACGGCTGGAGGGACAGACGTAGCGGGCGGCAACATACCGTTTGAAAATATAAAAAGGAGCGTGCGCCATGTATCTCTATAATTCCGCCACAAGACGCAAGGAGGAGTTCGTCCCCAACCACCCCGACATTGTGAAAATGTATACCTGCGGCCCTACGGTCTACCACTTCGCCCACATCGGCAACCTGCGCAGCTACCTCATGGAGGATGTGCTGGAGAAGTTCCTCCGCTACGAGGGCTACCACGTCAAGCGGGTGATGAACATCACCGACGTGGGGCATCTGTCCTCCGACGCGGACACCGGCGAGGACAAGATGCTCAAGGGGGCCAAGCGGGAAAACAAGTCCGTGATGGACATTGCCCGCTTCTATACGGACGCGTTCTTCTCCGACTGCGAGAAGCTGAACATCAAGCGCCCCGACGTGGTGGAGCCCGCCACCGCCTGCATCGACGAATATATCAGGATCATCTCCAAGCTCATCGACACCGGCTACGCCTACCGGGCCGGGGGGAACGTGTACTTCGACACCTCCAAGCTGGAGCGGTACTATATTTTCAACGACTACGACGCCGAGGACCTGGCCGTGGGCGTCCGGGAGGGCGTGGAGGAGGACGTGAACAAGCGCAGCAAGAACGACTTCGTACTCTGGTTCACCCAGTCCAAGTTTGAGGACCAGGCCCTCAAGTGGGACTCCCCCTGGGGCGTGGGGTATCCCGGCTGGCACATCGAGTGCTCCGGCATCTCCATGAAGCACCTGGGGGAGGACCTGGACATCCACTGCGGCGGCATCGACAACGCCTTCCCCCACCACACCAATGAGATCGCCCAGAGCGAGTCCTATTTGGGCCACAAGTGGTGCAATTTCTGGATGCATGTGCTCCACCTCAACACCAACTCCGGCAAGATGAGCAAGAGCAAGGGGGAGTTCCTCACCGTCTCCCTGCTGGAGGAGAAGGGGTACGATCCCCTGGCCTACCGCTTCTTCTGCCTCCAGAGCCACTACCGCAAGTCCCTGGTCTTCTCCTGGGAGAACCTGGACAACGCCCAGGGGGCCTACAACAAGCTCATCGCCCGGGTGGCCACCCTGAAGCCGGGAGAGGGGGCGGTGGACCAGGAGGTCTTCGCCGCCCAGCGGGAGAAGTTCCGCAAAGCGATGGGCAACGACCTCAACACCTCCCTGGGCGTTACCGCCCTGTACGACGCCCTGAAGCTCCAGGCGGGGGACGAGACCAAGCTGGCCCTTCTGGCGGACTTCGACCAGGTGCTGGGCCTGCGCCTGCTGGAGAAGGCCCAGGCCCGGCGGGAGGCGGACGCCAAGGCGGCGGCCTCCGCCAGCGCTTCCGGCGGCATCGTCATCACCGGCGAGGGCGACAGCGCCATTGACGAGCTGGTCCTCCGGCGGGCCCAGGCGAAAAAGGCGCGGGACTTTGCCGAGGCCGACCGGATTCGGGAGGAGCTGAAGGCCCAGGGGGTCGAGGTGACGGATACCAAGGAGGGCGCGGTCTGGAGGAGGGTGTAAAAACGGTATAGGCGGAATACAGGCAGCGGCCGCCAGGTGTTTGGCGGTGGCTGCCTGTTTTTGTTTAAGCAGGAGAACATGGTCTTTTATGACGGTTTCACAGGACGCTTTGACAGCAAAAAAGAGGGGAACGAGTTTCCCCGTTCCCCTCAGCAAGGGCCGTATATTCGCTCAGTCCAGAATCTCCATCAGCCTGCCGCAGCAGACGGGGATGGGCTCTCCGGCCTTGATATGCTCGGTGCGGTTGCAGATATAGCAGTACACGTCGGTGTCATAGGGGGCCAGCACGGTGGGCTGGGACTTGACCTCCTCGGCGGTAAGGCCCTCGATGTGGAACTTAGCCGACTTGTCCTCCGCCTTCATATAGGTCCCCATGGGCTCCAGCCGCTTGGTGCCGCCGGTGCAGTTGCCCATCTTGATCCACAGGGCCTCCAGCTCCGCGGCCTCGGAGGCGTGTTCGGGGATGATCTCCACGATGTCCTTATCAATACGAATCTTCATAGCGCAGCACCCCTCCGCGTCTTAGCCGAAGTACCGCTCCAGCAGGCCCTTGAAGGCCTTGCCGTGGCGGGCCTCGTCGCGAGCCATCTCGTGGACGGTATCGTGGATGGCGTCCAGGCCGGCGGCCTTCGCCAGCTTGGCCAGGTCCACCTTGCCCTGCGTCGCGCCATTCTCAGCCTCCACGCGCATCTGGAGGTTCTTCTTGGTGGAATCGGTGACCACTTCACCCAGCAGCTCCGCGAACTTGGCCGCGTGCTCGGCCTCCTCATAGGCCGCCTTCTCCCAGTACAGGGTTGCCACACTTGGCACTTTTCCCCTTGTGGATATTGGCTTTTTGCCACAAAAAAATCCACAATGGAGGGGTTACAGTGGCAAAGAACGACACGGGCGTTTACCAGCTCCCCAACAAAAATTGGGGCTTTCGCTATGTGCTGATGGTAAACGGCGAACGGAAAGAGGCGCGAAAAACAAAGGATGAATTTGGCGCACCGTTCAAAACAAAGCGGGAGGCAATCAAGGCGCGGCAAGCTGCTATTGAGGCGGAACAAAATTCCCGGAGGCCAAAACCCACGGTCAGAAAGACGGTGGCGGAGGTCTATCAAGAGTATTGCGAAAAGGGGCGGAGCGGCAAAGCCTACAACACCATTCGCAAACAAGAAAGCCTGTGGGTTAATCACCTGTGCGCCGCTTTTGGCAAGAGGTACATTGATGAAATCAGCGCGGCGGAGGTTGTGGACTATTTGACCGAACTGTACTATAACCGGGGGCTGTCCTATCGCTATGTAGAAAGTTTCTTGAAAATGTTCTACCTGATTTTTGGTCAGGCATATTCCCGGAATTATCTGGCTGTGGACAATTACAATAAGCTGTGTACCAACAAGGACACGCGAATCCACATGCCAAAGCTGAAAACGGATGATGATATTGATATTGTGGCGTTCAGCCGGGAAGAACTTGTGATTTTGGATGATTATTTCCGGGGGACAAACGCGGAAACGGCTTACATGCTGGGGCGGTTTTGCGGGTTGCGTATCAATGAGTGCTTCGGCCTGAAATGGGAAAATGTTGACGTAGAGCGCGGCACGATTTTGATTGACCGTCAAATGCAATATCAGGATGGACTTATCAAGTTAGTGCCGCTGAAAACCCACAACGCCAGACGGACGATTTACATGTGCGATAAATTGAAAGCGTACTTTCAAGAATTGGCGCGGCGGCGGTCAGAGGATGAAATTCAATTCGCCGCG
>ERZ779629.765-NODE-765-length-12143-cov-7.082809_pt1 | contig 12143 bp, 18 predicted proteins | sample MGYA00514192_ERZ779629 | MGnify/ENA primary metagenome ERZ779629 (study PRJEB29562, sample SAMEA4376709) | mouse gut metagenome | isolation source: Cecum | study: EMG produced TPA metagenomics assembly of the A DSS colitis mouse model was used to assess the... | reverse complement strand
CGGGCGGCAATAATCAGCCCTTCGTGGTGGAAACGCCAAAGACGCTGAAGAGTCGCTCTGGCTGTGAGGGCGGCGGCAAAGGTGCATTAATTCAGGAAAACAAGTCCGCTACCCTCGGCTGCAACAATGACCAGACGGTATTTGTGCCGTTTGTGAAGGGCACCCGCCCCCACTCTTCCGATGAAGGGCAGCAGTGGAAAGACGGAATCGTAGCGAATACACTGAACACCCATGATGTGGGCGAAACCAGATGTAACGAGCTGGCTGTTAAGGTCTATGGCATCTGCTCCAAGCAAAGCCATGCCATGCAATCGGACAATCCGCACAGCGGATTTTATGAAGCGGATACTTCCCGCTGCCTGGACGCAAACGGCGGCAATCCCTCCTGCAACCAGGGCGGTATGGCTGTAGTGGCTGTGCAAGGTTCCATGATCGGAAGGTCTGCCAAGAACGGTCCCCAGGGCAGCGGCGTGAATGAGGATGTGTCTTTTACGCTTGACGCCACCGACCGCCATGCGGTAGCCTACGGCATCGACCGTGCCACATACAATATGGGACGGAACGCCAAGTTCGGTCTTGGAATTGAGGAAGAACTGGAGCCTACGATAGTGGCAAAAGGACCGGGCGCAGTGGCCTACTGCATGACTACAGGTTCCTATACCCAGGCGCTTGAAGAACAGTCACCAACCTTGATGGCAAGGGACTATAAAGACCCGCCTGTGGTGAACGAAACCGAGTCTGAGTACATCGTTCGCAGACTGACGCCCACCGAATGCGCCAGACTGCAGGGATTCCCGGACTGGTGGTGTTCCGACCTTGGCACGGCCAATCCGACCGAGGATGAAGTAGAGTTCTGGACAGAGGTATTTGAGACACACCGGAGGGTCATGGGGGTTTCCTCCAAGCCGAAGAGCCGCAATCAAATCATCAAGTGGCTGAAAGACCCTCACTCCGATTCTGCGGAATACAAGATGTGGGGCAATGGCGTGGCTTTGCCGAACGTATGCTTCGTGCTTTCCGGCATCGTGTACTATGCACAGTTATCCGGCGAATGATCCGGCAGCTATTCTACAGCAAAATGTGCGGAAATCGCTTGCTATTTCAGGGGTTCAGAGCGAATATGTGACTACCAAAAACAAAGGAGGTTTTCGCACATGGAAATCAGATACAATGTGACAGGCGCAAAGCGCAAGGAGCTGGTCAAGGTCATTTCGGATGCCACGGGTGCCAGGGCGGAATACAAATTCATGCCCACCTGCAATTATGAGATCAACTACTTCACGGTCACCAAGGACGGGACGCTCCTGTTTGACGACCACACCGACAGCGAGGAGGTCGAGCAGGTACTTGAAGCTATCACCGCCGCAGGCTTTGAATGCGAGGCGCAGGACGGCGAGGAACAGCTCTCCGAGGAAGAATCCGAAGCCGCCGACACTGCGCCACAGGAGGCAAACGTGGGGCTGACGGTGGAGATCCCACTGGACAAGGTGGCGGTAGGCAACCTCACTAAACTGCTGGATGCCAAGGGCAGCCTGATTAAGAAGGCGTTCGGTGTTAGCAAACTTCCCATTGAGATTCAGGAAGACCGGGTAGCATTCCCCTGGTTTAGTGAGCTGCCGGACGCTGATGCGGTCAAAGCCTACACTCATTTCATTTCCGCACTCTGCGAGATGAGCAAAAACGCCAAGCGCGTGACGGTTACTGAGAAAGCGGTGGATAATGAGAAGTACGCCTTCCGCTGCTTTCTCCTGCGCCTGGGCTTCATCGGCAGCGAATACAAAGTCGAACGTAAGATCCTGCTGAAGAACCTCTCCGGTTCCTCGGCATTCAAGAATGGAGGTGTAGACCATGCGATTTCCGAGTAAGGAAATTGTGGAACGCATCCGCAGAGAGTATCCTGCAGGCACCCGAGTGGAGCTGCTGTGGATGGACGATCCCCAGGCACCGCCAATCGGCACACAGGGCACTGTGATGGGCGTGGATGATATCGGCTCCATCATGGTCGCCTGGGACAACGGCAGCGGCCTTTCCGTGGCGCTTGGAGAGGATCTGTGCCAAAAGGTCAAGAACACATCTAATGGTGGTAAAAGGGTGTAAACTACACAATATCTTGCGGTCATCTTTGTGTAGTATATTATCGGAAATGGCCTTGCTATTATCCTCTTTTAGAGCGAATATGTGTACACCGAAAGGGAAAACACACCAAACGAAAACGGAGGATTCACCATGAACGAGAAAACAGCAAGGCAGATCGCAGAGATGAAAAGCCAGACCATCGGGGTCGAGGTTGAGATGAACAGCATTACCCGCCAGAAGGCAGCCAAGGTTGCCGCCGACTTCTTTGGCACAGGCAGATTTGAGAATACCGCAGGTCACCCCGATCCTGACCTACGGGGACATTGAAACCCTGCAGGAGCTTTGCAGACAGCTCAGACACGTAGGAGCGAAAAGCGACGCCTCCAGGGGATGCGGAGTCCACATCCACATCGGGGCGCAGGGGCATACACCGCAGAGCCTTCGGAACCTCGCCAACATCATGGCGAGCCACGAAAGCCTGATCGCAGAAGCCCTGAAGCTCGACCGGAGTCGCATGAGCCGCTACTGCCGCACGGTAGACCCCAACTTCCTCGCCAAGGTCAACAGCAGAAAGCCCAAGACGATGGCACAGCTTGCGGACATCTGGTACACCAGCCACGGCGCAAGCTACGGGAGGAACCAGCATTACAACGACAGCCGCTACCATATGCTCAACCTCCACGCCACCTTCACCAAAGGGACGGTCGAGTTCCGGCTCTTCCAGTTCGATGAGCCGACCGCAGAGCGCCGGGGCGGCATCCACGCAGGACAGCTCAAAGGCTACATTCAGCTTTGCCTGGCGCTGAGCCAGATGGCAAAGGATGTGCGGACGGCAAGCCCCAAACCCCAGCAGAGCGAAAACCCCAAGTACGCCATGAGAACCTGGCTCCTCCGCCTGGGCTTCATCGGTGAGGAGTTCGCAACGGCCAGAGATTTCCTGACCCGCAACCTTTCAGGAGATACAGCCTTCCGGCACGGCAGAGCAGCCGCTTGAAGGACACGCAGGAGTTAGCCTCCTGCCACCTTACCTCCGACCGCTTCGGCGGTCTTAAGGTGGTAGAAGGGTAACCCCTTCGGAAAGGATGGATACCATGAAAGAAAAAAGATACTACATCGCCTACGGCAGCAACCTCAATGTTCCGCAGATGCGGATGCGCTGCCCCCACGCCACGATCCTCGGCACGGCAAACCTTAAGGGATGGGAGCTGCTGTTCAAAGGAAGCAAAACCGGCTCTTACCTCACGATTGAGGAATGCGAAAGCGGCACGGTTCCTGTGGTGATCTGGGATGTGACGGCTGCGGATGAAGCCGCCCTCGACCGCTACGAGGGATTCCCCAATTTCTACTACAAAAAGGACATCAAGCTCCAATACAAGGGCATCCGTACAGGTAAGCACAGAACGGTGACGGCCTTTGCCTACATCATGCATGAGGAGCGCCCCATCGGCATCCCCACCAACTTTTACATGAGGACCTGCCTGGAGGGGTACGACACCTTTTACTTCGACAAGAACATTCTGATCGACGCCTACGATAAATGCAGGGAGGTATGCGGCTATGAAGGATAACATCATAAGGACGGCGGTCTGCCCGCTTTGCGGCAGAACCTACCACGGCGCTCCGGCGCTTTCCAGAGAGGACAACAAGACCCTCATCTGCCCGGATTGCGGAACCAGGCAGGCACTCCGGTCCATCGGCGTGGACACCGCCGAGCAGGAACAGATCATCGAGACGATCCACCGCCATATGCAGGAGTAATGTACACAGTTTCCTCCGCTGATCTTTGTGCAGATTATGCTCAGAATTCACTTGCTATTCTGTGCTTTTAGAGCGAATATGTACACACCGAAAGGGAAAACAAAGAAAAACGGAGGAAACCACCATGACAAAGATTGACCTTTTTGAGAGAGCCATTGCAGAGCAGGCAGCAAGCCTTAAGGACTACGGCATCAACAGCACCGCCTTCTGGGCATACCGCAAGAGCATCGAGGCGGAAAACGAACTTATCGACTTTTCCGAGGTCATTTGGGATGAGGACATTGACACCATCGTCCAGACCCTGAACGACAACGGCATCACCGAGTTTACGATCAGCAGCACCTTTTCCAGCCTGATCCTCACCCTCGCCGCCTTCGATAAGCACAGCTTCAAGATGGCGGGAATCACCGAGGTCAACGCCACCTACACTGACTGGCAGACCGGCAAGCGCGCAAAAATCCCTGCGATTCGCATGGAGCGCATTTGAGGAGGATGGGACATGACACGATTTGAGAAGGATTTGAAAGACGCACTTGCAGGCAACGAGGTCGAGGTTCTGACCCGGCGCAAGGCTGAGATCGATAAGCTGACGGCCGAGGGCAAGGCTCGCAAGAACGCATTCCGCCGCACCTGCATCGCGCAGGAGATCGCACGGCTGACCCGCGAATACAACGCAATCAGCGAGAATTTTTAATCAACGCCAAGTAGATAACAACCCTGAGAACGAGCCGCACGGTTCTTTCTCTCGTACCGATACATTTTGGAAGTCGCAGAAATGCGGCTTATTTTTATGCCATTTTGGAGGTGGTGCCTATGCGAAAACTGAAGAAATACACGCCTACCAGATTCATGGCGAAGACCTCGCACTACGATAAGGACGCCGCCGACTATGCGGTGATGTTCATCGAGTCCCTTTGCCATACCAAAGGTACATGGGCCGGTAAGCCCTTTGAACTGATCGACTGGCAAGAGCAGATCATCCGTGACCTGTTCGGTGTCTTAAAGCCCAACGGCTACCGGCAGTTCAATACAGCCTACATCGAGATCCCTAAGAAACAGGGCAAATCGGAGCTTGCCGCCGCTGTGGCGCTCCTGCTCCTGTGCGGGGACGGTGAGGAACGCGCCGAGGTGTACGGATGCGCCGCCGACAGGAACCAGGCAAAGATCGTCTTTGATGTGGCTGTGGACATGGTGCGGTTTTGCCCGGCACTCTCAAAGCGCGTAAAGATCCTGGAATCCCAGAAGAAGATCACCTATCTGCCCACTAACTCATCCTATCAGGTGTTGTCTGCAGACGTGGCGAACAAGCACGGCTTCAACACCCACGGTGTTATTTTCGACGAGCTGCATACCCAGCCCAACCGGAAACTCTTTGACGTTATGCTCCAAGGCTCCGGGGACGCCAGGATGCAGCCGCTGTATTTTCTAATCACCACGGCAGGAAACGACACAAATAGTATCTGTTATGAGGTGCATCAGAAAGCCATCGACATTGCCGAGGGTAGGAAAGTCGATCCCACCTTCTACTCCGTCATCTACGGCGCTGCTGAGGATGAGGACTGGACAGACCCCAAGGTGTGGAAGAAGGCAAACCCCTCCCTCGGCATCACGGTGGGCATCGACAAGGTCAAAGCCGCCTGTGAATCAGCGAAACAGAACCCTGGCGAGGAGAACGCATTCCGGCAGCTTAGGCTGAACCAGTGGGTCAAGCAGTCAGTGCGCTGGATGCCGATGGAAAAATGGGACGCCTGCGCGTTTCCTGTTTCCGAGGACGATCTGGAGGGGCGCATCTGCTATGGCGGTCTGGATCTGTCCTCCACCACGGATATCACAGCCTTTGTGCTGGTGTTTCCGCCACTGGATGAGGAGGATAAATACTACATCTTGCCATACTTCTGGATACCGGAAGAAACGCTGGATCTGCGTGTCCGCAGGGATCATGTTCCCTACGACCTGTGGGAGCGCCAGGGCGTGTTGATGACCACCGAGGGAAATGTTGTGCATTACGGCTACATTGAAAAGTTCATCGAGCAGTTGGGTGAGCGGTTCAATATTAGAGAGATCGCCTTCGACCGTTGGGGCGCTGTGCAGATGGTGCAGAACCTGGAGGGCATGGGCTTCACAGTAGTTCCCTTTGGACAGGGCTTTAAGGATATGAGTCCTCCTACCAAGGAACTGATGAAACTGGTGCTGGAGGAGAAAATCGCCCACGGCGGCCACCCGGTGCTGAGGTGGATGATGGATAACATCTACATTCGCACCGACCCGGCAGGCAACATCAAAGCGGATAAGGAAAAATCCACAGAGAAGATCGATGGGACAATCGCCACCATCATGGGGCTTGACCGGGCGATCCGCTGTGGCAACGATACGGGAGCTTCGGTTTATGACAGCCGGGGCCTTTTGTTTATTTGAGGAAGGACGGTGATCATATATGGGTATCTTTTCAGGGCTTTTCCGTTCCAGGGATAAGCCCCAGAATCGCACCACGGGCAGCGCCTACAGTTTTTTCTTTGGCAGCAGCTCGGCAGGCAAGCGGGTCAATGAACGCTCCGCCATGCAGATGACAGCGGTTTATTCCTGCGTCCGTATCCTGGCGGAGGCGGTGGCGGGACTGCCGCTCCACCTCTACCGCTCTAAGGAGGATGGCGGCAAGGAAAAGGCCATCTACCATCCGCTGTATCTGCTTTTGCACGATGAGCCGAACCCGGAGATGAGTTCCTTCGTGTTTAGGGAAACGCTCATGACCCACCTTCTCCTGTGGGGAAACGCCTACGCCCAGATCATCCGCAACGGCAAGGGCGAGGTCATTGCCCTCTACCCACTGATGCCGGACAGAATGACGGTGGACCGTGACAGGGACGGCAAGCTCTACTACGAATACACCGTCAGCACCGATGATGCGCCAACTGTCAAGGGTACAGTCGTGCGGCTGAAACCCTCGGATGTGCTGCATATTCCGGGGCTTGGCTTTGACGGACTTGTGGGCTACAGCCCCATCGCTATGGCAAAAAACGCTATCGGCATGGCAATCGCCTGTGAGGAATACGGGGCGAAGTTCTTCGCCAACGGCGCTGCTCCCGGCGGCGTGCTGGAGCATCCGGGGACGATTAAAGACCCGCAGCGTGTCCGGGAAAGCTGGCAGTCCACCTTCGGCGGCAGCGGCAACGCCAACAAGATCGCCGTTTTGGAGGAGGGCATGAAATACACGCCTATCGGCATCTCCCCGGAACAGGCGCAGTTTTTGGAAACGAGGAAGTTCCAGATCAATGAGATCGCCCGTATTTTCCGAGTACCGCCCCATATGGTGGGTGACCTGGAAAAGTCCAGTTTCTCCAACATTGAGCAGCAGTCGCTTGAGTTTGTGAAATACACGCTGGAGCCCTGGCTTGTGCGCTGGGAGCAGTCCATCCAGCGGACGCTCTTTTCCGCAGAGGAAAAGAAACAATATTTTACCAAGTTCAATGTGGAGGGTCTGCTTCGCGGCGACTATGCCAGCCGCATGAACGGCTATGCTACGGCAAGGCAAAACGGCTGGATGAGCGCCAACGACATCCGGGAACTGGAGAATATGGACCGCATCCCAACCGAGGATGGCGGCGATCTCTACCTTATTAACGGCAATATGCTCCCGCTGGGTAACGCCGGAGCTTTTGCAGATACACAACCGAACGATGACGGAAAGGAGGAAAATCCCGATGAAGAAGTTCTGGAAGTGGACAAACAGGACGGTGACGAATCAGGAGAATCAGACGGAAACAGTGGAGAGAACGCTGTTCCTGAACGGCACCATCGCCGAGGAAAGCTGGTTTGACGATGACATCACGCCGCAGCTTTTCAAAGAGGAACTGATGGCAGGCTCCGGCGACATCACCGTCTGGATCAACAGCCCCGGCGGCGACTGTGTGGCGGCGGCCCAGATCTACAATATGCTGATGGACTACAAGGGCAACGTCACGGTCAAAATCGATGGCATTGCGGCATCTGCGGCAAGCGTGATCGCTATGGCTGGTACCCGCGTACTGGTATCCCCAGTATCTATGATGATGATCCATAACCCCATGACCGTCGCGATGGGCGATACCGCAGAGATGCAGAAAGCCATCGAGATGCTCTCCAGCGTCAAGGATTCCATCATCAACGCTTATGAGATCAAGACCGGTCTCTCCCGCACAAGGCTCTCCCACCTTATGGATGCGGAAACCTGGATGGATGCAGGCAAGGCGGTGGAGCTTGGCTTTGCCGATGAGATCCTCAAGCGCTCCGAAGTGCCGGAGGATATGGAACCGCCTGCGGTATCCATGCTGTATTCCAAGGCTGCTGTGGTCAATTCCCTTATGGATAAGATCGCAGCGAAATGTAAAACCAAACCGAAACCTGAACCCCAGGGCCGCTCCGTAGACAGTCTCTATGAGCGGCTTAATTTGATGAAATTTTAAGGAGGATAACGACTATGACTATTCTTGAACTGCGCGAAAAACGCGCCAAGGCGTGGGAGGCCACCAAGGCATTCCTGGATTCCCATAGAAACGACAAAGGTATGCTGTCCGCTGAGGATGACGCCACCTACTCCCGTATGGAGCAGGAGATCACCGATCTTGGCAAGGAGATCGCCCGTCTGGAGCGCCAGGAGGCGCTGGATGCGGAGTTGAACCGCCCGGTGAACAAGCCCCTCACTGGCAAGCCCATGAACGGCAAGGAAACTGCCAAGACCGGCCGCGCTACCGATGAGTACCGCCAGAACTTCTGGAACATGATGCGCTCCAAGACTCCCATGCCCACTGTGATGAACGCATTGCAGATCGGCACCGATTCCGAGGGCGGGTATCTCGTCCCTGACGAGTACGAGCGCACTCTGGTAGAGGCTCTGGAGGAGGAGAACATTTTCCGTCAGCTGGCGAAGATCATCCAGACCTCCAGCGGCGACCGCAAGATCCCTGTGGTGGCTACCAAGGGTACCGCCTCCTGGATTGATGAGGAAGGTGCATACCTGGAGAGCGATGATTCCTTCGGTCAGGTGTCCATCGGTGCTTACAAGCTGGGCACCATGATCAAGGTATCTGAGGAGCTTTTGAACGACAGCGTCTTTGACCTGGAGAGCTACATCTCCCGTGAGTTTGCCCGCCGCATCGGCGCTAAGGAGGAGGAAGCGTTCTTTACCGGGGACGGCTCCGGCAAGCCGCTGGGTATCCTTGCCGCCACGGGCGGAGCGGAAACCGGGGTGACTGCGTCATCTGCCACAGCTATCACTGCCGATGAGCTGATTGACCTGTTCTACTCCCTGAAAGCCCCTTACCGCAGAAACGCTGTGTGGGTGCTGAACGATTCCACCATCAAGGCGATTCGCAAGCTGAAGGACAACCAGGGACAGTACCTGTGGCAGCCTTCCCTGACCGCAGGCGCTCCTGACCTGCTGCTTGGAAAGCCGGTACGCACCTCTGCGTATATGCCTGCCATTGCGGCAGACGCAAAGACCGTGGCTTTCGGTGATTTTAGCTATTACTGGATCGCAGACAGACAGGGACGTTCCTTCAAGCGTCTGAACGAGCTGTATGCCGCTACCGGCCAGGTAGGTTTCCTTGCTTCCCAGCGCGTGGACGGCAAGCTGATCCTGCCGGAAGCAATCAAGGTGCTGGCGCAGAAGTCTGCGGGCTAATAAAAGGAGGCGACGGTGATGGAAGAACTGCTTTCAAAAGTAAAAGCCAATCTCATTCTGGAGCATTCGGCGGATGATGAACTTCTGAAGGGCTACATCACCGCCGCTGTTTCCTATGCGGAAAGCTACCAGCATATCCCGGCGGGCCACTATACAGACAATGCGATGCCGGCCACTACCGAACAGGCGGTGATCATGCTGGCATCGCATTTCTATGAGTCCAGGGACGGCTCCACAGGCGGCTTCTTCGCAGACAACACCAATGCGGCGCAGCAGGTGTGGAACACGGTAAACTTGCTTCTTCGGCTTGACCGGGATTGGAAGGTGTGAGTATGAGCTTTGGCAAGATGAACACCTTCCTTTCCATCGTAGAGAAACGGTTTACACAGGATGAGGACGGCTTCAAGACGGAAACGGATGTGACCGTAGCTGAGGTACGGGCATACCGGGAAGGTCGGCATGGCAGTGAGAAATGGGCGAACATGGCGTCCTTCTCCACTGCCACCGACCTTTTTCGGTTCCGTGTGATCCCAGGTGTGGAAATCACCACAGATATGCGAATCCTCTGTGATGGGCATACCTTCGAGATCACTTCTGTGGAGGATGTCAAAGGCAGAGGGATGTATCTGGAGGTTCTGGGGACGGAGGTGAAAGCGGGTGGCTAAAGTGGATATCAAAATGCCGGAGGATTTTCTGATGAAGGTATCCCGGCTGGCGGATAAGACGGATGAGATTATCCCGAAAGTGCTGGAGGCAGGCGCAGAGGTCGTGGAGGACAAGGTGCGCTCTAACCTGCAGTCTGTCATTGGCAGCGGGACAAAGTATGACTCCAGAAGCACCGGGGAGCTTTTACGCTCCCTTGGCGCTTCTCCCGCCCTGCAGGACAGGAAGGGGGATTTTGACATAAAGGTTGGCTTTTCTGAGCCTCGTTCGGACGGCGACAGTAACGCCAAGATTGCCGCCATCCTGGAATACGGAAAAAGCGGCCAGCCTGCAAAGCCGTTTCTGAAGCCCGCCCGATCAGCATCCAAAAACGCCTGTATCAGCGCCATGAAGGCAAAGCTGGACGAGGAGGTGGAGAACCTTTGAGTTTACTTTCAGAACTGAAAACTGTGATAGAGACGGTCGGCCTGCCTGTGGAAACCGGCGTGTTCTCCGATGAGCCGCTGTATGAATATGTGGTAGTCACGCCGCTTGCGGATACCTACGAGCTTCATGCGGATAACCTGCCGGAATACGAAACCCAGGAGGCACGGCTCTCCCTGTTCTCCAGGGGCAATTATCTGAAGCGGAAAAAGCAGCTTTCCAAAGCCCTGCTTGCCGCCGATTTTACCATTACGGACAGACGGTATATCGGGCATGAGGACGATACCGGCTACCACCACTACGCCATTGACGTGGCGAAACTGTATAGATTGGAGGAATGAGATATGGCTACCATTGGCCTTGATAAACTTTTTTATTCAAAAATCACGGAGGATGAGGATGGCAACGAGACCTACGCCACTCCGGCATCCCTTGCGAAAGCCATGACCGCAGAGCTTTCCGTGGAGCTTGCGGAGGCGACGCTGTATGCGGACGATGGCGCTGCGGAGGTGGTGAAGGAGTTCCAGAGCGGCACCCTCACCCTTGGCGTGGACGATATCGGCGCAGCTGCGGCGTCTGACCTGACAGGTGCGGTGATCGACCAGAACGGCGTTATCATCTCCGCCAGTGAAGACGGCGGCGCACCTGTCGCCATTGGCTTTCGTGCAAAGAAAGCAAACGGCAAGTACCGATACTTCTGGCTCTACAAGGTGAAGTTCGGCATCCCTGCCACCAACCTGACTACCAAGGGCGAGAGCATCGAGTTCTCCACGCCTACTATCGAGGGGACAGTCCTGCGCCGCAACAAGGTGGACGGCCAGGGCAAGCACCCCTGGAAAGCTGAGGTCACCGAGGGGGATGCCGGTGTGTCCGCATCGACTATCACCAACTGGTACCAGGAAGTCTACGAACCGTCCTATGCGGCCGCTGCTGCGGCATCGCTGGACGGCGAAGGTTAAGGAGGATCTGAGTCATGGATGAAAGAACAGCAATGGTTACCATCGGCGGCGTGGAATATGAGATGCTTCTGACCACCCGCGCTACAAAGCAGATCGCCGGACGCTACGGGGGCTTAGAGAACCTGGGCGAGAAGCTGATGAAAGCGGAGAATTTTGAAATGGCGCTGGACGAAATTGTCTGGCTCATTACGCTCCTTTGCAACCAGCCCATCCTCGTCCATAACCTGAAACACCCGGAGGACAAAAAGCCGGAGCTGACTGCCGATGAGGTGGAGCTTCTCACCTCACCGATGGAGCTGACGGATTACAAGGACGCCATCATGGAGGCAATGTACCGGGGTACCAAGCGGAACGTGGAAAGTGAGCCGGAGGGAAAAAACACGGCGGCCGGGTAAGCGATGAAGAATTGTTTACCCGGCTTTTGTATTACGGCATGGCCCATCTGAGTCTCTCGCAGGATGAAGTGTGGCTCATGCCGTTTGGCCTGCTTATGGACCTCTGGGAATGCCATAAGCAGTTTATGGGGATCGCAAGACCGAAGCAGGTGCTGACCATTGACGATGTGATTCCCTATGGAATTTAAGGAGAGGAGGTGCAGCCCGTGGCGG
>ERZ779629.763-NODE-763-length-12154-cov-9.765766_pt1 | contig 12154 bp, 10 predicted proteins | sample MGYA00514192_ERZ779629 | MGnify/ENA primary metagenome ERZ779629 (study PRJEB29562, sample SAMEA4376709) | mouse gut metagenome | isolation source: Cecum | study: EMG produced TPA metagenomics assembly of the A DSS colitis mouse model was used to assess the... | reverse complement strand
GATTTTGCCCTCGATGCCCCGGTTCCCGAAGCCGCCGGGCACCAAAATGCCCTGGGCGCCCCCCAGCAGCGCCGGGGCGGTGTCCGCCGTGACCTCCTCCGCGTTCACCCAGCGGATATTGACAGATACGCCGTTCTCAATGCCGCCGTGGGTCAGCGCCTCCGCCACCGACAGGTAGGCGTCGTGGAGCCCCACGTACTTGCCCACCAAGGCGATGGTCACGCTCCCCTCAGGGTGCTTGGCCCGGTGGACCATGGCGGCCCACTCGGTGAGATCGGGCGCGTGGCAGATCAGCCCTAAGCGCCGAACCACCACGTCGGCCAGCCCCTCCCGCTCCAGCATCAGGGGCACCTCGTACAGCAGGTCCGCCGTCAGGTTGGGGATGGCGTGGTCCGCCGGGATATTGCAGAACAGGGAGATTTTATCCAAAATGTCCCGGGGGATGGGGGCGTCGCTGCGGCACATGATCACGTCGGGCTGAATGCCCAGGCTGAGCAGCTCCTTGGCGGAGTGCTGGGTGGGCTTGGACTTCAGCTCCCCGGAGCCGGGGATGGACACGATGAGGGACACATGGATGAACATCACGTTCTGCCGCCCCCGCTCGGCAGCCACCTGCCGGATGGCCTCCAGGAAGGGCTGGGACTCGATGTCGCCCACGGTGCCGCCGATCTCCACAATGGCCGCATCCACATCGGGCCCCTCCAGCGAGTAGATGTGCCGCTTGATCTCGTCGGTGATGTGGGGGATGATCTGCACCGTGCCCCCTAAATAGTCCCCCGCCCGCTCCCGGTTGAGGACGTTCCAGTAGACCCGCCCGGCGGACACCGAGGAGTTGACGGTGAGGTTTTCGTCGATGAACCGCTCGTAGTGGCCCAGGTCCAGGTCGGTCTCCGCCCCGTCGTCGGTGACGAACACCTCCCCGTGCTGATAGGGGGACATGGTGCCCGGGTCCACATTGAGGTAGGGGTCCAGCTTCTGCACCCGCACCCGCAGCCCCCGCTGCTTCAAAAGCCGCCCCAGGGACGCCGCCGTGATGCCCTTGCCCAGCCCGGACACCACCCCGCCGGTGACAAAAATAAATTTCGTGCCTGTTGTCATATGAATTCCTCCCGGGGCAGACCCGACGCCTCGCCGGGCCCTGTCCGTTTTTCATGGAACGGCCTATTTTACGCCCCCCGCGGAGACAAGTCAAGGGGAGGACTGCTCCGCCTCCGGACAAATTTTCCCGCTGTGCCCGAGAAAGGGGTAGTAATTCCCGCCAAAGTGTGTTAAATTATGCTCAGATCTAGGGGCCTGCGCCCCCGGAATCATCTACAAGGAGGAACACGAACATGGGCATTATGGACGGCAAAACTGTCATCATCACCGGCGGCGGCAAGGGCGGCGGCATCGGCTACGGCATCTCCACCGCCTTCGCCAAGGAGGGCGCCAACCTGGTCATCACCGGGCGCAACACCAAGAAGATGGAGGATGCCAAGGAGGAGCTGGAGCGGCTGTACGGCGTGAAGGTGCTCTGGCTCCAGGCCGACGGCGGCGTGGAGGACAATGTCAAGCACGTCGTCGACGAGACGGTCAAGACCTTCGGCCGCATTGACGCGGTGATTAACAACGCCCAGAACTCCGCCTCCGGCAAAATGCTGGTGGAGCACTCCAAGGAGGACTTCGACCGGGCCATCTACTCGGGACTGTACGCCGTGTTCTTCTATATGAAGCACGCCCATCCCTATCTGAAGGAGACGAAAGGCTCTGTCGTCAACTTCGCCTCCGGCGCGGGGCTGTTCGGCCGCACCGCCCAATCCTCCTACGCCGCCGCCAAGGAGGGCATCCGCGGCCTGACCCGGGTGGCCGCCACCGAGTGGGGCCCCGACGGCATCAACTGCAATATCATCTGCCCCCTGGTGATGACCGACCAGCTGGCCCAGTGGAAGGAGGCTTATCCGGAAGCCTACGCCAAGACCATCTCCGGCATACCCGCCGGGCGGTTCGGTGATCCAGAAAAGGACATCGGCCGCACCTGCGTGTTCCTGTGCAGTGAGGACGCCAAGTATATCTCCGGCGAGACCATCACCATGCAGGGCGGCAGCGGGCTCAGGCCGTAACAAAGCTGCGAAAAGAGCGCACACGCTATGCGTGTGCGCTCTTTTTCAATAGTCCCAGTCCGCCGGGTCGCCGCTGTAGTCCACATCAGTAAAGCGGTCATGCTCCCCACTGGCGGCGAAGCTGGAGACGCTGCTCCGGTCGAACGTCACCCATTCCCGGCCGAACTCGTCCTCCACCACCGCCGCGATGCAGTAGGTGAAGCCGGGTTCCATCTCCATCCTGTCCTGCTCCATTCGGAATACGTAAGCTCCCTCCCCGCCGCTCTGTTCTTCCTGGGTGAACCACGCCACCAGCTTCTGGTCCCGGAACAGACCCACCCGCAGGCTGGACACCTGGGCCGCATCGCCATATTTGTTGAGGCAGTCCACATTCACCGGGGAGAATACAGCGGTCCAGTTGTCCGCCTCGCTGGACTTGCTGAGCTGCCTCAGCCCGCCGGAGATCCCGATGGTGGCAAAGCTGTCGGAGTACAGACCGAGAAATTCCTCCAGCACCTGGGTCTGCCGCTGCTCCCCGGCCAGGAAGGCCACGGACACGGTGATCTCGTCAGTGAGGGGCACGGTGGTCCGGGCGGTGAAGGCGTGGTCCTCCCCCAGCTCCCCCGGCACGGTGAAGCTCTCTCCGCCGCTCACCAGGAGGAACTCCGCCTCCATGCCCTCCAAAAAGGTCCGGGGCATGGCCCGGACGGACAGGGTGACGGTGTTGGCCCGGTAGTCCGTGTCCGCCACCTGGACGCTCTGCTCCGCCGTCATGGCGTTCTGGCTCTGGAGAATGTCCTCCACCCGCTGGGTGATGCCGTAGATCTGGCTGTTCACGTCGGAGCGGATGGTGGCCACCGCCATTTGCAGATTGTGGTTTTCCTGCCGCATCTGGTCCAGCCGGGAGAATAGGCTGAAGAACACCCCGGCCAGCACCAGCCCCGCCAGCACCCAAGGCCAGCGGCGGCGCTTGGAGGGCTTGGGGGCGGGGCGGTCCTCCCCGTCCTCCTCCGCTTTCACCCCTTCCTTGGACATCACGGTTTTCTCACCGGGCTGAGCGGCCAGATACCTCCCCACGATCTCCTCCACCATGCGCAGCTGTTCCGGGGTAAGCTCCTTGGCCTCGTCCCCCTCGCCCAGCAGCCAGTCTACGGACACGGAAAATTCCCGGCTCAGATTGATTAGCTTTTCGATCTCAGGCAGGGTGGCGTCCGACTCCCACTTGTAGATGGCCTGCCGGGACACCCCCAGCCGCTCCCCAAGCCCCTCCTGGGACAGGCCCAGCTCCTTGCGCTTCTGGGCGATGCGCTGACCCACCGTCATGGGCTCCACCTCCTTTTCGACCCTATCATACCATAAATTTCCCGCTCCAAGCCACCAATCGGGGGTTATTTTTTTGTAAACCACAGGTTGCGGAGCCGTCGTGAACAGCGGGAACGGAGCGGCTGTCGGCTCACATGCGCTCCCGCAGCCCCTCCGGGCCCAGCTCCAGCACACGGGTGCACACCTGGTCCAGGTACAGCCGGTCGTGGGACACGCTGATGATGGCCCCCGGGAAATCCGCCAGCACCCGCCGGATGACCGGCGCGGACAGCGGGGAGAAGTTCCGGGTGGGCTCGTCCAGCACCAGCACGTTGGCCCCGTTGAGCACCATGGACAAAAACAGCAGCTTGGCCCGCTGGCCCCCCGACAACCCCGCCGCCGGGTGCTCCATCTCCTCCGCCTTGTACTTCATATTGCCCAGCAGGGTGCGGGCCCGGGTCACGTCGTCCCTGCGGCCCGTGGGGGCCAGCACCTCCACCGGGGTTTTGTCCCCCAGCAGCAGGTCGCCGTAGTCCTGGGGCATATAGGCCGCCCGGATATCGGCCCGGGGCAGCAGCTCCTCCGCCGCGATTTTCAGCAGGGTGGACTTGCCCGCGCCGTTGGGGCCAACGATGCCGATGTGCTCCGGCCCGTCCGCCCACAGCCGCACGTTCCGAGCCAGCACCCGCTCCCCGGCCCGCAGCTCGGGCACGTCCAGCCGCAGAGCGGTCTTGCCCGCCGGGAAGGCGGATTTCCCGGCGTCGAAACAGGTGAGAATGGCCTCCTCCCACTCGGGCAGGGCGGTCATGTCCTCCTTTTCCCGCTCGAACCGGCGCCCGATGGACAGCACCGCGTGCATTTTCTTTTTCAGGAGCTGCCCGCCATGGGGGTCCTGCCGGGTGATGGTCGCCTGCTGGTGGTCTACCTTGTCCCGGATCTGGCGGTATTTGGCCATCTTGGCGTTGAATTCCGCCCGCTCCTTCCGGGCCACCTGCTCCTGGTGCTGGAAGCCGGACCTGCGCGCCTCCACGTACTGCCCGTAGCCCGTCCGGGATACGGTGCACCGGGCCGCCGTCCGCCGCCGCAGCCGCTCCAGGTGGATGACCACGTTGGCGGTGCGCTCCAAAAGGGTCTCGTCGTGGGAGATATACAGCACCGGCACGGACAGGCCCAGCAAAAATTCCTCCAGCCACTCCAGCGTCTGAAGGTCCAGGTCGTTGGACGGCTCGTCCAGCAGCAGCACGTCGGGGCTGTCCAGCAGCAGCAGGGCCAGTCGCAGCTTCACCCGCTCTCCGCCGGACAGGGTGGCCATGGGCCGGCCGTCCCAGAACAGGCCGGAATCCAGCCCCACCTGCCGGGCGGCGCGGTCCAGCGCCCTGGGGTCCGCCTCCTCAAAGGCGGGGACGGCCTGGCAGAACTCCCACACCGGCGCTTCCAGCTCCGACGGCCTCAGCTCCTGGGCCAGGTAACCCTTGCGCAAGCCCTTGTCCACAATCTCCCCCGTCCACTCCGCGTAGGGCTCCACCAGCGCCGGGTCGTACAGCAGCTTGAGGACGGTGGATTTGCCGTTCCCCTCCTCCCCGACGATGGCCGCCCGGTCGCCGGGGGCCAGGGTGAAGGACAGCCCCTCCACCAGGGTGGTCAGGTCCTTTTTATGGGTGACAGTGAGGTTTTTCACCTGAAACATACGCATCCGCTCCTTTTACGCAAAAAATCCGTCTTTCATGGCAGAAAGACGGATCACATGACGAAAAGGCAGGGGCATATAACACGCCCCCGGTCAAGCAAGCCGCCCTTCGCGCCATGAAAACCCAGACCCATGCTCCATGGGTCCCAGCCTCTAGTTCACAGCTTGAAGTTCAACTTACTTGTTGCGCATCTTTTCACCCTTTTCTCTGAAGTTGAGGACAGTATACCATGCCCCGCCGCCGCTGTCAACCCTGGGCGCATTCCCCCTTGACAGCCCCGCCGGGGTGTGGTATTATCAGCTTAAGGCTACTATATTTTCAACAATAGTAAATTTAACACAAGTGAAAGGAGAATGGCCGGTGAAAAAGGATTACATGGCCCGGCTGGAACGGACCGCCCGCTGGCGGCTGCCCCCAGAAGAGGTGGAGGACGTGATCGCTGACTACCGGGACATCGTGGGGGATGAGGAGCTGCGCCGGAGCCTGGGCAAGCCCCGGGACGTGATCGCCCCTCTCACCCCCCAAAAAACGTACCATATTTGGCTGGCGGTATTTATCGCGCTGGCGGCCTGCGCCCTGCTCCCCGCCCTCAGCGCCCTGCCCGGCATGTGGCACCTCTGGTACCTTTTCCGCCGCCTCACGTTCTGCGTGCTGCCCTTGGATGTGTATAACCTGTCCATCTCCTCGGCCACGGCGCTGCCCTTCCTGGGCATAGCCGGGGCGCTGGTGTGGTTCCGCTGGAAGGGTGGAGGGAAGCGGGGTCGGCTGTCTCCCGCCGTACCCGCCCTGCTGGCGGCGGCGGGAGTATGGAGTGCGGCGGTGCTGGCGGCAGACTGCTTCTGGATGCGCGACCCTATAGCCTTTTCGGAGATGTGGGGGCAGATGCCCCTCTACTTTCTGGGCGTCCGCATCGGCCCGTCGGGCTATATGGTGTCCCGCTCGTTTCATATCCTCCTGGGGGCCCTGGAGTGGGGCGGCTTTGCCATGGCCCTGCTCTCGGTGTTTGCCCTGGTGAAGGCCCGCACCCAGGACCGGCGCTGGGCTGCGGTATACATTCTGGCCCTCACCGCCGTGCTGCTGTCCGCGGAGTCGTTGGCGCTGGTCTCCAATATGGAGATCAGTGAAAGCGGCTTCGAGTGGCTGGCGCCCACCCTCCGGGTATGGATAGTCTACGCCGGAGCGGGCTTCGTGGGGGCGGGTGCGACCCTATGCTGAAAAAGGACCTCATCGAGCTGTGCCTGCTCCACCTGCTCGCCCAGGGGGACCAGTACGGCTACGAGCTGCTGCGCCGCCTCCACCACACCTTCCCCGACACCCAGGAGAGCGCCGTCTATGCCCTGCTGCGGGGGCTGTGCCGGGAGGGGTGCTCGGAGCAGTATGCCGGGGCGGTGTCCGGCGGCCCCGCCCGGAAGTATTACCGCCTCACCGAACAGGGCCGGGACAAGTACGCCGCCCTGCTGGGGCGGTGGCAGGCCCTGCGGGACGCGGTGGCGGAGCTGGGCGTGGAGTGATAAAACAGGACCGGCCCGATTTTGGGCCGGTCCTTTATGTTCCTTCAAACCTCCCGGTTGTAGATGGCGGCCACCGCCCTGCGCCCCCGGAACATGAGCAGCCACACCGCGCACAGGGTCACCGCGCTGAGCATCAGCACCACCTGCCGCTCGGGGATCACCTCGGCCAGGCTGCCCGCCAGCAGGGTGCCCGCCACGCCCCCCAGGGCGGAGAGCATCTGGAAGGTGCCGTTGAACCGGGCCCGCTTGGTGTCCGGGATGTAGGACTGGGTGGCGGCGATGCGGATGTTATAGGATGTCACCCCCAGCAGGCCGTAGAAGAAAAAGGCGGCGGCCATCAGGGGGATGGGCAGGTACATCAGCGTGCCCTCCAGCAGCGTCACCACCACGTATACGGTGAAGGCAATGGCGAACTTCTTCTGGGTGGGGAATTTCACCCGGTAGTGGATCAGCCCGCCCAGAAAGCGCCCCGCCACCGAGAAATTGGACACAATGGTGTACAGCGTCACCGCCGCCAGCGGCCAGGCGGCAAACAGCGCCGCGTTGTTGCGGAAAAAGGGCAGGTACAGGCTGCCCGCCCCATTGCCGGACATGCCGGACACCATGAAATACAGCGTGATGACCAGCAGTCCCTTCTCCCCCGCGATGTAGGAAAGGCCCTCCCGCAGGTCCCGGCCGAACCGCTTGGCCGCACCCAGACCATCCGCCGGAGGCGCTTTGTCCATGTGGGTCTCCTGGTAGCCGATGGTGCGCTCAAAGCTGGCGGCGACGAAAAAGCACAGGGCGTTGAAGGCGAACAGCGGCGTAGCGCTGCCCATCTTGTCGTACACCAGGGCGGCGATGGGGGTGGACATGGCGGCCAGCGGCCAGAGCATGCTGGAGATGGAGTAGGCCTTGGAGTAGTTCCCCTCGGTGATGAGGTTGGGGTAAAAGCTGTCGTAGGCCACCAGATACACCGCGTTGATGGCCCCCACTACCATACAGCCCGCCAGCAGCAGCGGGTAGCTGAACCATCCGCCCCGCAGCAGCCAGAACAGCCCGAAATACAGCCCCGCCGACAGAAAATCCAGCCGGTAGATCACCTTTTTCCGGCTCATGCGGTCCAGATACGGTCCGGCCAGGATGGGGCACACCAGCATGGGCAGCTGGAAGCACACGATGAACAGGGAATAGAGAAAGGTGGAGCCGGTGTAGTCCAGCACCATCATGCTCAGCGCAAAGCCGGACAGGGAGTTGCCGATCATCGACACCACGCTGCCCAGGGTGATGATGGTGAAGTCCCGGGTCCACAACCCTTGCTTTGGTTTATTTTCTTCCATGTCTCTCCTCTCCCGCGGCCTTACCGCAGCGTCCAAAAAGCCCACCCTTCTGCCGGATGGGCACGAAAATCGCCGGACCCGCACATGGGTCCGGCGAAAATTATATCACCGTCTTGGCGGCGCTGTCAAGCCGTGCCGCCCTGCCCCTCCCCGGGGCGAAAGGCGGGCACCGCCCGGGGAGGGGCCTCAAAGCCCGCCAGCCCCTCCAGCGCGTCCCCGCCCGCCAGGGGCTCCCCGTCCGCCCGGAGGGCAAAGCCCTCCCGGTCGGCCTCAAACAGCACCGCCCCGGGGACGGGCCGGTCCATCACCTCATACCCCAGCCGCTCCAGCGCCATGGTCAGCGCCGCGGGACCCTGGGCGCAGGCCAGCCCCCGGCCCTCCCGGAAGCTCCCCGCCCGGTTGGCCGCCCAGGCACAGTCCGCCCCAGCCAGCAGATCCCACTCCCCCGTGCAGGGCCGCTCCGGCCCCGCGGCGGCGGCGGACGTCAGAGGCTCTCCCCGCCCATCGGTGAGAAAGCGCTCCACCCGCGCCCCGTCCTGGCGGACGAACAGGGCGGCGGCGAACTCGTAGTACCGGGCCAGCCACGCCCCACAGGCGGCGCAGGTCCCGTCGTGGAACTTCACCTCGGCCCCGGCCAGGGCCGCGCCGCACCCCGCCGCCCGGGCCAGCGCCCGGGCCAGCGAACCGCCGCCGCTGCCGATGAGCACTGTGCCCAGCCCGCCCAGCGCCAGCCCCAGCTCGTAATATTCCCGTCCCAGCTGTGTGCGTTCCATGGGGAATCCCTCCAATTTGGGCCCTTTGGCCCCGTTTGGCTACAGTCTCCCCATTTTATGTACCCGTTATTCCTCCCGCTCCTCCCCTTGCGGGGCACGGCTCCGGTACAGCGCCGCCGCCTGCTCCAGCCGCCCGGCGAATTCCTCCACCGCCCACCGGGGGCTCAGCACCTCCACCCCCGGCCCCAGGCCGAACAGCCACCCCCACAGGGGCGGGCTAACCACCAGCTCCGCCGTCACGGTGAAGTACCCCTCCCCGTCGGGGATGAGGGGTACCTCCAGCCCGAAGCGGTCGATAAACACTCCGGCCAGCCGGTCCTCGCACCGCAGCTTCAGCCGGCAGGGCGCGCCGGAGAACATGCCGAAGTGCCTGCGGGCGTAGCCCTCCGCCGTCCAGTCCCCCTGCGGGTGTCCCTTAGCCTGAGAGACCACGATGTCCGCCATCTTGTCCACCCGGTAGTGGCGCACCTCCTTCCTGTGCTCGTCCCACCCGGCCAGGTAGTAGTTCTCGCTGTCCCAGATCAGCCCGTAGGGGGTGAGGCGGTAGCGCTCCCCCTCCCGGCGGAACACCCGCTCCCGGCGGGCATTGTACTCAAAGTAGCGGAAGGTCACCACCTTGTTGGCGGCAATGGCCCCCTGAAGCCGGTCCACATTGTAGAAAATGCTCTCGTTCATGGTCTTGACCCGCCGGTCCACATACACCTGCCGCTGGAGCTGCCGGGCCTGGTGGACGCTGGTGAGCCCCTCCAGCTTGCGGATGAGGGCGTCGCTCTTGCGCTTGGTGAGAAAGCGGCTGGACTGCACCGCGTCCACCAGCAGCTTCAGCTCCGCCAGCTCGAACTCCCGCGCCCCGATGTACCAGCCGCCTCCCCGGCCCTGCCGGCTGTGCACGTCCAGCCCCAGCTCCCGGAGCTGCTCCATGTCGTCGTAAATGCTTTTGCGCTCGGCGCTCAGCCCCCACCGTTCCAGCTCCGCCTGCATCTCCTGGCGGGAGATGATGTGCTCGTCGTCGCTGCGCTCCAGCAGCAGCTTGGCCAGAATCAGGAGCTTGCGCTTGTAATTCGCGGTCTGCGCCATGTCCGCCCGCCTCCCTTCGAGACCTATCCTAGCAGAGATAGGGTCCCATATTTGGGGATATTATAGCAGAACCCGGGCGGCGGTGCAAGGGAAAAGCCCCGCCCCGGCGTTGCCGGGGCGGGACTTTCTCAGTGGTGGTTTCGATGGTGGTTCTCCTGATGGCTGTGCTCCATCCCCGCAGGGAGGGCCTCGCCGCACACCTCGCAGACGTAAGGCGCCGGATAGCCGCTGCACATCGTACAGTCGTGGGCCGTGCCCTCCGGGTAGGTTTCGCCGCAGTCAGGGCAGGTCTGGATGTCTGGAGCCAGGGGATAGCCGCAGGCTTCGTGGCTGTGCACCTTCCCCTCCGGGAAGGCTTCGCCGCAGAGGCCGCAGACATGGCCGCCGGAGCCGTCCTGCTTGCAGTAGTGCTCCGTCCCATCCGGGATACCCCCGCCGCAGGTCCGGCAGGCGAGCCAGCTGTCGCCCTCCGGGACCGCCTCGCCCGGATTGTATCCGCGGTCCGCCACCTCATCGGGGTCGTAGCCATTGATGGCATAGCCGTAGGGGTCGCTGCCGTCCTGGGTGCCGCACCAATTCTCTCCCCTGTCCCGGGGGCTGCCGTCCTGGGTGTGGTAATGCTCCACGCCCGCTTCGAGATACACCCCGCAGTCGGGGCAGGTCCAGCCCTCGCCGCTGTCGTTCCAGTTAGGCTCGCCCACGCCGGTGTTCGGGTCCGCCTCCCAGGGGTGGGCCAATACCGCGCCGTCGGAGGAGATCCGGTCCGCCGCCACGCCGCCGTCGACGATCTGCCGCACCAGGCGGCTCACCCGCTCCTCGGCCCGTTCCCGGTCCGTTCCGGTGAGGTCGAAGCGGCAGCCGTACTCGTCCTTCATAAAGCTCACCCGGCGGCTGCAGCCATACGCGCCGTCGTGTTTGTCGGCAGTGACCGTCACGCCGTTGATCTCCTGCTCCACGCTGCCGGGATAGGCGATGCAGGTGGGGGGCATCTGCCCCGCCGTCACGGCCAGCTCAAAGTGGTCCAGCTCCCCCCCATGGCCCTGGACATAGGCCCCCCAGAAGGAGCCGTCCTCACACCACGCCGCCCAGCCGGTCAGCTCGTATCCGCCCCAGTCCAGATGGGTGGTCAGCGCGTCCTCCCCGCCCAGCAGGGCGGCGATGTCCTCCCGGGTCAGGTCACGCTTCACCGAGCCGAGAGGCACGTCCCAGTCCAGGGCCATTTCCGCGCCCTCCACCTCGCCGTAGTCGATATAGGGCAGCACGTAGTAGGCCGCCATCCCGTCCTCGGCCACCTCGTAGCCGCCCAGGGTCCGCCGGCCCGTCCCGGCCGCGTCGCCTGGCTCCACCAGGGCGATGTCGGGCTGGCCTGTTGGCTCCACGCCCAGCTCCGGATACACCCCCTGATAGCCGGAGGGATAGGACGGCAGCGGAGCCCTGCGGCTGTTGATGTGGGCCGTCCAGGCCCCATAGCCGCTCAGACCCACCACCAGCGCCAGCGCTGCCGCCGCTGTCGCGTACTTTTTCCACCCGGCGGGCCGCCTGCCCGGCTGCTTGAGCTCCACCAGCCGCTGGTGGAGGGTATCCGGCGCCTTCACTCCGTCCATAAATGTTTGATAGCGTTTCATGTTGTTATTCCCCCGTTTCTTCCAGCAGATACCGCCGCAGGGCGTCCCGGGCCCGGCTCAGGTGGGAGCGCACCGTCCCCGGCCGCTGGCCCAGAATGGCCCCGATCTCCTGAGAGGTGTAGCCCTCGTAGTAGTGCAGGTGGACCGCCGCCCGCTGGTTGGCGGGCAGGGAGAGGATGGCCTCCATCAGCTCCCTGCTGCCGTCGCCGTCCGGGGCGGGGTATACGTCCAGCAGCTCCACCGCCGGGTGGCGCAGGCGCGCGCGCAGCACGCTCTTGCAGCGGTTGGCCGCCACCTTCAGCAGCCACGCCTTTTCGTGTTCCCTGTCCCGGAATTCCGGGCGCTTTTCCAGATAGCGCAGGAGAGTGTCCTGCACCGCGTCCTCCGCCTCCTGAACGTCGCCCAAAATGGCCAGCGCCGCCCGGAACAGCGTGTTCTCATGTCTGTCCACCAATTCTTCCAACCGGTTGGAGTGGTCCACTTCGTCCCCTCCCTCTGTCGCGCAAGCGCGCCGGGCGCTTCCCCGTCCGTCTCTCCCCGCACAGCCTGAAGGGCGGCTGCCCGGGGGTCCCTTCTATCTATAACACGCCCCAGGGGGGCGTATTGTTGCGCCGGGGAAAAATTTTTTTACTCTGGCCTTTCCCCCTTCCGTATGGTATACTATCCCTATCATCCGCGCAACGCGGCATAGAAGGAGTACCTGCCATGGAACACGAACTGCGCCTTGCCGTCCTCATCGACGCGGACAACGCCCCCCGCACCGCCCTGCGGGAGATCATGG
>ERZ779629.757-NODE-757-length-12203-cov-6.685792_pt1 | contig 12203 bp, 10 predicted proteins | sample MGYA00514192_ERZ779629 | MGnify/ENA primary metagenome ERZ779629 (study PRJEB29562, sample SAMEA4376709) | mouse gut metagenome | isolation source: Cecum | study: EMG produced TPA metagenomics assembly of the A DSS colitis mouse model was used to assess the... | reverse complement strand
GGGAATTTATGGCGTGAAGCTGTGTGCGGGGATTTAATCAGTGGTTCCTTAACATGAAAAAACGCAGCACCGCCGTACTGACGGCGGCTATCCTCGCAACCGCTCTTGCCATCCCTGCCACAGCGACAGCAGCACCGGCCGAATCCATTCAGGTAAGCAGCTACAAGGGCAGTACCCTGGAAGCCGGAGAGTGAAGCGGCTCATCATCAGACCCAGCGGTACGGACTACTCCGTCATCTCCAGTGCCCCGGATACAGTGGCGGTGGAGCAGGTGCTGACCTTCTGGGTTGCCGTCGCCAAGGCGGAGGGAAGCGCGGAGATCACCGCCTCCAACAGTGCCGGGGAGTGTGGAAGCATGACACTGACGGTCAGTTCTAATACTCCCACTACCCCGGAAATACTATCTGATGAGGACAGTACCAGCTTGACAGACAACCAGGAGATACGGCAGGAGATAATCGGATTGATTAATCAGACCCGCAAGGCCAATGGAGCCCCAGAACTGCCTGTCAACGAGGCCCTGATGAACGCCGCCCAAGCCTGCTCCAACCAGCGGTACACCTGGCATCACTCCCCGGAGAAAAGCAAGGCCGCTGTCGACGCTGGCCATGGTCGACCTGAGATGCAACTGCATCGGCGTGGGCGTGACCCAGTGGGCCTGTTGACAAAGTCCTCGAAAGTCCGCCTGAACTATGATATAATTAAGGAGCAAGGGGGCGAGGGGATGCAACTGAGATATCACATGGTAACGATAGAGGATTTGATGCCGGCGGGACACTTTTTACGGAAGCTGGAAGCGGCACTGGATTTGTCGTTTGTATACGAGGAAACGGCTCAGGCGAAAGCCTGGTTTTCGGAAGGTATTCCGGAGGCTGTTCGAGGAAGTGGTGCGTCAGTGCATGGAGCGGGGCCTGGTGAGCGGGCGGCTGGCGGCGACGGATTCCACCCATGTAAAGGCAAACGCATCCCGGGAATCGGAGTATCTGGCAGAAGTGCCGGAGGAGCCCGGGGTATACTGGGAGCGGCTGGATTCCTATGAGGAGGAAGGGCTGGAGGAGCTGGCCCGCCGGACAGGCAGGAGGCGGAAGAAGCGTACCAAGCAAATTAAGAGTGACAAGCGCAGGACACACAAGCGTGTGAGCAGCACAGACCCGGAAGCGGGGCACATGAACCGCCCCGGCAAGCCGAGGGGACAGCATTACCTCTCTCACCAGACCGTTGATACGGACAATGGCATCATCATCGGCCTGACTGTAACGCCGGGGGATGTCTACGATTCCGCCCCATATCTGGAGCAGATAGAGCATATCCACAAAAACGTGATTCCCCTCCAGGCTGCGGCAGCGGACGCCGCCTATGATTTCCCATTGGCTCACCGCGTATTGGAGGAGCACGGCATTGATTTCTTTGTCCGTCCCCAGCCGGTTCATGACCGCACCGCAGCGGAGCTGAAACGGGACGCTTTTTCTTATGATGAAACGCAGGACGTCTATCTCTGCCCCAACGGCAAACACCTGAAGCTGCATTCGCTTCGCCGCAGCGCCAGCGGGCTGTATTGGGTCTATCTGGCAGACAAGCAGGACTGCCGGAGCTGTCCCCTGCGAAAAAAGTATTTGCGTGAAAAGGACAAGAGAGGCGCCCGGAAACTGGAACACAGCTATTTTACTCCAGCCCGGCAGCGGCATCTGGCCCGGTGGGATGACGCCGAATACCAGGAGGCGCTGAAGATGCGGCAAATCTGGTGTGAGGGCACCTTTGCCGCCCAGAAGTGGGGGCATAATTTGATTCGCATTTTACGGCGAGGATTTGAGGCAGCGGAGGACCACTGCCTCCTTTCCGCCGTGGTTCTAAACCTCAAAAGAATGATACGGGCTGCACTTTGACGCCAGAGGGCGTCTTTTTTGCGGACCATTTCCCTCTGCTCGGCTGCTTTGCGACACTTTGTCAACGGGCCCAAATCTAGACGCATTAAAAGCCGGTATTGATTGCCCCAAAATCATGCTGTACCTCAGCTTGGTAATATTGACTGATGGTTATTGGGGCGCTATAAAGAGCTGTCAACAGGTAGGCTCGGATATTTCGTATTTGCCCTGCTATCCTCATATCTACCAGGAACTGCGGCGCGGCCAAGACGGGAGCCGGCTGCCGGAGGGAAAACTGCGATGGGGGATCATGCCGCCGTCCGGGAGAGCGGAACAATCCGGCGTAGTGGCTGAAACCGGGAGAATAGGGCGGGCGGGCTGCGTGCCGTACTGCCTGGCCGGGACCGGAAATAATTACCATACTGCTGGACAATTGAATGGGTGAACCTGCAAAAGGAGAAGGAGACAAAAAACGAAAAAGACATGCCCTGGTGGATTTCAGCTGCCGCTGGCGGTGCAGAAACCGGCTGTCTGGGAGTTTGGAACGGAAAAGAGAAGCGAACTGTGGCAAATGCAGCTAGAGGCACAAAAGGATCTGTCGAATTTTGTAGAAAAAGGCGAACAGAATTCCTATATATGAGTTGGCAGTTGTAAGAAAGACCTGTCATAATTTGGAAGCAAAGGAGGGCGGATTATGGCAGTGACAGTGCACAGCTACATTGCTAAATTACTCTCAACATACGAAGAGGCCACAGACGAGCCGCATTCCAAAATTGCAGGTGAAATGGAGATTCCGGTATCGAATTACTACCTATATCGGAACGGCAAGGGAAACCCCACAGCGAAAACCATAGACAAAATCATAGCGGTTATTCAGCTGAAGCGCCCTGACGTCATCATAAAAGCGTCCGAATGGTATCTTCAGCAGCTGAATTTGGAATGCAGAGGGACCAGAGACTCAGCCGCGCCGGATAGGGAGGGATGATTTGTACAATTTCAAGGTAGTAGAGACAAGGGATATTGATATTCACCGTATATCGTATGGGATCGTGGCGGATGATGGCAATGGGCATGCCGCGGTAGTACCCAACATATCCTGTGACAAGGCTTTCGTCACTCGGCTGGCTGAACGATGCGCAAGGGGACAACTGGCCCCGGAACAGCTCCTTGACGTAGTCATGGACGCACTGCTGCTGTGAATCGGACAATCAAAGTCCCGTGAAACCATGGGATTTTACGGGACTTCGTGCCGCTTGATTGGCATTTGCGGATGGAGCTGCGCCAATGCACAGGGGGCGGCCATCGGCCGCTAAGAAACGGGTGCTTTGCTTGCAACTTCGGTCAGCGCCTATAAATAATGATTAGAAAGCAGCGGTAACCCTACATAAGACAAGCCGTGATTGATTGGGGGATTTCATCTTTTGGTGAAATCCCCTTTGACAAATGGCCTCCTGAAAGAGCGTGCCGTTTCCTGCGGCATGCTCTTTTTCGCGGATCTTACCGCTTCTTGCCGCAGAAATTCTCCATGCCCCGATTACCGCAAATACCGCTGTGGTCCGAGAACGGCAGAAAGGCATGGTTTTCCTCCATGGAACCTGGCCCCTGCTTCCCAAACCGCGCAAGAACCGCCTCCCGGAAAAAAGCCCAAAGCCGACGAAATTTACCGCCCAATTTTTGGCCCCGATTTGGAGGTTCATGCTATGGATTTTCGCAAAAATCTATGATACAATAACTCTGTTTCCGTTGCGGCTGGAATTCATAAAGGATACGGTTACGGGGGCGGCCCCGGACCTGGAAGGAGCCCTCCATGATCAAAATTACCACAGACAGCACCAGCGATCTGCCGGCGCGGCTGCTGGAGCAATACGATATCACCGTCTTCCCCCTGGGCATCGTCAAGGCCGGAAAGCTCTACCGCGACGGCGTGGACATCCGCACGGCGGACATTGCCGCCCATGTGGACGCCGGAGGGGAGATCACCACCACCAACGCCGTCAATGTCTCGGATTACGAGGACGCGTTCCGGGCGCTGATGGAGCGGTATGACGCCGTAATCCATATCAACATCGGCAGCGGCTTCTCCTGCTGCCACCAGAACGCCAAGCTGGCCGCGGAGGAGGCGCCGGAGGTCTACGTGGTGGACTCCGGAAACCTGACCGTGGGCCACGGCATGATGGTCCTGGCCGCCGCGGAGGCCGCCCGGGCGGGGAAGTCCGTCACGGAGATTCTGAGCCTGTTGGAGGGCATGGTCCCTAGGCTGGAGACCAGCTTTGTGCTGGACCGGCTGGATTATATGAAGAAGGGCGGGCGCTGCTCCGCCGTCACCGCCCTGGGGGCGAACCTGCTGAAGCTCCACCCCTGCGTGGAGGTCATCGACGGCAGGATGTCCGTGACCAAGAAATACCGGGGGAACATCGCCAAAGTGGTGGCGGACTACGTGCGTGAGCGGCTCCGGGACCGGACGGACCTGGATTTCAGCCGGATCTTCCTGGTGGATACCTGCCCGGGAGACGAGCTGGCGGGGATCGCCCGGGAGATTATCCGGGAGGACGGCCGGTTCGGCGAGATTCTGGAGGCCAAGGCGGGCTGTACGATTTTCTGCCACTGCGGGCCCAACACGCTGGGGCTGATCCTTCTGCGGAAGTAATTGAGAATAGGAAACGGCGGGCCTTTCGGCCCGCCGTTTTTTGAGACGCTTCGTTGACGCAGCTCTTCGTTGCCGTCGCTTCAGCCTGGTAAATCACCAGACCCCCAGAGCGAGTGAACGCTTTTTTGGTTCCTTTTTTCTCGAAAAAAGGAACTCAGTTGTCCCAGTCGATATACTCGAAGCCCGTGGCGGGAACGATGCCGTGCTCCGGGAACTCCGCCCCCTCCAGCACAAAGGTGTAGCGGATATGGTCCCGGACGTCCAGCAGCACCGCCAGAGGCACCTCCGAGGCGTTGAAGTCCAGATAACCCAGGCTGTTTTCCATGCGGACGTAGTAGTGGGTGTCGCCGCCGATGACCGCGCTTCGGATCTCGGCCACGACGCCCTCCTGCTCCTGGGCGTTCCCGGCGGCGGGGGCCTGCTCTCCGGCGGCAATGAGCCCCCGGTGGGCCAGGGTCTGGCGGTAGTTGGTCTCGCACTCCGCCACGGTGCTGCCCGTGGATACCACGTCGTACTGCTGGACGTTGACCATGGCGAACATCTTCACCAGCCCGTCCGCGCCCTTGAGGGCCATGAAGTAGCTGGGCTGGCCCGCGATGTTCAGCAGCAGGGGGAAGGTGGCCTCATAGCGCATCTGCTGGACCTGGCTTTCCGCGGAGGCCTTGGCGGAGTTCTCCGTGGCGCCGGCGCAGGGGTAAAACTTCGTCTCCTTGGTCCGCTGGTTGGAGAGGATGAAGCCGATGTTGGACTGGTCCGAGGTGACGGAGGTGACGCCGGTGTACATATATACATCGTCGTCTATGGCAATATAATTCCAGCCGTCTGTGGTGACGGTCACGTCCTTCTGTCCGAATATAGAGTTCAAAAAGCCGTTGTGGTACATGCCATAGAAATCATACTGCTGCATGATGATGTCATAGGAGTACAGCCGGTCCACCCAGCTGGGGACCTGCTCGTAATACTCGCTCTCGCCGGTGACGGCGTTTACCAGCACCGCGCCCCTCACGTCCACGCCGCCGAAGAGGCCGATGGTCCGCACGATCCGGGGGCAGACCCAATAGGGCGTGCCCTCCTCGTCAATCTCGAAGACCAGCTCGTCAAACATCATGGTGGGGTAGCGGAAGCGGAGGTGACGGTAAAGGTTCCGCCCGAAGTGCTCCGCGATGGTGTATTTCATGCCCTCCGGCAGGCGGACCACCTCCGCCTCCTGGCTCACCATGTCGATGATGATATAGGCGGGCAGGCCGTCGCCCCGGTTGGTGAACCACTTGATGAGGTCCCCATAGCGCAGGGAGGTGACCCGGACCGGGCGGCCCTGGTAGTTGATCTGGGTGTAGGTGGGCAGAATTTCGAACTGGGACACCATGTCCGCCAGCTCGCCCAGCTTCCGGGTGCCCAGCTGGGCGGCGGAGTCCGCGTCCAGCATGGGAATCTGGTCATAGCTGATTTCCTCCACCTCGGCGGTGAAGTCCCCGGACTGGATGGAGAGCAGCTTGGAATAGCTCCCCGCCCGGAGGACCACCCAGCTGGAGAGGGCCCCCAGGGCCAGGGTGGCAATCAGCAGGAGAACCGCTAGGAAGGGAATGGCGCACTGCTTGCGGACAAAGTGAAAGTAGCCTGTGACGCCGCCGTCGGTCTGGAAGCCGGAGGTGAAGACGGCGCAGACGCAGTACACGGCGCAGAGGAGGAAGACGAAGACGTAAAACTCCTCGGCGTGGAGGTTCAGGGCGGGAAGCTCCAGATAGAAGTAGACCAGGCCGAACACCAGGGTCACCAGCAGGTTGGTAACGGTGCGGCTGAAGGCGCTGCCCATGGCGCGGCGGGGCTTCCGGGGCTTGCGGGGGCGGGGGTTGGGGTTCGCGCCCTGGAAGCTTTCGGGGTTGAAGCCGCCGCCAAAGGCGCTGGAACCGCCGAACTGAAATGTAAAGGGCATGAAAAGCCCTCCTTTCCTTTTCTCTTTTCACAGTATTTTACAGAAAAAGTGTGAACAAATCAAGTTTGCCCCATCCGGCGAAAAGTATTTTCACCGGACGGGGCAGGTTCTGTTCTCTGGCTGCGGCGGCTGGGACGGATGTAACCCCTCAGTCCTCCGGCTCCTCGGCCTTCTTCTCCACGGGCTTGGACGGCTTGAGGCCGTCCACATGGGGCTTGGACGCCTGCTCGGGGAGCATGGTGGTCCGGCCGTTGAGGCGGCCGCCGTTTTCAATGACGAAGGAGACGGTGGTCACATCGCCGTTGATGGTGCCGGTTCGTTCCAGCTGCACGTGGTCGTGGGAGACCAGATTGCCTTCCACCTGGCCGGCGATGCGGATCACGTCGGCTTCCACGGGGCCTTTCACCATGCCGGTAGCGGTCACGATGACATAGCCCTTCAGGTTGACCTCGCCTTCCACGGTGCCCTCGATCTGGACCACGCCCTCGCCGCTGAGCTTGCCGGAGACCACCAGGTCCTTGGCTATGACGGTATTGCTCCTGGGCTCGGGGAGCTCGGGGATATCGGCGCTTTCCCGCTGGTCATGATCGGTTTGGGGCTCCACCGCAGGAGCGGTCTTGGTCTGTCCTCCAAAAAAAGCCATTTCATTCACCTCGTTCGCGAAATTAAAGTTAGTATATCATAATTCGATTGGGATTACAAGTCTTGGGATGGGACAAACTCCCCGGGAGGCTGCCAAAAAAGAGGGGCGAATTTTGGCAGGGCGGAGGAGAAAACAGGCGGGAGGAGTCGAATGGGGGGCCGGAGCCTGTTTTCAGACAGACGCTAGCGCCCGGCCCGCCGGATCATGCGGACGCCGCGCGTCAGCATGGGCAGGGCGAACAGCAGCAGCGCGCCGTAGCAGATGGCGCCATAGCCCTTGTCAATGAGCTCCGTCAGGCCGAAGGTGGAGACGCAGATCCCCAGGGCCGTCACCGCCCCGGTGATGAGCGGGCGGGCCAGCCATGTCCAGGAGGAAGGGTCCGTCCCGGCGGGAGGATACCGGCCCGGCCCGCAGGACCGGAACAGGGCCCGCTCAATCCGGTCCTCCAGGGCCTTGATGAACCCGGCGGCGGTCTCGATGAGCGTGCCGAAGAGGACGATCTCAAAGAGAAGATAGAGCCAGGGCATATCCAGCCGCTGGAAAATCGCCGTCACCGGCGTCTCGGAGGCCAGGACCGCCGGGAAGTCGCAGCCCATGGCCAGCAGCAGTGGCAGGGCGGGAGCCGCCCCCAAAAGCCCCGCCAGGATTCCGCAGGTCACGGCCTCCCGGCGGGTTTGGAGATCCCGGAGGGTGTAGAGAATCATGGAGACGCAGATGAGATTATAGGAGGCGTAGCGCAGGCCGCCGGAGAGCCAGCCAGGGCGGATTTCCCCCCGCCGGAGCTCGGCGGCGACGGCGTCCCCGAAGCGCAGGAAGACGGCGGCGAGAAAGAGGAGGAAGACGGCATAGAGGACATAGGCCCAGAGGGACAGGGCTTTCTCAATGGCCTCCGTGCCCCGCAGCACCAGGAGAACCACGCCGAGGGAGAGGAGGGCCACGCCTGACCAGGGAGGCAGGCCCGTCAGGGCGTGGACCATGGCGGCGGCGGTGGCGTTGACCACCCCCAGGACCAGGAGGAGCATGGCGTAAAAGCAGAGGTCGTAAAGAAACCCGGCCCGGCCCAGGAGGCGGCGCATCATGGAGCCGTAGTCATAGGTGCGGAAGACCCGGACGAACTCAAAGGTGACGGCGCAGAGCGCGGCCCACCCCGCCGCCGCCGCCGCCAGGGCCAGCACTCCGCCCAGCAGGCCGCGGCTCCCGAAATACCGGGCAATCTCCGCTCCGGTGCCGTAGCCGCCGCCGATCAGCACGGATTGGAAGACCAGGCCGGGGGTCAGATACCAGGTCCAGTTCCGCCGTTTGTTCATCCGCGAAGCCTCCTTGTCCTTTTGCTTTGACTATATGGCGGCGCACCGCCGGGTATGCGGGAAAGTTCGCATAGGGGACAAAGGGGCGGACATAGGGTTTTGCGAAAGAGGTGATGCTTTATGACGATTCATGTGGTGAGCCCCGGGGAGACCGTGGATACCATCGCCGCCGGGTACGGCGTGGCCCCGAGGCAGCTGGCGGCGGACAACGAGCTGCCCCCGGACTACGCCCTGGCGGTGGGGCAGACGCTGGTGGTGCGGTTCCCCCGGGCGGTCCATGTCGTGGCGGCGGGAGAGACGCTGACCTCCATCGCGGCCCGGTACGGGACCACGGTCCGGCAGCTCTGGCGGAACAACTGGGCCCTTGGCGGGGGGGAGGCCCTGGCGGCGGGCCAGCTTCTGGTGGTCTCCTATTTTGACGAGAAGCTGGGGGAGGGCGTGTTCAACGGCTATGCCTATCCCTTCATCTCCCCGGAGCTGCTGGCGGAACAGCTGCCCTATCTCTCGGCGATGGCCCCCTTTACCTACGGCATTACGGCGGAAGGCGGGCTTCTGCCCCTGGACGACGAGGCCATGCTGGAGGCGGCCCGGGTCCGGGGGACGAGGCCGGTGATGCACCTGTCCACCCTGACGGAGGCGGGGCAGTTCGACACGGGCCGGGCGGCGTTCATCCTGACGGATTACGAGGCCCAGGGGCGGCTGGCGGCGGAGGTGCTGCAGACGGTGCTGCGGAAGGACTTTGCGGGGTTGGACGTGGACTTTGAGTATCTGCCGGGCCAGCTGGCTGCGGCCTACGCGGCGTTTTTGGGGCGGCTGCGGCAGCTGCTGGCGGCCCAGGGGCGGTTTTTATGGGCGGCGCTGGCGCCGAAGACAAGCCGCCGCCAGCGGGGGCTGCTTTATGAGGGGCACGATTACGCCGCCGTCGCGGCGGCGGTGGACGGGGTGCTGCTGATGACATATGGATACGGTTTGTTAGCACACTTTTTCAATAGTGCTTGATTTTGCCGGGCAAACAACCGCATTTCGGCAATTTTTCAAAAAGGTGTGCCAATACACTTTGCTCTTTAAGAGTTCTCTCCAAAAGTGCGCTGACATACGCTGCTCTCCCCCATATCCTCAATAGTTCTTACGAAGTCAAGGGGCTTTTTACGTTCCGGGGAAAACTTGAAATAAACATGGACATGGGTTCCGTCCTCTACGGAAATATGGTCCAAAAGCCGCTCCAGCACGTTCCGGTCTATGACATTTATGCTGCCGTATTCCTCAAAATAGGAAACAAATTCATCATCCTGCCGCAGGGCTTCTTTCAGATTGACCATGCTGGCCCGCAATCCCTCGATTTGACTTTCCTGCTCCGCAATGCCGTCACTGTATTTTGTCTTAAACCGTGTATATTCGTCCTGGTCTATGATGCCCTTTTCAAGATTGTCATACAGCCGGAACTTTGCTTCCTCCAGGCGCTTTTTCTCCTGTTCCGCACGCCGTATCGCCAGGAGATATCCGTTTGCGGAGCCGCTGCCCGGCCTGCTTTTTCCGGCGGCTTCCATGACCGCTTTCGCGTCTACCAGCTCCTGAATCTGTTCCTGCACCGCTTTCAGAACCGCCGCTTCCAGGGCCGTTTCTCTGACAGAGGGACATTGGCAGTTCCCGGGGAAATATACGCGGGTCATGCAGCGGAACCGGGCAACGCCATGGGAGACGTTCCGGTTCATGCGGCCTCCGCAGCGGGCGCACTTGACAAAGCCGGACAGCAAATAACTGGCCTGCCGGTTTGGGGCGGCCCTGGTACGCCTTGCGAAGCGGTCGTGAACGATGGTGAAGATCTCGTCCGGGATGATGGCCTCATGGGTCCCCTCTATCACAGTCCACTCGCTTTCATCGACCGGCGCCAGCTTCTTTGTCCGGTAGGAAACGCTTTTGCGCTTCCCCTGCACCAGATTCCCGATATATACCTCGTCTTTCAAAATCGAGTTTACCGTGGTCAACGCCCAGGCGCCGCGCTTCACTCCGCCGCTGGAGTGCTGTGTAAATCCCTTGCAGCCCTTGCTGGCCTTGTAAACCGACGGAGGCATAATTTGTAAGGCGTTGAGCTGTTTTACGATACGGCTGGCGGAAACGCCCCCGGCGTACCAGTCAAAGATTATGCGGACCACTTCAGCGGCCTCCGGGTCGATGATGAGCTTGTGGCGGTCTTCCGGGCTTTTCATATAGCCATAAGGGGCGTAATTCCCCAGGAACTCCCCCCGCGCCCGTTTCATGGCGAAGGTGGACTTGATTTTAATGGAAAGCTGGCGGATGTAGTCATCGTTCATGATGTTGGAGAAAGAGACAATGGCACTGCAATACCCATGGGGGTCCTTCAGGCTGTCTATATGGTTTAAAACCGAAATGACCCGGACGCCCTTCTGGGGAAAATAGTCCTCCATCAGGCGGCCCAGCTCCGGATAATTCCGGCCCAAGCGGGAGTTGTCCTTGAAGATCACGCAGTTGACGTTCCCTGCCTCGATGTCCCGCATCATGCGCTTGTACTCCGGGCGGTCGAAGCTGCCCCCCGGATAGCCGTCGTCGGAGTAGGCTTCCACAGAGGCGATCTGGTCCCCCTGTCTTTTCAGGTATTCAAGGTGCTGTTCGATAATCCTCCTCTGGTTCTGGATGCTGTCGCTCTCCAGCTTATCCCCGTCCTCCTTGCTGAGGCGGACATAGACCGCGATATGCCACCGGACCGCCGAAGTCCCGCCGTCCTCCTTCCTCTTCCGCACAAAGGTCATAGGCGCCTCCCTCCGCCGCCCTGCCTCACCGGCAGGGTTCTCCGCCTTTTGACAGGTGCGCGTTCAGTATGGAGACCATGCAGGACTCCAGGCTTGGGCCCTTGTCCGCATAGTGGACCGTCACGCAGAGCTCCGGAGCCCCGTCCCGCCGGGAAGCGGTTTGTTTTTCCATGGCAGACACCTCCTCTCCCAAAAGCTATGAGGGCCGGAAGGGGAATATACGTCCTCCGCCTTTTCGGAGGGCAGAGCCTTTGAAAAAGCCCTCCGGCGCGGCTCCGGTTTCCCTCCATCCTTTTCCGCTCCGCCAGATCGAAACCAGCGGGTTTGGCAATCCGCCCGGGCGGCACGGAGGGCTTCGGGGGCGGCGATACTCTCCGGTCCGCCAAACCGGCGGCGCTCCCGGGGAGGATAATCGGGATTTTTCAGCATTGAAAACCGCCGTAAAATCCATTATAATAAGGAAAATCCCCCTGCGGCCCCGGTTCGCGGCGGCCCACCGATATTTTTTAAAGGCGGTTTCCTGCTATGTCTTACAAAACCGAACGCGACCTCCACCGGATGCTCCGCCACCAGGAGCTGATTGAATCCTCCCTGTCCTTCGTCAGCGGCTCCGAGGACTTCATCCGGGACAACGACATTTTTCCCTCCGGCCGGTTCGACGCCGACGTGATGCGGGGCCTCCGGTATCCCAACGGCACCGGCGTCATCGCCGGAGTCACCAGCATCGGCGACGTGGACGGCTATGACCTGGTGGACGGGGAAAAAATCCCCCGGAAGGGCCGTCTCTTTTACCGGGGCGTCAGCATCGAGGACCTGATTCAAAGCTGCATCCGGGAGGACCGGTTCGGCTTCGAGGAGACGGTGTACCTCCTCCTCTTCGGCCAGCTGCCCACGGCCTCCCAGCTGGAGGACTTCCAGGTCCTCATGGCCCGGTGGAGCCAGCTGCCCAGCTACTTCTCCGAGGATATGATCCTCCGCTCCCCCAACAAGAACATCATGAACAAGCTGGCCAGCTGCATCCTGGCCCTCCACTCCCACGACGG
>ERZ779629.756-NODE-756-length-12203-cov-24.466743_pt1 | contig 12203 bp, 8 predicted proteins | sample MGYA00514192_ERZ779629 | MGnify/ENA primary metagenome ERZ779629 (study PRJEB29562, sample SAMEA4376709) | mouse gut metagenome | isolation source: Cecum | study: EMG produced TPA metagenomics assembly of the A DSS colitis mouse model was used to assess the... | reverse complement strand
AAAACTACAAAATTTCTTCGGCGTTTTCTTACAATTTCAAATTGGCGTTGACACCGGTGCGACCCTGTCCATCACCCGTCTGAGCTGAGGAGGGATGTCTCATGTCAATGCCAACTTTCCCTCAGATCGACCCCCCGCTGACCCGCGAGGGAAGTCTCAATGAGATCATCGCCTCCATCGCCGCCGAGGAACTCAGCCTGAGCCACATCCTCAACGCCGAGGGGGAGAAGCTGCAATATGTCCTGGGCACCCTGCCCGGCCTGGGAGAGGCGGCCACCCTTACGGAGGTCATGCAGATCAACCAGAGCGTGCAGGACACCATGTCTAACATCATGGAGCAGCAAATGCTGCTGTCCGGCAAGCTGAGTGCGGCTATGACCGCACCCGTCCTGCCCGGTCCTGCCGGAGCTACTGGCGTCACTGGCGCGACGGGCGCCACCGGGGCAGATGGTGCTGTGGGAGCGACGGGCGCCACTGGGCCCACCGGGGCGAACGGCGCGGCGGGTTTGGCCGGAATCGTAGGCGCGGCGGGGCCCACCGGGCCCACCGGTGCCACCGGTCTCACCGGCCCCACAGGAGCCACCGGCCCTGCCCTCTCCTCCGCCTTTGCCGCCAACACCCAGGGCAGCAGCGTCCTGGTGGCCCTTGGCGGCACCCCCATCGCCCTGCCTAACGCCCAGCTTCTATCCCCTGACATTACGGTCAACGCCGGAAATACAGTGTTCACCGTAGTTACGCCGGGCACCTATCAGATTTCTTACCACGTGAATACCACTGCGGCTCTGCTGATGGGGACCAGGCTGGTGATCAACGGGACGAACAGCGTCCCTTCTACCATCAACCCGGCCCTTTCCATCTCCAACTTTGAAAACCAAATCAAGGTTACTCTGTCTGCCAACTCCACCATTTCTCTCCAGCTCTTCACATCAATTGTGGGAACCGCTGTTCTGGTGAGTGGCGGCGCAGGGGCTTCCCTGACCATCATCCGGCTGGATGGGACCGGCCTGTTGAGTGGCTCACAGAGCGCGGGCGGCGAACACGACTCCGAGATAGAGATAGAGTCCGAGTGAGCGCTGGGCCGCTAAAATATTGCTCCCGCCGGCGAAAGCCGGCGGGAGCAGGTGATAACGAATCGAAGGAGGTCCCGCTATGGTAAGCGTCAGCCTGTGTATGATCGTAAAAAATGAGGAGGATGTGCTGGAGCGCTGCTTGGAAAGCGCGGTGGATCTGGTGGACGAGATCATTATTGTAGACACCGGCTCCACCGACCGCACGAAAGAGATCGCCGGCCGCTTTACCGATCAGATCTATGACTTCCCCTGGTGTGACGACTTTGCCGCCGCCCGGAACGAGTCCTTTTCCCATGCGTCCATGGACTACTGCATGTGGCTGGACGCCGACGACGTGCTGCTGGAGGAGGATCAGACGTCCTTTCTGGCCTTGAAAGAGCGCCTGGATCCCGTCGTTTCGGTGGTCATGGCCCCCTACCACACCGGGTTTGACGAAAACGGCCGGGTGACCTTCTCCTACTATCGGGAACGGCTCATTAAGAACCGGACCGGTATGAGTTGGGTGGGAGCCGTCCACGAGGTCGTCACGCCGGTTGGAACCGTTCTGTATGGGGATTTCGCCGTTACCCACCATAAGACCAGGCCCTCCGACCCGGATCGGAACCTGCGCATCTACCAGGCGCAGCTGGACGCGGGAAAGGAACTGGAGCCCCGCCAGCAGTTCTACTACGGCCGGGAGCTCTACTACCACCACAGCTGGGAGGAGGCGCTGGCTGTCTTTGAACGGTTTTTGGAGGAGGGCCGGGGATGGGTGGAGAACAACATCGACGCCTGCTGCCACTGCGCCTACTGTCATAAGGAGCTGGGCCATGACCAGGCAGTACTGGAGGCGCTGTTTCGCACCTTTGCCTATGACCGGCCCCGGGCTGAGGTCTGCTGCGACATCGGCCTCTGGTTCTTCCAGATGGAGCAGTACCGGCAGGCAGCCTACTGGTACGCCCTGGCCCTGACCTGCACCCGGGACGATCGCCGGGGCGGTTTCGTCTCCCCAGACTGCTATGGCTACCTCCCTTGTATCCAGCTGTGCGTCTGCTACAGCCGCCTGGGCGACCGGAAGAGGGCGGAGACCTTCAACGAGCTGGCCGCGGCCTGCAAACCTGATTCCCCCGCGGTTCTCCACAACCGGGCGGTTTTTCAGTCCCTGCCGGAGCAAACTGCGTAAACTGAATGCCCCTGTCACCATTGCCCGGGAACAAGCATCGTTTCGAAAGCAGATCTTTTTTGTGACACATGACATAATGCCATTAGACGATAAGATGTCCAGCTAGGTTTTGTTCACATAAGGGAATCAATAATGAGTACCTTGTAGCTTTTGGCTGATACCCAGTTCTGCGGCAATCTTGATCGGGGAAGCATTCTCTCCCCACATCATTTCTATTTTCCTGCGCTCGTCCAGCGTCAAAGTCATCACCTAAATCACCCATTTCACCCGTTTCTTCCCCTGTTTTGGCGGAAAATAATGCAGAAAAGGTTGAAAAACCTTTTCTGCATTTAACTTACTACATCAGCGCCAGGATGCACCTCTAGCTTTTTTACAATATCTACTTCTTTTTAAGGCGGGATTCTATATGACATTTTACCATGTTTTTCCCTGCTTTTCAGGTGCAAATTTGATTTCAACACAAATTGGCCTCCGGCCCCGCTCCCTAAAAATCGAATATTCTTACCCCTTGGGCCGCGCTGCCACGCTCTCCACAGGGATCGACCCGAAGAAACTCAGCTCCTCGCCGTCGGCCAGTAGGCGCAGCTCCTCTACGGACTCGATGGAGTACAGGCTCTCCGCCAGCGACCACAGGATGGCCCGCTGGGCCCCCTCGTCCTCCGGCAGGAGGGCCAGGGAGGCGGCGGGCAGGCTGACGTAGCAGGTGCCGCTGTCCACCCGGACGTAGTTGACGGCGAAGCCGTCGGGGGCGGCCCGCCGCAGCTCCCGGTTCTCCGGCCCCTCCAGCAGGGCGGCCACCAGGCTCTCCGCCAGGGTCTGGCCCTCGTAGAGGGAGAGGGTCCGCCTCTCGCCGGTCAGCGCCCCCTCCCCGTTGAGGAAGTATAGGGTCACCTCTACCGTCTGCAGCACGTCGTCCATGTCGGACAACAGCACATCCCGCTCATAGAAGACCTGCTTGGGCTGCTGGCCGATGCTCCGGCCCTGGACGGTAACGGACACCGAGCCGATGCCCTCCAGCCCCGTCAGGGAGAGGGTCACGCAGTAGTCCGCCATAGCCAGCTCCACTCCGGAGAGCTGGCCGGCGCTGCTGCTGAGGTCCACACAGGCCCTCCGGTCCCGGATCTCCAGACCCAGCAGCTCCGTGCCGCCGGGCAGGGGGCTGTCCAGCGTCCCGTCCGAGGATCCCAGCAGCAGCCGCTCCACCACGGCCCTGGCGGTCTCCGCCGTCCCCGCATCCTCCGGCAGGTCCAGCGGTTCATAGACGCCCCGGATCCGGTCGCCGCCCCTGGCCGCCTCCTCGGGGGCCAGGTAGTAGAGCAGCAGCCCCACCGGCTCCTCCGCCGGCTCCTCTGGGGCGGCGCAGGCCGTCAGCGCCAGCAGCGCCGCCAGCAGCGCCGCGCCCCATCGCCTCATGCCTCCGCCTCCTCTCGCTCCAAACAGGGGAGATTGACAATAAACCGGGCCCCCCCCTCGGGGCCGTTCTCGGCCCGGATGGCCCCGCCCCGGCGGCTGACGGTGTCGCTGACAATGCTCAGCCCCAGCCCGGTGCCGCCGGCGGCCCGCGAGCGGGCCTTGTCCACCCGGTAGAAGCGCTCGAAGACCCGGGCCTGGTCCTCGTCTGGGATACCGATGCCGTTGTCCTCCACGGTGATGACGGTGACCTCCTCCTCCCTCTCGATCCGCACCAGGACGTAGCCCCCCCGGCGGTTGTACTTGATGGCGTTTTCCGCCAGGTTGTAGAGAATCTGGTACAGCTCCCCCTCCGTGGCGATGACCGCGGGGGCGTTGCTGCAGTTGGTGAGCAGATCCACCCCCTTCTCCTCCGCCACAGGCCGCAGCATGCGCACCACCCGCTCCAGCACCGGGCCCGCCTCGATCCGGGAGGGTATCTCCGCTACGCCGCTGTCCAGCCGGGTCAGCCGCAGCAGGTCCTCGGTGATGCGGCTGAGGCGCTCCGCCTCCTGGCCGATGTCGCTGACGAACTCCCGGAGGGTGTCCCCCTCCATGGTCTCGTTCTGCAGAATGGAGTCGGTGAGCAGCCGGATGGCTGCCAGGGGGGTCTTCAGCTCGTGGGAGGCGTCGGAGACGAACTGCCGCCGGGCGCTCTCCGTCTTCTGCAGCCGGTCCACCAGGTCGTTGAACTCTCCGGCAATCTGGGTGAACTCATCGTGCCCCGTGAGGATGGCCCGCTGGTTATAGGCCCCCTCCCGCACCCCCCGTATGGCGGCCTGAAGGCTGTCCAGCCGCTGGGTGAGCTGGTGGGAGAACACCGTGCTCATGGCCAGCACCAGCACCGCCACGCCGATGGAGATGGACAGCAGGTTATTGCGCAGGGTCTCCAGCAGGGAGGCCTGCCGGGTGTCGAACTCGTAGACGTACACCCCGCCGATGATCTGGTTGCGGTGGAGCACCGGCTGGGCGGCGGCGGAGTGGAAGGCCCCCTCCTTGTAGACGCTGTACATGGCGCTGTTGCCCCGCAGGGCCTCCACCAGCTCGTTGTAGAACACGTAGTGCCCCGCGGCGTTGCCCGCCTCCCGGGTGTCGTAGAGCACCTTCCCGTAGGGGTCGGTGACGATGGCTCGGGAGATGCCCTCCGACTCCACCGCCGCGAGGGCCTGGGACACGTTCTCCTCCGTCAGCTCCTCCAGCCCCGCCACGGCGGCGTTGAGGGCCGAGGCGCTGCTGAGCAGGTTGGTCCGCTTGGAGCGGAAGACCAGGTCCTGGCTGACCAGCAGCGGATAGGTGTTCATCAGCAGGACCACGATGAGGATAATGGCGATGTAGCTGGCGCTGATCTTCAGCTGCAGCGAAATTCTAACCCTTGAAATAGTAGCCAACTCCCCACTTTGTCATAATGTACTCCGGCTCGGCGGGCTGCCGCTCCAGCTTCTCCCGCAGGCGGCGGATGTGCACGTCCACCGTCCGGTAGTCCCCGGTGTAGGAGTAGCCCCATACCACGTTCATCAGGTTCTCCCGGCTGTACACCCGCCGGGGGTTCTTCATCAGCAGCTCGATGAGGTCGTACTCCTTGGCCGTCAGCTCCACCACCTGGCCGTCCCGGATGGCCACCCGCTGCTCCGTGTCCAGGGTGAGGTCCCCGGCGGCGATGCACTTGGCGGCCCGGCCCTGGCCCCCGGCGGAGGCCCGGCGGAGCATGGCCCTGATGCGGGCCTTGAGCTCCAGGATGTTGAAGGGCTTGGTGATGTAGTCGTCCGCCCCGCACTCGAAGCCGATGATCTTGTCGGTGTCCTCGCTGCGGGCGGTGAGCATGATGACGGGCACGTTGGAGAACTCCCGGATGCGCATGCAGGCCTCCAGCCCGTCGATCTCCGGCATCATCAGATCGAGAATGATGAGGTCGAACTGCCCCTCCCGGGCCAGCTCCACCGCCGCCGCCCCGTCATAGGCGCACTCCACCTGATAGCCCTCGTTCTCCAGGTTGAACTTGATGCCCTTCACCAGCAGCCTCTCGTCGTCCACTACCAAAATTCTCATGCCGCAGCCTCCTCCTCGCCTGTCGCGTCCTCCTCCCGGTCCGCCGCCCCGCCCAGGGTCACGTCCTCCCGGAATTTTTCCAATGTGGCCTCGCCGATCCCCTTGACCTCCAGCAGATCCTCCACCGACCGGAAGGGTCCGTTTGCCTCCCGGTAGTCGATGATCCGCTGGGCCAGGGCGGGCCCGATGCCGGCGAGGGTCTGGAGCTCCTCCGCGTCCGCCGTATTCACATCCACCGGCTCCTTGGGCGGGGGAGGGGCCGGGGTGACGGGCTCCTGGGTTCGGCGCTGGGTGGAGATGGTGTAGTCTGTGCCCTCCGCCGTCCTGGACGCGTCCAGGTACAAAAGGGCCAGCACCGCCAGAAACACCGCCGTCAGCGCCAGAATCAGCCACTCTGTTTTCGTTAATTTTCCAGTTACTTTCACTGTTGAACTCCCGCCAGTTTTTTGATATACTAGAGGTCAGAACCTGCCGGCGCCTTCTCCGAGAGGCCGGCAAGCGCCCTCGTGTATCACCAGTATACCATAATTTTGTGGAGAATGATATGAAAATTCGCCGTCTTTTTTCTCTTTTTTTCTGCCTGGTTCTGGCGCTGTCCCTGGCGGCCCCCGCCCGCGCCGCCGCCGATGACGTGGGGGACTGGGAGGTGGAGGCCAAGGCCGCCCTGCTCATCGACCCGGACACGGAGGAGATCCTCTATGCCCGGAACATCCACGAGCGGCTCTATCCCGCCAGCCTGACGAAGATTATGACCTGCCTGCTGGTGCTGGAGGCCATTGACAGCAAGGTGATTGCCATGGACACGGTGCTCACCGCCTCGGAGCCGGCGGTGACCTCCATCCCCCCCGACGGCAGCACCGCCGGTATCCAGGTGGGGGAGGAGCTGACGGTGGAGGAGCTGCTCTACTGCATCATGCTCTCCTCCGCCAACGAGGGGTGCAACATCCTGGCGGAGGCGGTAAGCGGCTCCATCGAGGCCTTTGTGGAGAAGATGAACGACAAGGCGGCGGCGCTGAAGTGCGAGGACACCCGGTTTGCCAACACCAACGGCCTCCCGGATCCCAACCACTATACCACCGCCTGGGATCTGTACGTCATCACTAAGGAAGCCCGGACCCATCCGGAGTTCATGCCCCTGGTGGGGACCATCTACCACGAGGTACCGGCCACCAACCTCTCCGAGGCCCGCAAGCTCTACACAACCAATTACCTCATCTCCAGCTACCGCACCAGCTACTACCTCTACCAGGGGGCCGACGGGATCAAGACCGGCTCCACCAGCGCCGCGGGCCACTGCCTGGTGGCCTCCGCCTCTCGAAGCGGCCGCAGCCTGCTCAGCGTGGTGCTGGGCACGGAGCGGGTCACTCTGGAGGACGGCACCATCCTCACCAAGAGCTTCGTGGAGACCGGCAAGCTCTTTGACTGGGGCTTTGACGGCTTCACCCGCCAGATTCTTCTGGGGGGGGACGAGCTGGTAGGCGAGGTGCCGGTGACCCTCTCCCAGGAGCAGAACACGGTGAAGGTCCACCCCAGCGAGGAGGTGGAGCGTCTGCTGCCCAAGGAGATGAATCCCAAGACGGACGTTGACCGGACCATCACCCTGACCGAGGAGAGCGTGGAGGCCCCCGTGACCAAGGGCCAGGTACTGGGACAGATGACCCTCAGCAGCGGCGACACGGTCTACGCCGTGGTGGACTTGCTGGCGGACGAGGACGTATCCGCCTCCCGGCTGCTGGTCTTCCGCCGGGATCTGGTGGAATTCCTGCAGCGGCCCGCGGTGTGGATAGCGGCGGGCGGCGCGGTGGGTGTTGTCGTACTGCTGCTGGTTCTGCGCGCGGTGCTGAAATCCCGCCGCCGGCGGTACAGCCGCCGCAGCGCCCGCAGCGGGCGGAACACGGGGTACAGGGGCCGGAGACGGTAAATAAAAGAACGCAGGAAGCCCGCGGGCGCATCAGCCGCCTGCGGGCTCCTTTTGCGTTCTGTCCCGCCTCCCGATCCCCGCAGGAATCCGGAGGGACACCCCGCCATGGCGAAGGCGGGGCTTTATTCCAGGAGGATGCAGGCGGATTTAAGTCCCTCCGGGGGCTGAAGCGGCGCCGGATGGGAAAACGGGGCGCGCCGCCATATGGCGGGCCGGACAGGATCTGGTATATCTGTATTCACAGGCGGCAGACCGCCGCAAAGATTTTCCGCCATACGTCTTGCCACCGGCCCCGCTGGCCTGTATAATAGGCCCATCTGAAAAAAGGAGGCCCTTACCGCATGTCCTTCACTTTCTCCCCCGAGGCCTACCGCCGCCGGGTGGACTGGTACACCCAGGCCCGATTCGGCATGTTCCTCCACTGGGGGCTCTACGCCATCCCCGCCAGGGGCGAGTGGGTGCGCAGCGTGGAGCGCATCCCCAGCGAGGCCTACGACCCCTACATGGCGCAGTTCGATCCCCAGCACTGCGACATGAACCGCTGGATGGCGGCCGCCAAGGCCGCCGGGATGGGCTACGCGGTTCTCACCGCCAAGCACCACGACGGCTTCTGCCTCTTCGACAGCGCCTATACCGATTTCAAATCCACCAACACCCCGGCCGGCCGGGATTTCGTCCGGGAGTTTCTGGACGCGGCCCGGTCAGCGGGGCTCCGGGCGGGGCTGTACTTCTCCCTCATCGACTGGCGGCACCCGGATTTCCCCCACTTCGGGGATCGGAACCACCCCATGCGGGACAACCCCGCCTGCCAAAACGAGGGGCGGAATTTCCAGCGCTACCTGGACTACATGCACGCCCAGGTCCGGGAGCTGTGCGCCAACTACGGGAAGCTGGACCTGCTCTGGTTCGACTTCTCCTACGACCAGCTGCGGGGCGAGGCCTGGCGAGGGACCGAGCTGATGGAGATGGTCCGCTCCCTCCAGCCGGAGGTGGTGGTCAACAACCGCCTGGAGGCCAGCGGCGAGGGCTTCGGCTCCCTGGCGGCCTGTGCCCCCACCCCGTATCACGGGGACTTCATCACCCCCGAGCAGATCGTCCCCCCCGCCGGCCTGCGGGACGCGGCAGGGGATCCCCTTGTGTGGGAGAGCTGCGTGACCATGAACAACCACTGGGGCTACTGCGCTGCGGACCACTTCTACAAGCCCGCCTCCATGCTCATCCGCACCCTGGTGGAGTGCGTGAGCAAGGGGGGCAACCTGCTCCTCAACGTCGGCCCCGACGCCCAGGGCCGCTTCCCGCGCCAGTCCCAGGAGATCCTGGAGGCCGTCGGCCGCTGGATGGAGGCAAACGGCGAGAGCGTCACCGGCTGCGGCCCGGCGGGCCTGGACAAGCCGGACTACGGCCGGATTACCCGCCGGGGGGACCGGCTCTATTACCACATCTTTGAGAACACAGCCGGCCCCCTGCCCCTCTTCGGCCTGGGGCGGGAGGACATTCTCTCTGTCCGCCGCCTGGCGGACGGCAGCGAGGTTCCCCTGTCCACCAGCTGGGTCCACAGCGACTACCCGGAGCTGGTCTTCGCCGACCTGGGGCCGGATCCTGTGCTGCCGGACCCGGCGGACACGGTGCTGGAGGTCCGCCTCCGTCCGGGACGGGAGGTGGGCCATGTCTGACTGGACCCGGCTGGAGGCCCTGGAGCTCCCCCGCCGCCGGGCCATGGCCTTTCTGCGCCGCTGCCTGCCGGCAAGCGACCTGGACTGCTACCCCTTCGGCCTGTTTCTCCAGTTCGCGGATCACGCCCTGTCTCTGCGGGAGCGGGCCCCCTGGTGCGGGGCGCTGGAAGAGGAGATTTTCCTCCACTACGTCCTCTTCCCCCGGGTGAACGACGAGGACCTGTCCTTCCACCGCGCCCTCTTCTTCGACGCCCTCTGGCCCCGCGTCCGGGATCTGCCCGCCCCGGAGGAGCGGGTGCTTGCGGTCAACCGCTGGTGCCACGAGAACGCCTCCTACCAGCTCCAGGATGATCGCACCGCCTCCCCCCTTACCGTCTTCCGCTGCGGCAGCGGCCGCTGCGGGGAGCAGTCCGCCTTCCTGGTCTCCGCCCTGCGCAGCGTGGGCATCCCCGCCCGGCAGGTCTACGCCCCCCGGTGGTCCCACTGCGACGACAACCACGCCTGGGTAGAGGCCCTGTGCGATGGCCGCTGGCGCTTTCTGGGGGCCTGCGAGCCCGAGCCCGTGCTGGACCGGGGGTGGTTCAACACCGCCGCCGCCCGCGCCATGCTCGTTCACAGCCGCCTCTTCGGCGAGGGGCGCTCCCCCCTCCACGGCCCCGCCGTGGGCGGGGATGGAGCCGTCTCCTACTACAACCAGACCGCCCGCTACGCCCCCACCCGCCCGTATACCTTCCAGGCCCTGCTGGGGGACGCCCCCGCCCCGGGCGCCCGCTTCCGGCTGCAAATTCTCAACGAATCCGGCTACCACACCATCGCCTCCCTCACCGCCGGCGAGGACGGCCGGGCCCAGGCGGAGCTGGGCCTGGGGGACCTCCATGTGCTGGCCTCCCTGGACGGCCTCCTGGCCGAGGGGGACTGCGTCGGCGGAGCCGTTACCCTCCGCCTCGCCCCGCCGGCGGCGGTGGACACGCCCCGGACAAGCTTCGACTTTCGCGCCCCCGCTGCGCCGGACACCGCCCCCGCCGGGCTGAGCGAGGCCCTCCGCGCCCGGCGGAGCGAGGTTCTCTCCCGCGGAAACGCCCTGCGGGCGGCCCGCCTGGCCTCCCTCGCCCCGCCGCCCTCCCCTTGGGCGGACCTGCTCGCGGCCGCACGGGGCAACGCCGGCGAAATCCGCGCCTTTCTCTCCGGCGAAAACGCCCCGAACCGGGTCCGTTTTCTCCGCACCCTGTCGGACAAGGACCTGCGGGACGCCTCCCTCCCCATTCTGGAGGACCACTTCACCCGCCTGCTCCCCCGGTCCCCGGATACGCCGGAGGACGTCTACTGGGCCTATACGGCCTGCCCCCGGATCGCCCTGGAGCCGCTGACCGCCTGGCGGGAACCCCTGCTGCGGCATCTGGCGGGCTGGACCGGCTCCCCAGCCGCCCTCTGGTCCCGGCTGGAAGAGGAGCTGGAGGTCCGGAGCGCCCGGCTGTACGCCAATCTCTACTGCCCCCCGGACCGGGCCCTGGCCGCCGGCGGGTGCGACGGGAAGAGCCTGCGGGTGCTGCTCATCGCCTGCCTGCGCGCCCTGGGCGTCCCCGCCCGCCTGCGGCCCCTGGACGGAGAGCCGGAAATCTGGCGGGAGGGCGGCTTCCAGCCCATCCGCCCCCAAGCAACGGGCGTTCTCCAGCTCCTCTGGTCCGGGGAGACGACCCCCCTCTACCGCCAGAACTGGACCCTTTCCCGCCGCACTGCGGACGGCTGGCAGCTGCTGGACGCCGCCGGGGAGCGCTGGCAGGACGCGGCCCTGGCCCTGACCCTGCCCGCCGGGTGCTACCGCCTGCTGCTCTCCACCCGCCTGCCCAACGGCAACCAGTTCGCCCTCCGGCAGGACGTCCTCCTCTCCGAGAACGCTCGGCGGGCGCTCACGCTGCGCCCCCGCCCCTTCTCCCTGGAGGACGCCCTCTGCTGCCAGGACCTGCCAGCCCTGCCAGCCCGGACCTTAGATGGCCGGGAAACGGCCAACCTGTTCCAGTGCACGGGCCCTGCCCTGTTCGTTTGGCTGGAGGAGGGGGGCGAGCCCACGGAGCACGTACTCAACGAGCTGCTGGACAGCCCCCTGGGACAGCTGCCCATCGCCATCACCTTCCTCCTCCGGGGCCGGGACGGCCTGGACCACCCCACCCTCTCCCGCGTGCTGGAGCGGCTCCCCCGCATCCGCGTGCTGCTGGACGACTGGGGCTACGACCTGGAGCTGATGGCCCGTCAGCTCTCCCGCGACCCCTCTACCCCGCCTCTGGCCGTCGTCTGTGACGGCGGCGGCCGGGCGGTGTACAGCGTCAGCGGCTACCAGGCCGGCTCCGTGGAGCTGCTGGCGCGGGTCGCCGCCCATCTGTGTAAGCGTAACCCCTCCTAACGTCTTGCGTCAGACAAAGCGGAGTGAGAAAATATAATAGCGTCCAATAAAGTGCCATGTACTCTCGAATAAGTACATGGCACTGCTTGTAGCGGGATAGATTTTTTTGGGGGAAAACAGGATGGAACGGAGGCAGCAAAGTGTAAAGCATCACAGCTATTTGGCGGAGTGGAGCCGGCGAGTGGAAGCGTGCCGGAAGAGCGGGCAGCGGGTAAGCGAATGGTGCGGGAAGCAAGGGCTCCCGATGTCCACATACTATAGCTGGCAGAGGCAGGTGTTCCAGGCCGCGGTATCAGAGAAGGAAAACGGCTTTGCGGACGAGCTGACGGACGAGGAAGCGGGCGCTACCTACGAGAATCGGGGCGGCATTCTTTTCGTCAACAGCGTCAGCACGGGGGCAAGGTTTGACGAGACCCCGGAGTTTGTGCGAAACCGCGTGAAGCGGGTCGCGGACATTATTACTTCTGCGGGCAAAGATAGGAAA
>ERZ779629.755-NODE-755-length-12214-cov-4.458755_pt1 | contig 12214 bp, 13 predicted proteins | sample MGYA00514192_ERZ779629 | MGnify/ENA primary metagenome ERZ779629 (study PRJEB29562, sample SAMEA4376709) | mouse gut metagenome | isolation source: Cecum | study: EMG produced TPA metagenomics assembly of the A DSS colitis mouse model was used to assess the... | reverse complement strand
GTCACAACCCCGGCCCGGCTGGGGGCCCGCCGCCGCGGCGGCCCCCCGGGCCCCCGGCCCCGGACCCGAGTGCCCCCGGCCCGCCACCCGGGCCCCAAGGCTGGTAAATCTGACGGGGAAAACAGGATTCAATGATCTGGCAGCGGTCATTGCCGGAAGCCGGTTTGTATTCGGAAACGATACGGGTACGATCCATATCGCTGCCGCCCTGGGAATTCCGTCTTTGTATGTAATGAGCCATAAGGACGTCGGGAAATGCCAGCCATACGAACTGGACGAAACGGTCTGTTCGGATCGCATACCGGAAGGGATATGGAGCAGGGAAAAACCATTATGCGCAGGGTGCAGGATTAATTCTGAAGCGGGCGGAAGGAATAACATCAAATGGCCGGATGAACGCTGCAGACGCAGCGTATGCGCGGGAGGGCCTTTTTACTGCCTGAGTGCGATAGAGGCGGAACAGGTGAAGCGGAAGCTGCGCCGGAAGTGGGAAGAGTGGCAGAAAGAGAGGAAGGAATGAAAGAGACGTTGACCAGCAGCAACACCAGACAGAAAGCAGCTTTTGTCTTTATGTTCCTGTGGGCTTTTGCTTATTTCCGGCCGGCATACTGGAGCGGGGTACAGGCAGTCAAGTATGCCTGTTACGGAATAAAGCTGGCAGGAATATGGTGGATAGTGTGGAAAGAAGTTCTAAAGTTCATGCCAGAGGGCGTTTCGCGAAGAACTTCAGACTTGCTTTGCAAGTCTTTCCACACCGAAGAACGCCTGAAATGCGGCGTTCTTCCCATGGATGGTTTGTGCCGCCGGAAAGCGGCATGGGGGTTGGGATGGAAGACCAAATGGAACCGGTATGACAGGCTGGTGTTGGCGATCGGGGCGCTGGTGCTGGCATCCGGGGTAAGAAATACGGAAGTTGCCATAGAAACGGGGAAAAATGCGTTTTATTTCATGCTCATGTATTTTGGTATGAGAAAGATGTTGATGCAGGAAGAGGACATAAGAAGGAGCCTGTTTCATGGCTTTATGTGCTACTTCGTTCTTATGAGCCTTGTAAGTACGATATTTATTCTTGCGGTTGGAGGACAGTCTTACGGGCATTATTTTTTCTGGGGCAGCGATAATGGGATGGCAAATAATTATTTTTTTGCGGTCTTTTTAGCCTATATAGATGCCGCATTCGATAAAAAGCGGGTGAGTCTGTTGTTTATCCTTGCTGCGGCCAGTGCGGTTGTTTATGCGTTTACGCTTCAGGTGGGAGCGGCAATGTTATGGGTACTCGGGGGCGGGGTATTTGCCGTCCTTTTCTGTATTCCTTCGAAAATGCTGCTGAAAATAATGGATTTGTCCCACTTGCTCATTGGCTTTCTCCTCCTGTGGCTGTCCATATTCGTATCCCGGTGGCCTTTGATGGAAAACCTTATTAACAGGATATTTTATGGGAAATATTCCAGCATAACGAGCAGGGCAAAGCTGTGGGAATATTTTTTAGGCAGATCACTCTCCCACCCTTTGCTGGGCTATGGCTCTTCTGCCGTAAAATACCAAAGTCTGCCGGAAGGAATCGATAAGTGGAAATTGATAGGGAATTGCCACAACATATGCGTGGAAACGATTTACCATTATGGATATGCGGTGTTCCTGCTGCTTCTTGTACTGATATTCCTTGCTGCCGGCAGACTGCGGAAACAGGGCAGGAAATATGTATATCTCGGCGTGTTTTTCTTTTTATATTTGCTGCATGGCCTGGTGGAATCAGGGGTTAATTACAGCTTTTTATATTTGCCGTTGATGTATTATGCGGAGAAAATGGAGCGGCAAAATGAGCGGTAGGGTGAAAAAGGCGGACGGCGGGGATATCTTGTGGAATTACATGGGAACGGTATTCAATATGGGCATGGGTTTCCTGATGCTGCCCATGCTGCTTGTTTATTTGGAGCAGGATGTCCTTGGGCTTTGGTATGTGATGGGAAGCTTGTCAGGTATCGCCGGCCTGTTCACTTTCGGATTTACTCCGGCTTTTGCCCGAAATATAGCGTATTGCTGGAACGGAGCCGGAAAACTGGCAAAAACAGGGAAGAATAAAGATGCTGCTTTGAACGGCGGCCCGGATGATTATCTGTTGAAAAAGATTCTGATTACAAGCAAGTATATTTATTTATTAATTTCTGTTTTGGCGGTTGCCTTTTTGCTTGTTTTCGGAACGCTGCATATCAAAAAGGTGGCGGCGGATATTATGACTGACCGGATATGGACGGGCTGGACATTGTTTCTGGCAGCGATATTTATGAATTTGTATTATGGCTATTATTCGTCTTATCTGATCGGCATTGGATATATAAAAAAATATAACCAGATTTTAGTTGTTTCGGGGATTGTCCGTTTGGTCGTCATGTTCCTGTTGATGCGGGCGGGCATGGGGATCGCCGGCGCGGCGGCGGCGTATCTGATCCACGGGGGATGTCTGCGCCTATTGAGCAGAAGGGCTTTTTTCCGGGCAGACAGGGTAAAGGAATCTTTGAAGAAAAGCAAAGGGATGGGAATATCATGGGGGGAGATTGGCGAATGTTTTTCCATAGTCTGGTATAACGCGTGGAGGGACGGCATGGTATCGCTTTCGGTATATCTTGCCACCCAGGCGAGTACACTGTCCTGTTCCTGCTTTTTGACGCTGGAAGAAACTGCCGTGTATTCCCTGACTTTACAACTGGTCGATACGGTTGCTAAAATCGCAAAATCCATTTGCAACGCGCATACGGCGGTTCTGCAGGGCGCATATATTACGGGCGATAGGAAGCTGAGCAGGGAAACACAGGCGTTCTGCGTGTTTGCCCTGACAACGGTATATACGGCGGGAGTGATAGCGCTGGAATGGATAGGAGTTTTGGCGGTACGGTGGATCAAACCGGAAGCGGCGCTGAACAGGTATATCATCGGAGGATATGCCGTCTATCAGTTTATGCTGATTTTTCGGGATTGTTACGGCGCTTATCTTTCCTGCACGAACAGGGTCATTTATTGGAAAAGTTATCTTTTGTCCGGTTTTTGCAGTGTAGCAGGATATACGGCGGCGATGTATTTTTTCCATTGGGGGATATGGGGAATCATCATGATTTCGATGATATCGGAAGGAGTTTATAATTTCAGGAAATGGCCTGGGATGGTAAATAAAGAACTGGGATTGGGATTTCGGGACATTTGGTCATTAGGGATAAAGCGTGCGAAGGAGATACTGCATTATGAGGGAGACTGCAAAAAATTACGAAGATAGGATAGCAAACGGTGACTTTGCCAATTATTTGCATGGAAACGGAATCGATATAGGCGGGGGGACGGACTGCCTGAAACTGCCTGAGGGAATAGAAGGAACGGTGCGGTTGTGGGATTTTCAGGATGGGGATGCCCAGTATATGCATAAGGTAAGAGATGAAAGCTTTGATTTTGTATATTCCTCCCATTGCCTGGAGCATATGAGGGATTTGAAGACGGCATTTACCAACTGGCTGCGCATATGCAGGAAAGGAGGGATCCTTTATATCTGTGTGCCGCATGAGAAATATTATGAAAAAGGTATTTGGCCTTCTATTAATAATGCCGATCATAAATATTCTTTTACGGTGGAGGAAAAAAGCAGTCTGCCGGCTAATGTGGCGGTGAGAGAGTTCCTGGATGGATTTTCCCGGTGGATCGAGGTAATAGAAATAAGGGAAAACTTGAAAAATTACCGTTTTGACTGCGATCAGCGCATTGATCAGACATTGCACTACGAAGATATGGTTTGTGCGCAAATAGATATGATCATCCGAAAAAAGGAGATGATTCTGAGCAAAAAATGGAAGCGGAAGAATCACAGGAACTGGCTTCGCGATTATTGTACCCTGATTGTCCCGATGAGGGCAAAGGCGCTGGGGCGAAGGGTGATTCCGAAGAGCGTGAGAGCGTTTTTAAAAAGTAAAATTTCTTTGTAAAGGAACAGAGGCGGAAAAGATGGGGAAGTATTCAAATCGTGTGAAAAAGAAAGTATTGGTTGCGGGGGATGTAATGCTGGATATTTATTCATCCGGAAAGGTAGGGCGCATTTCGCCCGAAGCGCCGGTTCCCATATTGCTCCGGGAAAAGGAGACCGTGAGGAATGTATTGGGAGGGGCGGCCAATGTGGCGGCTAATATTGCGGCGGCAGGAGTGCGGACGGGCGTATTATCCGTGACGGGCTGCGACAGCTATGGGGAGACGCTCTTACGGGGCATGGAGAAAGCGGGGATCGACACTGACTTTGTTCTCAGGGATGAGGAACGGGTCACTACTTCCAAGCTGCGCTATATCGGTCAGAACCACCAGCAGATTTTAAGAGTGGATACGGAGGACGATTATGATATTCCATGGGAAAAAGTGCAGAAAAAACTGGAGGAATTAAAGGAGCGGATTGACGATTATTGTATTTTTCTGTTATCGGATTATAAGAAGGGCTTTCTGACGGAAGAAATAAGCAGGTATCTGATCGCTTTGGCCAGGGAAAGCCATATTCCTGTTTTCGTGGATGTAAAGCAAGGCTCTTATAAAAAATATGAAGGCGCTTTTTTGATGAAGCCGAACCGCGAGGAATTGGGGCGTTTGACCAATATGCCGGTGGAATCGGAAGAGGAGATGATAAAGGCGTCGGTTTTTCTGTGCGCATCTGCGGGATGCCAGTATGTCCTGACGACGCTTGGAGCGGAAGGAATGGCGCTTGTGGATCGGAGCGGGCTTGTAAAACGGGTGGAAAGCGCGGCACGGGAAGTTTATGATGTGACCGGGGCGGGGGATACGTCGATCGCCTATCTTGTTTTGGAACATGCCAGAGGAACGGATATTCGGAGGGCAGTAGAAGTGGCCAATCATGCGGCGGGTATCCAGGTATCGCGGATTGGCGCGAGCGTCGTGTATCCGCAGGAAGTGCCGGGAGTAGAAAATACTGCAGAAACAAGCAAGTTTGCAGGAGAGAAGATAAAAAGCCTGGATTATTATACGAAGGATGGGCTGAAAGCGCTGGAAGAGGAAAAAAAGAACGGAAAGAAGATCGTATTTACCAATGGATGCTTTGATATCCTCCATGCGGGGCATGTGGATTATTTGAAAAAGGCGGCGGCTCTCGGGGATCTCTTAGCGGTAGGCGTAAACAGCGATGCATCAGTGTATCGTTTAAAAGGAGCCGGGCGTCCGGTGAATCCTTTGGAAGATCGGATAGCCGTGCTGGCTTCCCTGGAATTTGTGGATTATGTGATTCCGTTTGGGGAAGATACGCCTGAGAAACTAATCCGTGAAATCGCTCCTGATATTCTCGTAAAAGGAGGAGATTACCAAATATCGGAAATTGTTGGGGCGGATGGAGTAAAACAAAGAGGCGGGACGGTTATCGTAATGCCTTTCGTAAATGGGAAATCGACAACGGGAATGATCGAGAAGATAAGGAGCGGAAACAGGGAATGAGTATTGTGGTTACGGGGGGAGCGGGATTTATAGGAAGCTGCATACTGAGAGCGCTGAATGATGCGGGGACAGAGGATATTATTGTTGTGGATCATATCGGTGATACGGAGAAGTGGATCAATATAAGGAATAAAAGGTACAGGGAATATGTACATAAAGATCAGTTCCGGGAAAGGCTGGAGAGAGGGGAATACGAAGGAATTACCGCTGTTATTCATATGGGGGCATGTTCGTCCACCACGGAGAGGGATTTCGATTATCTGTGGAGCAATAATGTGGAATATTCGAAAATGCTTTGGCGTTACTGCACGGATAAACAGATTCCTTTTTTGTATGCTAGCAGCGCTGCCACTTATGGAGACGGAAGCCTTGGGTTTGACGATAAAATGGATATCCGTTTGCTGGAACCGTGCAATGGTTACGGCTATTCCAAGCAGACGTTTGACCTTTGGGCGGAAAAGCAGGAGGCTCCGCCTCAGCATGTTGGGTTCAAGTTTTTTAATGTGTATGGGCCGAACGAATATTGCAAAGGTTCCATGGCGAGTATGGCTTACCACGGCTATCGGCAGATCATGGAAAAGGGAAGCGTGGGATTGTTCCGCTCATACCGTCCGGGCTGCCCGGACGGAGGACAGACCAGGGATTTTATCTATGTGAAGGATATTTGCGATGTCGTTATGTTTATGATGGAACATAGGGAAATCAATGGGATATTCAATGTTGGCTCCGGGGGGGGGTATACGTTTTATGAACTGGCCGAAGCGGTTTTCCATGCGCTTCATATGGAAACGGCTGTGGAATATATCGATATGCCCATGCAGCTGCGAGGGAAGTACCAATATTATACGAAGGCGGATATATCGAAGCTGAGAGAAGCTGGATATACAAAAAAATTTTATGATATAAAGGCCGGCGTGGAGGATTATGTGACATCGTATCTGGAGAAAGGATTTGCAATTTACTGAAAATGAAAAAAGAAAATTGGAAGATATCGATCGAGAAAAGAATAGGGGAAAGCATAAAGACAAAGGAATTGCTGCTAAGGGATGCGGAGACGATAGAGATGATATGGGGAGCGGCAAAAGCGATCAGGGAATCTTTTGCAAAGGGCGGTAAGATACTGATTTGCGGAAATGGAGGATCGGCTTCGGATGCCTTGCATATCGCAGGGGAATTGACCGGCAGATTTCAGAAGGAGAGGCGCGCTCTGCCGGCGGTCGCGTTAAATGCCGACATGGCTTCCATAACGGCAGTTGCTAATGATTATGGCTATGAGATGGTTTTTTCAAGGGCGGTGGAAGGTCTGATGAATCCGGAAGATGTACTTCTTGGCATCAGTACGAGCGGAAATTCCGAGAATGTATATCGGGCGGTAAAAAAAGCCAAAGAGTTAGGGGCCGTTACGGCGGCTTTGTTGGGAAACGACGGAGGAAAAATAAAATCGGCGGTGGATTATGGAATTATCGTTCCGGGCAGTTCCACGGCGAGGATCCAGGAAAGCCATATTATGATAGGGCATATTATATGCGAATTGGTGGAGGCGGATTAATGCGTCGAGTACGGCTTTACTCGCAATATATAATTTTTACTAAAAGATTTCTGTCTGGAATGCTGGAAAATCGCAGGTGTGGTTTTTCTTATTTTGATGATTTGCCCAAATGCGGAACATTGTAGCTTTTTTAGAATTAACACGGTATCCAACAGCGATGATAGCATCCAGACAATCCGAACTTCGCCGCTGTCGGTTTTATAAAATAGGATTTCCCTCGTTTCATAGGGAGTCAGCCCATATTCTGCGTTCATATCCATTCCCTTCCGATTCTATATTGTAACTCGAATGACTCTGAAGTTATATGTAAAATTATACTATTTTTCCTTCAGAATCAATCGTCACTCAGGTGCCTGACAACGATTACTTGATAGTACTTTCTGATGACATACGAAGTATAGAATTGATAATTCAAATAGATTCCTTTATACTACGGTGGAAAGGATTGCCTGTTTTATGTCTGTGCAGGTTCAGGAAAATAGCATGGAACAAATATCAGAAAGAGGGAAACGGATGCCGGGAGTAAGAAAAGAAATTTATGTTTCGGGAATTCGCATAGAAGTCCGGAAAAAGAAAATTATAAATTTATATCTGTCTGTTAAGCCGCCGGATGGAAGAGTAGTAATTTCGGCGCCTTATGGAGTGTCCGACCAGATGATGGAGGTGTTCGTAAGAGAAAAAATGGAGTGGATCGTCAGGCAGAAAAAGCGGATGGAACAGCGGCCGCCGGTTGAAGAGAAGCATTACCGGTCAGGAGAGAACCTCTATATCTGGGGGAAAAAGTATACGCTTGTTCTGCATGAGGAAGAAAGGAAAAATGCTTTTGTTCTCTGCGGAGACAATGTATTGTTGTATTTGCGGAGAGGAAGCACGCAGGAACAGAGGGAAGCGTATATCAGAGAACAGTACCGGGCTATGCTTAAGGCGGAGGCGGCGCGGCTTGTCCCGGTATGGGAAGCCAGAACGGGACTGCATTGCAATTCCTGGCATACGAAATATATGAAAACCCGCTGGGGAACGTGCAATACGGTGAAGAAGCGGCTCTGGTTCAATGTGCAGCTGGCAGAAAAGCCGTTGGAATGCTTGGAATATGTGGTTTTGCATGAATTGGCCCATACGAAAATAGGGAATCATGGAAAGGAATTTACGGCAATTATGGATCAGCATATGCCGGAATGGCGGGAGGTGAAAAAAAGGCTGAATGAAAAAGGCAGTTTTTCTTGACAGAGACGGTACTATCAATGTGGATCACGGATATCTTTACCGCAGGGAAGATTTTATCTATACGGAAGGGGCGGTGGAAGCGTTGCGGATATTGGAAGAGCTTGGTTATCTTCTTATTATTGTGACGAACCAGTCGGGAATCGCCAGAGGATATTATAGTGAAGAGGACTTTGAAAAGTTGAACAGATGGATGCTCCGGGATCTCGCCCAAAAAGGAGTACGAGTGGCGAAGACTTATTTTTGTCCCCATTACCCCCAGGGGAGAATAGAGCGGTATGCGGTGGAATGCGAGTGCAGAAAGCCGGGGACGGGCATGTTCCGGAAGGCGCAGAAAGAATGGGATCTGGATATGGAACAAAGCTTTGCGGTCGGCGACAGGCTGAGAGACTTGTCGATATGTTATGAATACGGCGTACAGGGGATATGGCTTGGCGGAGATGATACGAACCGGGCGGGCCAGGGGATGGTACGTCCTCTATGGACAGCGGAGAATCTTTTACAGGCAGCGGAAAAAATTACTCTTGCCATACGCCGCTGAATGTGTTATAGTATAAACACAACTTACATATTATTGTTGTGAACCGGATAAAAAAAGGGAAGCCGCACGATAAGATATGTGCGGCTTCCCGTCACTGCCAGCGGAAATCTGTCAAAAGAGGTTATCATCGTCTAAGTGTACCATGATATCCTCTACCCGGCAGTGGAGAATATTACAAAGCCGGTCAATCGTATTCACTTCTACATTTTTGTTATGTCTAAGCCGGTTAATTTGGGAGCGATTGATATTGTGATACGTATACAAATCGTATTGAGTAATGTCTTTTTCTTTCATGGTTTCCCATAATCGGTCGTATCGGATCATTTTTTCTTCCATTTCTGAACACACAAACTTAAGAATCTTTACCTCAATTATCAATGGAAAATTATTATAGTAATAGTGTTCACATAAAGACACTACGGTAATGAAAAGAGGAGATTGACATATCCCAATTTCGGTGATATCATATGATACATACCGAACGAATGAAAAGAAAAAGGAAGAAGGATCGAATATGGCGCGGAATAAGTATCCCGAGATAACGGTAGAAAAGATACTGCGGGCGGCTCAAAAGTTGTTTTTGGAGAAAGGGTATGATAATACAACCATCCAGGATATTGTGGATGAGCTGAACGGACTGACCAAAGGAGCGGTTTACCATCATTTTAAGTCCAAAGAGGATATTATGGACGCTTTGGGGGATAAGATGTTTTTTGACCATAATCCTTTCGAAGAGATCAGAAACCGCAAAGATTTGAACGGACTTCAGAAAATGAGGACGGCTATGCTGCTGAACTTGTCTGATCGGGAACGGGTAGAGATAACGAGACAGGCGATTCCTATTATGAAAAATCCCCGTATCCTGGCAGGAACGATAGAGACGAACCGCCGCGTCCTCAGCCCTATTTTTCAGGAATTGATCGAGGAGGGGAACAGGGACGGTTCCATCACAACCCAATATGCGAAGGAATTAGCGGAGCTGCTTCCTCTGCTGGACATATGGATCATGCCTTCCATTTATCCGGCGAACGGCGGAGAAATAAAGCGCAAACTCGAACTCGTAAGCGAGATGTATCATGCCGCAGGATTGCCATTATTTGACGAGGAAGTCATAGATAAAATTGTCAATGTGGTGAAAGAAGGCTATTTGGCAGAAAAAACGGAGTAAGAACTAAAGCCACCGGAAATACGATGGATCCGGTGGTTATTTTTTAAGAATATACATTCGTTCGGAATGTATGAAAAGGAGAGAGTAAATGAAAGAAAAATTGTTTTCCAGAAATTTTATGATGCTTATTTTGGGGCAGGTCAGTTCTTTGTTCGGGAATTTTATACTGAAATTCGCCCTTTCCATGTATGTGCTGGAGGTAACGGGTTCCGCCGCAGTTTTTGCGGGCATTTTGGCGTTGGCGACCGTTCCGGCTATTGTGCTGGCTCCACTGGGGGGCATTCTCGCGGACAGAGCCAATCGGAGGAATATCATGGTAGCGCTGGATTTGCTGTCCGGGATCTCCGTTCTGGCTGCCGCTTTGCTGTTCCGCAGCGCCGCTGTATATCATATGGATGTTGCGGCCGTCGGGACATTGCTTGTAGTGCTGTCGGTTCTGGGCGCATTTGAGTCGCCTACGGTACAGGCATGTGTTCCGCAGATGCAGACGGGGGATAATATTGTAAAGGGGAATGCCGCGGTAAACCAGGTGGCCGCTGTTGCATCTTTGACCGCGCCTGTTCTCGGAAGCGTTTTGTATACGGCGGTCGGGATCGGGCCGGTCATGTTTTTGACGACGATTTGCTTTTTCCTGACGGCTGGATTGGAATGTTTTATCAGGCTGGAGTATCACGGACCGGAGAAAAAAGAAAAGATAGGAACGATCGTGCGGGAGGATTTTAAAGAGAGCATGCGGTTTATCGGTAAGGAGCAGCCGGATATTCTAAAAATGCTTCTTCTGGCAACGGCGATGAACTTTCTTGTTTCAGGAGCGATTATCGTGGGACTGCCCTTTATTGTACGCAATATTCTTGGAATGAGTGCTGGCATGTACGGCATTGCGGAAAGCTTTATGGGGTTGGCGGCGATCCTCGGCGGTATCATGGCCGGCGTATTGGCAGGAAAACAAGGGGGAAACAGGTTCGGCGGGGGGATTGCTCCGGTTGGCTTGTGTTTTCTTCTGTCCGGGGCGGCATTTCTGATCCCATTTGGAAACATTCCAAGAAATGCGGTGAATCTGACCGGGGTTTGCGGCATTCAGATTTCTGCGTCCGTTTTTTCTGTATTCGCCCTGTCTTATATCCAGCAAAAAACGCCGAATCATCTGATCGGCAAGGTGATGTCCTATGCGGTGGCAATTTCCATGTGCGCCCAGCCGCTGGGTCATGCTGTTTACGGTATCCTTTTTGACAGGTTGGGCCATGCCGTTTATCTAATACTGGCGGCGGCAGGAGTAGTGGTGCTGGCGATTGCACTGTTCTGCGGCGGATTGCCAGTTGAAATGAATGATGGGAATTTGTCATAAGACTGTTTTGTGTGCCGGATAAATGTTGTATAATAGAAAAAAACAAGACGGCCATATTTTTCATGCGGGTAAGGATGCGGGAAATCCTGATGGAATTGGGCGGGTAAAAAGTATGTTGGGGCTTATGGCAAAGGAAAACAGATGAAACATGGATTGCGTGACAAGGATATCAGGGAACCTTTATTCGATTTTCTGGAAGAAACCTACGGGAAGGTCAGGATATTGGAAGAGAAAACGATGGGGAAATCCAGGGCTGACGTTGTTATGGTGACGCCTGACGCATTATATGGCATTGAGATCAAAAGCGATGCGGATACATACGCGAGGCTGGAACGACAGATCAAAGATTATAATATTTATTATGATTATAATTATGTGGCGGTCGGGGCCAGCCATGGTCTGCATGTGGAGGAACATGTGCCGGGATGGTGGGGGATCATCACGGCAGAGCGGACGGAAAGCGGCGTGGATTTCTATGTCCTGCGCAAGCCTTGCAGGAACCCGGGAGTGAACTGGAAGAAAAAGATAAGTATTTTATGGAGGCCGGAGCTGGCCCATATACAGGAACTGAACGGACTTCCCAAATATAAAGAAAAGAGCAAGATGTTCGTGGCGGGCAAAATATTGGAAAAAGTGCCGGAGAACGTCTTGCAGGCTCAGCTTTGTGAAGAATTGTTTGAGCGGGATTATACATCGATTGAAGAGAGAATCCAGGAGTATAAAAAGGCGGATAGAAGAAGATAAACGGAGGCGGGGCGGAAGGAATTCCCGAATCGGAAGAAAGGAGAAAGGCATATGAAAGGAAGGGCGGTTCTTTGGGTGGCAGTTTTTTGCCTGTTGTGCTGCGGGTGCGGAAAAAAGACGGCGGGAGAGGAAGAGGCGCGAAGCGAAAGTATGGCGGAAGACTTGATGCGCGAAACGAGGGAG
>ERZ779629.750-NODE-750-length-12262-cov-5.176456_pt1 | contig 12262 bp, 8 predicted proteins | sample MGYA00514192_ERZ779629 | MGnify/ENA primary metagenome ERZ779629 (study PRJEB29562, sample SAMEA4376709) | mouse gut metagenome | isolation source: Cecum | study: EMG produced TPA metagenomics assembly of the A DSS colitis mouse model was used to assess the... | reverse complement strand
CTGAAGTGATCCGACTGATGCGTATCAGCACTATCGAAGTGTATGACCAGAACTATGTTAAAGCAGCGGCAACCCGCGGTTTGTCGCGCTTTACTATTTTGCGTCGCCACGTTCTGCATAACGCGTTACCTCCGGTTATTCCTCGCCTGGGCTTACAGTTTTCCACCATGCTGACGCTGGCGATGATCACCGAAATGGTTTTTAGCTGGCCGGGTTTAGGGCGCTGGTTAATTAACGCCATCCGCCAGCAGGATTACGCAGCCATTTCCGCCGGAGTGATGGTGTGTGGCTCACTGGTCATTATTGTTAACGTGATTTCTGATATTTTGGGTGCCATGGCTAACCCTCTGAAACATAAGGAATGGTATGCCTTACGATAGCGTATACAGCGAAAAGCGCCCGCCGGGCACGCTGCGTACCGCCTGGCGCAAATTTTATAGTGACGCCTCTGCGATGGTCGGCCTGTACGGCTGCGCGGGGCTGGCTGTACTGTGTATTTTTGGCGGCTGGTTTGCGCCTTACGGCATCGACCAGCAATTTCTCGGTTATCAATTATTGCCGCCGTCATGGTCGCGCTATGGCGAAGTTTCTTTCTTCCTGGGGACTGACGACCTCGGACGCGATGTTTTAAGCCGTTTACTGAGCGGAGCTGCGCCAACCGTAGGTGGCGCATTTGTGGTGACGCTCGCCGCGACGATCTGTGGCCTGGTACTGGGCACCTTCGCCGGGGCGACCCACGGCCTACGCTCAGCGGTGCTTAACCATATTCTGGATACCTTACTGGCGATCCCTTCGCTGCTGCTGGCAATTATCGTTGTAGCGTTTGCCGGACCGAGTTTGTCTCACGCCATGTTTGCTGTCTGGCTGGCATTGCTGCCGCGTATGGTACGTTCGATTTACAGCATGGTGCATGACGAACTGGAAAAAGAGTACGTTATCGCCGCCCGTCTGGATGGCGCATCAACGCTGAATATTCTCTGGTTTGCTGTGATGCCCAACATCACCGCCGGCCTGGTCACCGAGATCACTCGCGCATTGTCGATGGCAATTCTCGATATCGCCGCGCTGGGCTTCCTTGACCTCGGCGCACAACTGCCCTCGCCTGAATGGGGCGCGATGCTCGGTGATGCGCTGGAACTGATTTATGTCGCCCCATGGACTGTCATGCTGCCAGGTGCGGCAATTATGATTAGCGTGCTGTTGGTTAACCTCCTTGGCGACGGTGTCCGTCGTGCAATTATTGCGGGGGTGGAATAATGCCATTACTCGATATTCGTAACCTGACCATTGAATTTAAAACCGGTGATGAGTGGGTTAAAGCCGTCGACCGCGTAAGTATGACCTTAACCGAAGGTGAAATCCGCGGTCTTGTTGGCGAATCAGGTTCCGGCAAAAGTTTGATTGCGAAAGCGATTTGTGGGGTGAATAAAGAGAACTGGCGTGTTACTGCTGACCGTATGCGTTTTGATGATATCGATTTGCTGCGTCTCTCCGCACGCGAACGGCGCAAGCTGGTTGGTCACAACGTGTCGATGATTTTCCAGGAACCGCAGTCGTGTCTTGACCCTTCAGAACGTGTGGGTCGCCAGTTGATGCAAAACATCCCTGCCTGGACCTATAAAGGCCGTTGGTGGCAGCGTTTTGGCTGGCGCAAACGCCGTGCCATTGAACTGCTGCACCGCGTGGGGATTAAAGATCACAAAGATGCGATGCGCAGTTTTCCCTATGAGTTGACCGAAGGTGAATGTCAGAAAGTGATGATAGCCATTGCACTGGCGAATCAACCACGTCTGCTAATTGCTGACGAACCGACCAACTCAATGGAGCCAACAACCCAGGCGCAAATCTTTCGCCTGCTGACGCGTCTCAACCAAAACAGCAATACCACTATTTTGCTTATCAGCCATGACTTACAAATGCTTAGCCAATGGGCGGATAAAATTAACGTGCTTTACTGCGGTCAAACGGTGGAAACCGCGCCGAGTAAGGAGTTGGTGACGATGCCACACCATCCTTATACCCAGGCGCTGATCCGCGCGATACCAGACTTCGGCAGCGCGATGCCGCATAAAAGTCGCCTCAATACGCTGCCCGGCGCTATCCCGCTGCTGGAACAGTTACCGATTGGTTGTCGTCTGGGGCCACGTTGCCCGTATGCACAACGAGAATGCATTGTGACGCCACGTTTGACGGGGGCGAAAAATCATCTCTATGCCTGTCATTTCCCGCTGAACATGGAGAAAGAGTGAGATGATCGAAACGCTACTTGAAGTGCGCAATTTAAGTAAAACGTTCCGCTACCGGACCGGCTGGTTTCGTCGTCAGACCGTAGAAGCGGTAAAACCCTTGAGCTTTACGCTACGTGAAGGCCAGACACTGGCGATTATCGGCGAGAATGGTTCGGGTAAATCCACGCTGGCAAAAATGCTGGCGGGAATGATAGAACCTACCAGCGGCGAGTTATTGATTGACGATCATCCGCTGCATTTTGGCGATTATTCCTTCCGCAGTCAGCGTATTCGCATGATTTTTCAGGATCCTTCCACCTCGTTGAATCCCCGTCAACGTATCTCGCAAATTCTGGATTTTCCACTGCGCCTGAACACCGACCTGGAACCGGAACAGCGTCGCAAACAGATTATTGAAACGATGCGTATGGTTGGGCTGCTACCGGATCACGTCAGTTACTATCCGCATATGTTAGCACCCGGGCAAAAACAGCGTCTGGGTCTGGCGCGCGCGCTGATATTGCGCCCAAAAGTCATTATTGCCGATGAAGCCCTCGCCTCACTGGATATGTCGATGCGTTCGCAGTTGATTAATCTGATGCTGGAGTTACAGGAAAAACAGGGCATTTCGTATATTTATGTTACCCAGCATATCGGAATGATGAAGCACATTAGCGACCAGGTGCTGGTGATGCATCAGGGCGAGGTTGTCGAGCGAGGCAGCACCGCAGATGTGCTGGCATCGCCGCTGCATGAACTCACCAAACGGCTGATCGCCGGTCATTTTGGCGAAGCATTGACGGCGGATGCGTGGCGTAAGGACCGTTAGTGTTTTGCACCTCATCCTGACAGGCCCCCCTCAGGATGAGGTGTTCATTACTTTTGATTGTCGATTCTGGTGAGAGCAACCAGCAATGCCAGCGTATAACACACCGTAATTGCCAGACTCATTTTTAACAGTGTTTCTCCGCCAATTCCCGACAATGGCGCGGCTATACCGCCGAAGACAAACATGCTCATCCCCATCAACGCAGACGCCGTTCCAGATTCCTGCGTCCCTACTGCACTCATAGCCTCTGCCCCGCCAACAGTGCCGATGCCGCTACAAAATGCGATGGTGAAAAATAATGCCACCAGTGCCGGAATGGGCAATTGTATCCATGCGCATAAGACCGTGAGCAATGCACACAAAATTGCCGCTATCAGGCCACCTCGCAACAATGTCATCGCGTTAATCCGTCGCGCCAGGCGCGAGAAGATCCATGAAGCAATGATAAGTCCGATGCCGTTAAGGCCAAACACCAGGCTAAATTGCATTGGACTAAAGCCAAATTCCTTCTGCAACACGAACGACGAAGAGCCGATATATGCAAACAAACCAGCCAGCATAAAGCTTTGAATCAGGCAAAAGCGCATAAAACGGCGGTTCTGCACCACGCTTCGTCCGGTTAATAGCAATGATGAGCCCCTTTTATTTTCTGGCAAGGTCTCATTAATAAATAACAGGCAGCCCAGCAACAGTACGGTGCTAATTTCAGCCATTACCCAGAATAAAGTGCGCCAGTCAAAAGTGCTAACAATGTACCCGCCCAGCACTGGCGACAACACCGGTGCCAGGCCATTCACCGTCATTAACAGCGCAAAAAACTGGGTCAACGTTACTCCCTGATATTTGTCACGAGCAATAGAACGAGAGAGCACCGAACCACCCGCCCCCGCGATCCCTTGAATAAAACGCCAGACCACCAGCCAGTAAATATTGTTCGTTGTCGCGCATAAAATGGAAGAAACAATAAACAATAGCAACGACAAGATTAACGGACGTTTACGCCCTATTTTGTCGCTCAGAGGGCCAAATAACAGTTGTCCGACGCCAAGACCAATCAGTGATGCGGTCAGGGTTAATTGCGTTATGGTCGTGGTTGCCGCCAGTTGCTCAGACATCTCCGGCAAAGCCGGCAAATAAAGATCGGTACACATCGGGCCGATACCGGCTAAAAGACCAAGAATCAATGCCCATGAAAGAGAGACTCTAGCCATATTATTCCTTACTTGAGTGATGACATACCGCCGCCCAGCGACTGCCAGAGCGTGATTCGGTTTGTAAAATCAGACAGTTGCAGTGCCAGCAGCTCCTGCTGTGCGCTCCACAAGCTGCGCTGCGCCGTCAACACGGTCAGGTAATCACCAACACCCGCCTGATAGCGACGCAAGCCAACATCGACCGTTTGTTGCTCAGCTTTAACATACTGGCGCTGTGCATCCAGTTGCTCTTCAAGCGTGGTCCGCCGCGCCAGTGCGTTAGCGACATCTTTAAATGCGCTCTGAACGTTTTTTTCATAGGTGGCAATGAGCCCACGCTTTTGTGCTTCTGCGTAACGAAGCTGCGCCAGATTACTTCCGCCAGTGAACAGCGGTAATGTGACCGATGGCGCAAATGACCAGATCTGCATTCCGTGGCTGAACAACGACGACAATGCGTCACTGCCAACACCGGCACTGGCAGTCAGCGAAATCGTCGGGAAAAAGTTAGCCCGCGCCGCGCCAATATCTGCATTGGCGCTCTTCAAATTATGTTCAGCTTCCTGGATATCCGGGCGACGCAGCAGAACATCAGATGATACTCCCGCAGGAACCAGACTTATCATTTGTTCCGGCAGGCTTTCCAGTGTTCCCGGTAGCAGATTTTCCGCAAGCGTTGTACCTGCCAGTAAGTTCAGCGCATTTTTATCCTGCATCACTTGTGTCTGATAGCTGGCAACGCTGGCGCGCGCTTGCTGATAAACACTCATCGCCTCACTGACATCTGTCGCTGCCGCCGTGCCAACCTGTTGCTGGCGCTGGATAATTTTCAATGAGTTTTCTGCACTGGCCATCGTTTCTTTTGCCAGGGCCAGGTTGCTGTTATCGGCCGCCAGTGTCAGCCAGGCGGTGCTGATTTCAGCAATCAGCGTTAAACGAGTGTTCTGGGCTGTAAATTCACTGGCAAGCCAGGTTTCCCGCGCCGCCCGAGATAAACTCTGATTACGACCAAACAGATCTAGCGTATAACTGGACACCGTGCCGTCAGCCTCGGCAGTTGTTCCCGTACCATTCGCCAGCGAACGACTGCGAGTCGAACTTAAGGCCGCATTCACCGTCGGAAATAACGACGCATTAGTTTGCCCATAGAGCGCCCGTGCTGAGTCAATATCAGCAATCGCTTTTTGCACATCGCGGTTACGGTTCAGTGCAATGGTTACTACCTGCTGCAATCGGGGATCGTGGATCACCTGCTGCCAATCATGGCTGATTGCCTTCCCCTGGCCCTGTGCTCCCGGCAAGGTCGCCGGGATTGGGGATTCAGGCGTACTGTAGTGAGGATCGAGCGAGACACATCCCGCACTCAACAACACCAGAAAAATAAGAGAACGACGCAACATAACTTACTCCTGACGGCGCGGTTTACCGGCAAACAAACGTTTCACCAGTACAAAAAACAGAGGAACGAAGAAAATGGCCAGTAATGTAGCGGTCAGCGTGCCGCCAATAATGCCCGTACCAATGGCGATGCGGCTGTTCGCCCCTGCGCCGGTTGCTATCGCCAGCGGCATTACCCCCGCAATAAACGCCAGCGAGGTCATGATGATTGGGCGTAAACGAGTCTGCGCCGCGCGTAATGCCGCACGACTCAAGGAATAGCCCTCTGCAACCGCCGCTTCAGCAAATTCCACAATCAGAATGGCGTTTTTCGACGACAAGCCGATAGTAGTTAATAGCGCTACCTGGAAGTAAACGTCGTTGTTTAAATCACGCATCCAGGCCGCCAGCGCCGCGCCAAGAAGCCCCAGAGGGATCACCAGAATGACCGAGAACGGGACTGACCAGCTTTCGTACAGTGCTGCAAGGCAGAGGAAAACCACCAGAATAGAAACTGCATACAGACTTAATGCCTGACCGCTGGCCAGTTTCTCCTGCAATGACAAACCACTCCAGGCCCAGGTTGTTCCCGCAGGAAGACTGTTTGCCAGTTCCTCCATTTTTGTCATTGCATCGCCGGAACTAAAGCCAGTCGCGTTTTCGCCCTGAATTTCATAGGCTGCCGAGCCGTTGTAGCGCACCAGTCTTTCCGGTCCATACAGCCAGCGGGTGGTCGCAAAAGCAGAGAATGGTGTCATGGCGTTATCGCTACCGCGCACAAACCATTTACCTAAGTCTGACGGCGCGGAACGAAATTCGCTGTCGCCCTGAATGTAGACTTTTTTCACACGACCACGGTCAATAAAGTCATTCACATAAGTACCGCCCCACGCACTGGACAGGGTGTCGGTGACATCATTCAAACTCAACCCTAATGACACCGCTTTATTACTATCAATATCTACCTGCAATTGCGGCATTTGTGGCAAATCATTGGCGCGTACAGAATGTAACTCCGGACTTTGATTCGCTTTTTCTATCAACTGATTACGCATTTGCAGCAGTGTTTCACGATCGGTTCCACCGTTAGCTAACAATTCAAACGTAAAACCATTGCTTTGCCCCAGCCCATCAACGGCTGGCGGCGTCATCGCAAATACCGTGGCATCACGAATTGTGCCCAGCTCTTTGGTAGCCCGTAGGGCGATAGCCTGGGCGGTGTTTTCTGCCCCTTTACGTTGAGACCAGTTTTTCAACGAAACAAACGCCATCCCGGTGTTCTGTCCGCTGCCGCTAAAACTGAAACCATCAACGGTAAAGATGACATCGGTATTTGCTTTCTCGTTAATCAGGAACCAGTCAACAATCTGGCGATTCACTTCTGCTGTACGGGCAGCGGTCGCCCCGGCCGGCAGCGTGTACTGCACCATGATTTCGCCCTGGTCTTCAGTGGGTAAGAAACTGCCCGGCAGCTTCCACATCATCAGGGCCATTCCACCACCCAGCACGACATAAAGCCCCATCGTTCGGGCTGCACGGCGCAGGACATAAATTACGCCTCGCTGATATTTATCTTCAGTACGGCGGTAAAAGCGGTTAAATGCGCCGAAAAAGCCTTTTTTATGTGGCGGAACATGCTGGAGGACGGAACCGCACAGGGCGGGAGTCAAGGTCAATGCCACCACCACGGAAAGCAGCATTGCGGAGATGATGGTGATGGAGAACTGACGATAAATTACGCCCGTAGATCCCCCAAAGAAGGCCATCGGCAGGAATACGGCTGACAACACCAGCGCAATGGCAACCAGTGCGCCAGAAATCTCGCCCATTGATTTTTCCGTGGCTTCACGCGCGGGCAACCCTTCGTCACGCATAATGCGTTCGACGTTCTCTACCACCACAATGGCATCGTCCACCAGCAAGCCGATCGCCAGCACCATTGCAAACAACGTCAGGGTATTAATCGAATAGCCAAACAACGCAAGAACGCCGAATGTGCCCAGCAAAACGACGGGGACAGCTAACGCCGGAATCAGTGTGGCACGCAGGTTTTGCAGGAATAAATACATCACGCAAACCACCAATACGATGGCTTCAAACAGCGTCTGAATTACGTCCTCTACGGAGATTTTAATAAATTCAGTGCTGTCTTTCGGGTATGCGATGTCGTATCCCTGCGGCATGTTCCGCTGGAATTCGGCAATCTTATCCTTGACCAGCGTCGCCGTATTCAGCGCATTCGCACCGGGCGAAAGCATTACAGCAACCCCGGCAGACGGGTGACCGTTAAGTTTGCCAATAGCGGTATAATCTTCACTGCCCATCTCAACGCGAGCCACATCTTTTATACGAACAACTGCGCCGTCTGACTGGCTTTTCACGATAATATTTTTGAACTGATCCACCGTCTGCAAGCGAGACTGCGCACGTACCGTTGCGGTCAGTTGCTGAGTATTCGGTGAAGGCAATGCCCCTATTTTCCCGGCAGTAACCTGCACGTTTTGCGCTTCAATAGCACTTTGCACGTCTGAAGGCATCAGCGAGTAAGACGCCAGTTTGGCCGGGTCGAGCCAGATGCGCATGGCGTATTCCGCGCCAAAGACTTGCAGACTCCCCACACCTTCAACACGCGCCAGGGGGTCCTGAACGTTACTGACCAGCCAGTCGGCGATATCCGAACTGGAGGCTTTGTCAGTGGTGTCATACACGGCAGCAATCAGCAAAAAGTTGCTTTGTGATTTCTCCACCGTAACACCCGTTTGCTGCACTTCGCTGGGTAGGCGCGACTCCGCCTGCTGAATTTTATTCTGCACCTGAACCTGTGCAGTATCTGGATCGGTACCTTGTTCAAAGGTCACATTAATACTGACCGAACCATCAGAGCTACTGGTTGAGCTGAAATAGAGTAAATTATCAAGCCCAGTGAGTTGTTGCTCGATAACCTGAGTCACGCTGTTCTCCAGCGTTTCGGCAGAAGCACCAGTATAAGTGGCTGAAATTTTAATGGTCGGCGGTGCAACGTCAGGATATTGCGCGACGGGCAATGTGCGAATAGCCAGAATCCCCGCCAACATAATCAAAATGGCGATAACCCAGGCAAAGACCGGGCGGCGAACAAAAAAGCGCGAAAACATCAGGCGTTGCCTCCATTAGCCTGAACTTCAACAGCCTTGACGGTCTGCCCTGAAGTGACTTTGGCAGAACCTTCAACAATCAGTCGGTCGCCGTTGTGCAGGCCGTTCAGCACCAGCCATTTATCACCATACGTTTCTCCCGTTTCGAGCGTTCGCTGCTCTACTTTATTGTCTTTATTCACCACCAGCGCAGTTGCATTGCCTTTAGCATCGCGCGTAACGCCCTGTTGAGGCGCGAGAATAGCGTCTTCCATCACGCCTTCATCGACACGAGCGCGAACAAACATTCCCGGTAATAACTGCTGTTGTGGATTGGGGAAAATTGCCCGTAATGTCACCGAACCGGTAGACTCATCCACCGCGACTTCGGTGAGTTCCAGACGCCCTTTTTCGCTGTAGGTTGTGCCATCTTCCAGAATAAGTGAGACGCTCATGGTGTCACTGTTGGTCGCCAGTGACTGTTTACGCAGACGTAATAAATCGACACTGGAGCGAGTGAGGTCGACATACATTGTATCCAGACCACGAATAGTCGTTAACGCTGTATCCTGCGACGCGGTCCCCAGTGCGCCAGGGGGTACCGACGAAATGCCAATACGCCCCGAAATCGGTGCGGTTACCGTGGTCCAGTCAAGATTAATGCGCGCAGTTTCCAGTGCGGCTTTTTTCGCCTCTACACTGGCTTTATCTTGTGCACAGGTAGACTGAGCATCATCAGCATCCTGTTGTGAAACACCGTTCTCTTTCACCAGTCGGGTATAACGCTGCGCTTTCTGGCAATCGGCTTTTACCAGTGCCTGTGCTTGTTGTAATGCTGCCCGGGCTTCATTCCATGCAGCCTGATAACTGGCCGCATCAATCTGGTAGAGAGGCTGTCCAGCCTTGACCAGATCACCTTCCTTAAATAAGCGTTTCTGGATAATTCCCCCAACCTGCGGACGTACTTCAGCACTGAGCGCAGCACTGGTACGTCCGGTTAATTCACTGACTACCGAAACCGGTTGAGATTTGAGCGTAACAACGCCGACTTCTGTTTCTGACGGGGATGAATTGTTACTTTGCGTATTATCACAACCCGATAAGAGCAGCATTGCCACTACAGATGTTGCTATATACTTCATTATTTTCTCCAGGGTGAGAAATACCCTCCTCATTGAAATTAATGAGGATATGTCAGGGATATTCAGTTATAACGAACCCGCATCGCGAAATGAATTTCGCAATGAAATAAGGGGGATTAATATCCCCCGCTATTGGTTAATTCTGTTCTTATTTATTTATCAACATACTAACAATATCCTGATATATTTCCTGCAGATGTTGTGGATCGCTTTTTTGCGGTGTTAAACGACGATAAACCGTACCTTCCATCATGGTAGCAAACACTTCAACGCAGCAACGAATGTGCTCGTCGCTAAGATGGGGATGCATTCTTTTCATATGTGCACAACCGTTAGCGAACATTCTGGCGTCAGCTTCTTCAAGCATTGCCATAACCCGCGGGTTGCGTGTGGCTTCTGCAGCCACTTCCAGCATCAGCGCGTCGTCGTCCTCATTTAAGGATTTACGCAAGGCAAGGACTTCCGGGAAGTGATCGGTACGCGCGTCAATGTCCATTTGGGCAATACGAAAGTCGATGATACGACGAACCATCTCTTCAATAATGGCGTCTTTGTTGGCGAAGTAACGATATATCTGACCCACGCTAAGCTGAGCTTCGCTGGCAATTTGCGACATACTGGCGGCATGAAATCCGCAGCGACGAAAACACCGACGGGCGGCGTTAATGATTTCATCCTGGCGCTGTTTGTGGCGTATCTCCAGCTTGCTGGTCATTTCTGTCTCCTGGCCTATCACTTGATGAGAATGATCGTTCTCATTTTTGCTAATTATACGTTTCTCCAAAGTAATGGAAAGTATTTTTATCTTATTCATGATGCATATTCTGATAATGAAGAGATTGTGGAGATTCTGTGAAGATAGTTGACAATATTAAGTTGGGGTCAATTCATCAGAAAGACAGCGACTTGTTGTCGCCAGTTCTGTTTTCATCATCAAATTTATCGGAGCTAATACGAATAGTTTCATAGTCAGATTCTATAAGATATTTCCCCAACCTCCCCCTTGCAGGCGTCAGGAGTAGATAACGCAAAATGCTCTGTACCGCAGCTTCTCTCCGCTACAGAAAGCGCAACTATAGCCACCCACAGCCAGGTTGATTATAATAACCGTTTATCTGTTCGTACTGTTTACTAAAACGACGAATCGCCTGATTTTCAGGCACAACAAGCATCAACAATAAGGATTAAAGCTATGGGTTTTCTTTCCGGTAAGCGCATTCTGGTAACCGGTGTTGCCAGCAAACTGTCCATCGCCTACGGTATCGCTCAGGCGATGCACCGCGAAGGAGCTGAACTGGCATTCACCTACCAGAACGACAAACTGAAAGGCCGCGTAGAAGAATTTGCCGCTCAATTGGGTTCTGACATCGTTCTGCAGTGCGATGTTGCCGAAGATACCAGCATCGACACCATGTTCGCTGAACTGGGGAAAGTTTGGCCGAAATTTGACGGTTTCGTACACTCTATTGGTTTTGCACCTGGCGATCAGCTGGATGGTGACTATGTTAACGCCGTTACTCGTGAAGGCTTCAAAATTGCCCACGACATCAGCTCCTACAGCTTCGTTGCAATGGCAAAAGCTTGCCGCTCCATGCTGAATCCGGGTTCTGCCCTGCTGACCCTTTCCTACCTTGGCGCTGAGCGCGCTATCCCGAATTACAACGTTATGGGTCTGGCAAAAGCGTCTCTGGAAGCGAACGTGCGCTATATGGCGAACGCGATGGGTCCGGAAGGTGTGCGTGTTAACGCCATCTCTGCTGGTCCGATCCGTACTCTGGCGGCTTCCGGTATCAAAGACTTCCGCAAAATGCTGGCTCATTGCGAAGCCGTTACCCCGATTCGCCGTACCGTTACTATTGAAGATGTGGGTAACTCCGCGGCATTCCTGTGCTCCGATCTCTCTGCCGGTATCTCCGGTGAAGTGGTCCACGTTGACGGCGGTTTCAGCATCGCTGCAATGAACGAACTCGAACTGAAATAATCGTTCTGTTGGTAAATATTGGGCGGCGTTCTGCCGCCCGTTATCTCTGTTATACCTTTCTGATATTTGTTATCGCCGATCCGTCTTTCTCCCCTTCCCGCCTTGCGTCAGGATAACGATTTCCTTTACGACCAAGGAGCGCCCATGGAACAACGCCACATCACCGGCAAAAGCCACTGGTATCATGAAACGCAATCCAGTACTGCGGAGTATGACGTTCTGCCTCTGGTCCCGGAAGCCGCAAAGGTCAGCGATCCCTTTCTGCTCGACGTGATCCTTGATGAAGAAACGCTGGCACCCTTCCTTTCATGGCTGGTCCCTGCGCGCGTTCTTGCAGTAGAGTTGTTCCCTGACCCGCTTACCGTGACCCGTTCACAGACCTTCACCGCTTATGAACGC
>ERZ779629.749-NODE-749-length-12266-cov-9.555155_pt1 | contig 12266 bp, 9 predicted proteins | sample MGYA00514192_ERZ779629 | MGnify/ENA primary metagenome ERZ779629 (study PRJEB29562, sample SAMEA4376709) | mouse gut metagenome | isolation source: Cecum | study: EMG produced TPA metagenomics assembly of the A DSS colitis mouse model was used to assess the... | reverse complement strand
ATTGCAATGACAGAGCGATATTTAGCAAATGATAGCAAAAAAGAGCTTGACGCAATTAATAAATTATGCTTTATTTAATTGCGACAAAATGTAAGGAAATAAACAATGATTTTTCCATGCTTTTAGTTTTAGATTTTACCCCCTATTTAATAGGGGGTATATCCAACACTACAATTTATCAATTATCTCTTTTGGTGGTTCTTTATGGTAACCGCTGAAAGACGCCAAAAGCAAATCCGCTTTCACAGTGTAGATTTATATGATTCTGTAAAAATACCAGTGCGGGATTATTTACTGGAATTGACACAGGATTTAGAACTTGCCGTCCTGCTTAATCAGATAATCTTTTCTAAAAAAGATAAACTTACTTTAAATGATATTAAAAGGTTGACTTTAAATGAAAAGACAAAACAAACTATAAGAGCTAAGCTGGAACAGCTTATTGAACTTGGTCTAATTCGCAAATATAAAAGCAATAGTTTAATATACAACCAAGATTTATATGAACCGACTGATAAAGTAATTTCTGATAACCAGGATATATTAGCACTAATAGAAGGAATTGATTTAAAGTATGATTTTCATTATCTTACAGCTGCTTTATTAAACAAATTTAGAACATATGCACTATCAGGTATCAATGAGATAAGAATATCTGTCAGCAAATTAAAATCAATGCTGGGCGTAAATAACAGTGAAAGTTCTATTCGTTCTATCTTAAAGCAGCTTATAGCTGATGATTACATTGCAGCTGAACTTGTTTATGGTGTCTATAATTATAAAATCAATGTATCTAAAATCACAAATAATTACAGTGCTGATGATATAAATAAATTTACTGCTGAACTATTTAGCATATATCAAGAATATTTAAAGCAGGTAAATATTTCTTTTTCTAAAAGTGAGCTTAAAAGTTATAAAATGACTATTAAAAGAATGCTTAATGATGGTTATAATCCATTAATTTTAAAGCATATTTTTTCTTTTATCACATTAAACTATTTTGATTTTAAAGAGTTTACAACACCAGCAAAAATAAAAAAATCATATGATAAATTATATAACCTTTCAAAAGCACTTTCTAAAAGAAAGGCTAAAAGATTTATATATAAGTTAAAAAATAACTTATTAAGCAGTGATGAAACTGATAAAGATGAACCTAATCAGAATAAAGTCATATCTGATATAGAAATATGGCAAAGGGCATTAAATTATATAAATAGTTTAAAAGGTGCATTACAGAAATGGTATTACAGTTCATCAGCAGGTGTTACAGATATTGATTTTGAAGATTTTTATCAGGAAGCATTAAAATCAGCTTATGAATACTTTAAGAAGCATCATAATAATGATAATTTTACGATATCTACAATAAAATACAGATTAAAAGATTATATGTATCAAAAAAGGTCATTAATAGATACATTTGAAAATAAAAGCTCTATAATCAATTATGAGTATGAATTTGATAATTTAGATTTATCTGTATGTAAGATGGAAGAAAAGCCGTTAGAGATTAATTTTGATACAAATACAGGCATAAATAAACTTTTTAGTATATTAGATGAAAGAAGTATATTTATAATTAAGCACTATATAGGCTATGATGGGCATCATCTGACTTTTAAAGAAATAGGCAAAATATTAAATCTTTCAGAATCACTTATAGCAAGAATATATAAAAAAGCTATTCTGCTTTTGAGAGAGCATTTTCCACCAGATATGGAAAATGAAATAAGGCATCTTATAAATAACAGCTAAATTCTGATGAAATACTAACCAACACATTACAATATAATACTATACTCTCTCACATTTATCAAAAAATACAGTATATCAAGAAAATTTAAATTATAAATTTTATTCCTGGTATATTATGTAGAAATTGTGTAGAAAATTTATTAAAAATTTAAAAATCAATATTTTTTCATTGGTGTATTTATCAAAACACTTCGCAAAAATTCATACACTGATTACAATTTTTAATATAGTTTATAAGAATATATAAAGATAAAGGTATATTATTATATTTTTAATGTTTTATGACGCCAAATAAAAAAGAAGGAAGTAATAATTTTAAAAAAAAGAAAAAGAGTATATCGCATATTCAAGTTTTATGTTTTATGATAGTTAAGATAACTTTTAATATTGCATATATTATTATTTGCTGGTAGATGTTTTTAAAAAAAGTATAGTAGAAAATCTTTAAAATTTAAATTGATATATAACAGATGTAAATATTTTGAATAAAGTTAGATAGTTTAGAGTAGAATTTTTGACCGCCATTTTTTTTAAAAAAAAGAAGGCTAAAATAAGCCCTCTTGATTGTTGATTAAATTGAATTTTTTACTGTGTTTGTGCTGCTTTAACAGCTTTTTTAATCTTTTTATCAGTTTTATACTGGCGTAATACAATGATTATATTACAAGTAAAAAATTTTAGTGGCTAAAATTTTTATAAAATTTATTCGCTTTCTTCAAAAATATCATTGATATTATTTAGCAGTGTAAATATTTCTTTTTGTACTTTTTTATATCTGTGTCTTGAAGCAATATTTACAGATGGCGATACTATCATTTCAGAGAATGTTCTATTTTTTGAAAGCATATCAGAAATATCCTTTCCAAATGTATCACTTGTATATGTTGGTATTTTGATAACAGTAAATATTCTTGATTTATTTTTTTTGTATTCATCTATATCTTTAAACTGTCTTCCAGCCTGTTCAATACTGCCTAAAAATTCATTTAACCATACAATAATCATTACATTATCTTGATTAAATTTTTCACAAATCATATTAAGACCTGCCAGTGTATGTGACAAACCCTCGCCACCAGCTATTACTACATGTATAAAAATATTACCTGCATAGCTGTTTTCTTCTGATGTGAGTAAATCCACCATATCATTTTCAATAGCATATGCTATTAATGGCACAAATGAGCTGGCTCCATTGTCAATGATAATATTTGACTTATCGCTGTTTATTATTTTTTCAAGCAGTGTATCCCAGCCACGAGGCAGTATTTGATTATTTTCCATAATATTTAGAGCTTCCACATTTAAAGCCTTAAAACTGGCAAAACTGGCGTTTACCTGATCAGTATCTATTGCAAGATACTCTTTTTGTAAATAGTCTTTTAAATATTGAGCTATAAAGGAAGCACAAGTTGTTTTTCCTACCCCGCCTTTTCCCTGCAAAATAAAGTGAAAGTTTTTTAATTTCTTGTTTTCTGTTTCAGACATAGTCTACTCCTTATATTTATTTTTTTATACTTGGTGTCCAAATAAATTTTTCTTGGTCTTTTTGAACATCAATAATTTTATCTTCACTATTTTTAATTGCTAAAAGCCTTTCTTTTCTTGATAATTTTTGTGGCTCTTCTGAATTTGTATTATTACTTGGTGTTTCGTCAGCTGGAACATATTTTTTAGTTTCTATTTTTTCAGTCTTTTTTGCTTGTGCTGGTGGCTCCACTTCTGAAATTTTAGCCGCTAAAATTTTTGGTTGTTCTATATCACTTGTTTCTATTTTTTCTTTTGGTGTAATATCTTTTAATTCTTGGCTATAAATATATTTTATTTTAAATTCTGAAAGGATTTTACAAAACCATTTATAATTAATATCTAAATTAGATATATTTTTAAATTCAGTATAAATATTTTTATAACTAACTTTATATCTCAGTGATTTTATAATCTGATTTTTATTATTTTCTAAAAAATTTCTTAATAAAACATATTTGTTTTTTTGTATTAATCTGTCATATAAATCATCAATTTTATTATTCATAGCATTACACCTAAAATTGTCAGTTTATATAAGTATATACTAATAAGAAGTGAACTTTGCATTGATATTACTAAATAGTCGCCTTTAATCGCCTAAAATCTCTTAAAGTCGCTAAATATCGCTTTTTGTCGCTTAAAGTCGCCAAAAGTCGCTTATGTTTTATAGGCAAGATAGGTGAATGTATATACATTCACGAAAATAATTCGCATAAATGCTCTAATTTTATCTTGGTTCTTTTGAAAAGAACGAAAGGAGGATATCACTCTATGAGTGAAGATTTTAAAAATAAAAAATTTATTTTCAGATTGTCAGAAAAAGACAGGCTCTTATTTGAAAAAAACTTTTTTCTTTCAGGTGTTAATTCAAAAGCGGAATATATCCGCAGACTTATTACTAATTATGAAGTGCCGTCAAAATTAGATGTTGCACACATTAATGAATTAAGACGGCTTGCAGGTTTGTTTGGTAAAAACACTGGTCTTTTAAAACTGCATATTTCATCTCTTGATGATATATCAAAAAAAAGAATTGATATGGTTATTAAAGATAATGAAAAACTGAAAAAAGAAATTAAAGGTATTATTTCAAATTTAAAAAATGATTTGGGCATTGTATGATAGTAAAAGCAGCAAAGTTAGATAAATCTATTAAATCATCTTTTAAAAGATTAACAGAATATATTACGCAGGAGCAGGTGCAGTCGGATATAAATATCCGTAATGTTGGTGTCTGGATAGAACCTGATGATATTTATGATATAGATGATTTAGATTTGTTCATTGAAGATATAGAATCAGTGCAGTCAATGAGTAATGCAAAATCAGATAAAACATATCATTTAATAGTTTCTTTTGGGGCAGAGGAACGACCAGATATTGAAACTTTAAAAAATATCAATAATGAGCTTATAGATAGTTTAGGATACAGTAAACACCAAAGATTAACTGTAATTCATGATGACACAGATAACCTGCATATGCATATAGCAATAAATAAAATAAACCCAGAAAAATATACAATTCATGAGCCTTTTCGTGATTATAAAATACTATCTGAAAAAGCTATGGAATTAGAAAATAAATATAATTTAAATCAAACACATTCTAATGAAAAAACAAAAGATAATAGATGTTATGTGGCTAATGATATTGACAGCAGAGCAACACAGATAAGTTTTAAAAGCTATGTAGAGAATATTGATTTATCAGATTGTAAATCATGGCAGGATTTTCATGATAAGCTGAAAGAAAATGGTGTTGAGTATAGAAAATATGGCAATGGTGCAGTATTTAAAGATTTAATAGATGATAAGATAAATATAAAGGCAAGTGCAGTCCAAAGAGAATACTCTTTAAATTCACTAGAAAAGAAGTATGGCATCTTTGAACCATCACAATCTTTAAATAATATTCAAAACTCATATCAAAGGTATCAAGATTTATCTTTAAAAAAGCAGTATGACCTTATAGATACCAGTAGAAAAATAAAATCAAAGCAGGAAAAGCAGGTTGTTAAAAATGAATACATGGATGCTGCTAAATATTCTGGTGATATAATAGATAATTTAAGCCGAATGGCTGGTGGCAGTGAGCTTGATAGAATATTAATCAAAATGAATAAAAGAGCTATGGCAAAAGCAAAACTTGAAAAATTAAGAGAAGAACGCCAGAAAGAAATAAAAAAAATAAATGATAAATACAAATATTATAATTATGATGTCTGGCTGCAGCAGCAGGCACTAACTAATGAAAAAGCAGAGCTTGCTTTAAAAAATATAAAAGAAAGCCGTATTAATTATATTAAAGGTGATTTTAAAGGACTTAAAAACAGTGCTTTAAAAATAACCAAGAACGGCACTTATATTTTAAATAATAAGCTGAAAGCTACAAATATATCTATTTTTCTAACACCAAAATATAATAATATCAAAAAAGCTGTTGAAATATTAAAAGATAATAATATTAAACCAGATACATTAAATGGCACAGATGAGTTTAAAGCAAAAATAATTGATATAATAGCAGCAAATGATTTAGATATTACATTTCAAGATAATAATATAAATCAAAAAATTTCAGCGGCTAAAATTTTAAAGCAGGATAATCTTATTTCATATGTCAATGAAAGAAACAGTAAAATAATAAGTTTTGCCGAATTTGACGGTAAAGAACAGGAATATATTTATCAAGGCTATTTTAAATATAATGATAAATTCTTATTAAAATTTAAGTCAAATACAAGTAATACCGTATATATTAAAGAACCAATAAAAGAAGATTATATTTTATTAAAGCAGTATAAAAAAGGCGATACTGTATATGTTAATACTCCGATAAAAGACAGTTATGATATAGAATGTTTTGTTAATGAGAAAGAAAAAACTAGAATAACATTTAAAGAACTTTCAAGCCCTGATAATTTCTATAAAAGAATATCCACTAAAGAACATAATGGTCAAAAATTATATTTATACAAAAAAGATAATGATAACAGTATTTATGTCTCAACAACATATCATATTAAAGAAAAAGAACAGAATAAAGAAAATATAAATAATAAAAATAAAGGATTAGAGAGGTAATGTATGAAAACGATTACAGGCTTATTTGTATTTTTTGGTTCAATTATTTTATATTTTCAAGCGGTTACAATATATATTGTCTACCAGCTGAAAGGAATAATTGAATACAATCATTTTTGGAAATCTATTGAATGGCTTTTTAAAACATATGGAAGTGCAGGTTATGATTTAGTAAATAAATCATTTTTTTACATGCTGCCAGTGCTGTGTTTTGGTGTAATATTGACAGCGTTAATCATAAATCGTGGCAAATCAAAAGCTAATAAGGCACTGCATGGAACAGCCAGATGGGCAGATATTAATGATATAAAACAGATGGGTTTATTATCAGATGAAGGTGTAATTGTAGGTGCTTTTGAAAAAAAGAGATTTTTAAGAAAACCAAAAAAATATACTTTAATACATAATGGACCAGAGCATATTTTAACCTATGCTCCTACTAGAAGTGGTAAAGGTGTCGGCTTAATTGTTCCGTCTTTAGTTAATTGGAAGCATTCGCTGGTTGCAACAGATATAAAAGGAGAGTTATGGCATATGACAGCAGGATTTAGAAAAAGTGGTTTGAATAATAAAGTTCTTAAATTTGAGCCAGCAGTAAAAGATTCTGTAAAATGGAATCCATTATTGGAAATCAGAAAGGGAGATAATGAAGTATCAGATGCTCAAAGTATAGCACTTTTAATTGTAGACCCTATGGGTAAAGGACTTGATGACCACTGGGTAAAAACAGCTTACTCACTTTTAACTGGCTGCATACTTTATCTCATTAATGACAAAGAAAAACAAGAAAAAGGGCAGGTCAGTCTTTCATATCTTGATAAAATGTTATCAGACCCTGAACTGCCGTTGCAAAGTCTGTGGGAAGCTATGAGTAAATCTGATAATCAAGTAGCTAGACAGGTAGGACAGGATATGAAAGATAAACCAGAAAATGAAGCAGGAAGTATAGTATCAACAGCAAAATCAGAGCTGGCACTATATAGAGACCCAATAGTTGCCAAAAATACAAATACTTCTGATTTTTATGTCTATGATATTATGAATAGCGATACACCAGTATCTTTATATATTGTAGTGCAGCCATCAGACCAAACAAGGATAAGTCCACTATTTAGACTATTAGTCAATATGCTTATAAGAAAAAATGTATCAGAATTTAGATTTTTTCAAAGTGATAATTTTAAAGATTATTCTGTTATTGAAAAAGCAGGTAGATTTTTACAGGGTAAAGATACTAAACGATATAATGCTATTCGTGGAGCTGGTAACTATAAACATAGAATGCTTTTAATGCTTGATGAATTTCCATCTTTGGGGAAGATGGATGAAGTGCAAAAAGCGTTAGCATATATGGCAGGCTATGGCATAAAGGCTTATTTAATTGTGCAGGATTTATCACAGTTGCAGGATAAATATGGTAAAAATGAAAGTATAACTTCTAACTGTCATATACAAAATGCTTATGCACCTAATAGATATGAAACTGCACAATATTTATCTAATGCAACTGGTGAAGCTACCATTGTTGATGAAAATATATCTATATCATCTAGTGGTGGTTTATTAAGTAATAAAAATTATTCTAAAAGCTACCAGCATACAAAAAGAAATCTTTTGACACCTGATGAATGTATGAGATTGAGAGGAGCAGATAAAAATGCCAAAGGTGAAATCACAAGAGCAGGTGAAATGTTGATATTTGTTGCTGGTTATCCTGCAATTAAAGGTGTGCAGGCTTTATATTTTCAAGACCCAGCATTTTCTTATCGTGCTAGTATTCCAGCACCAAAAGAGTCCGATAAAATAGGAGTGTTTGAAAAACTTAAACCAAAAAGTATTAAAAAAGAACAAGTGCAGGAGCAGGAAAATGAAAAAATATCAGATACTGATAAGGCTGATTAAATATCTTTTATTTATTGGAGTATTAATATTAATTTTAAATACAGTTTTCTCTTTTTTTACAATAAATTACTCACATTCTTTTCCAACAGGACTTTATTTCAACAGGAATTTTGAAGATATAGAACAGGGAAAGCTATACATTTTCTGCCCTGAATATGATGAAAAAATGAAGTTTGCAGAGCAAAATGGTTTCTGGGGTAATATTAGTAAATCTTGTGGTAAGACACCAAAATATTTAAAAAAAGCATTAGGATTGCCGTTTGATAAAATACTTATTACAGATGATGGTGTATTTGTTAATAATGAATTAATAGCAAATACTAAAATTATTTTAAAAAATAAAGCATATAATAAAAATAAAGAGTTTATTCTGAAATCTGATGAATACTTTATGCTATCAGACTATAATAAACATTCTTATGACAGCAGGTATTTTGGAATAATAAAAAAATATCAAGTAAAAAAAGAAGTTGTGCCACTAATTATATTCAAATAAATCTATCAATTTATAGTTCAGTCTGTATTTGTATAAATAATTAAATGAATAAAGCTGCTAAAAATTTTAGCGGCTAAAATTTACGGAGTTGAACTATGAAGCTAATAATTGCAGAAAAGCCAGCACTAGCGGAAGCAATAAAAGAGGCTATTGGCACAGATTTTCAGAAGAAAGACAGCTATTATGAAAACAAGGAATATTATATTTCTTGGTGTATTGGTCATCTTTTAGAAGTAATGCTTCCAGATGAAAACAGTAAATGGAGTTTTGATAATCTGCCATTAAAACATAAAGGCTGGAATTTTCAAATTAAAGAAAACACTAAAAAGCAGTATAATATAGTTAAGACATTAATAGATATGTCAGATACTATCATTCATGCAGGCGACCCAGATGAAGAAGGTCAATTAATAGTAGACAGCATTCTTTATAAAGAGAATATTATTGATTTAAAAGGCAATTCTAAAAAGACTATCAAAAGACTTCTTGTAAATGATTTTAATACTAAAAGCATTAAAAAAGAATTATCTAATTTAAAAGATAATAATGAATATCTTAATTTATCATATATGGCTCTTGCAAGAACATTAGCAGATAAAACATTTGGTTACAATTTAACAAGAGGATATACTCTTAAAAATCAAGAAGCTGGCAATAATAATGTAATATCTATTGGCAGAGTTCAGACACCTATGCTTGCACTGATTGTCCGTAGAGAGCAGGAAATAAAAAATCATGTAAAATCATATTATTATACAATAAAAGGCAGCACTGCAATTGCTGGCAGCAGTCTTGATTTTATATATCAGACAAAAGCTGAAGAAATAGATGAAACTAAAAAAATTACATCAGAAGAAACTGCTAATACCATAATAAATCGTTTAAATGACAATAAAAGTAAAGCAGTTGTATTTAAGTATGAAACAAAGGAAGAAATAGATACCGTTCCACTTCCATATAACTTGCTAGATTTACAGGTAGACTGTTCTAAACTTTACAATATGAAAGCAGATAAGGTAATGTCTGTTACTCAGGATTTAAGGGAAAAACATAAAGCAATAACATACAACCGTTCAGACTGTAACTATCTGCTTGATGAAACTTATGAGCAATCACCAGCTATAATTGCCTGCCTGCAAGATATTAACGATGAAAAACTACAAAATATAGTAAATAATGCAAATATAGATATAAAATCAAAAGCATTTAATTCATCAAAAACAACAGCACACACTGCTATTATTCCAACAGAAACAAAACTGGATTTTTCTGCATTTTCAGATGATGAAAAGAAAGTATTTTTATTAATAGCCAATCGTTTTGTTATGCAGTTTTTACCACCAGCAAAATATTTAAAGCATACAATTACAATTAAAATTAATGATGATTATTTAATTAATAATCACAGGCAGCTGTTAGATGCAGGCTGGAAAGGAATATTATCAGAAAAAGAAGAAGATGAAACAGTATCAGGTAATTTTGATTACAGCAAAATCTATGAAGAAAAACCAGTAGAGAAAATAGACTTTATTTCTTTAAAAGAAGAAACAAAGCCTAAAAAGTTATACACAACTGACAGCTTTTTAAATGATTTAAAAAGAGTAGCTGTTTACTGCAAAAATGAAAAAACAAAACAGTTTTTAAAAGAAAAAGATAAAGACAAGGCTGGTGAAAGCGGTGGTATAGGCACACCTGCTACAAGGTCAGCGATCATTAAAACATTATATGACAGGGGCTATATTAAAGATGACAAGAAAAATATAGTATCTACTGATTTAGGTAAAGAGCTTATATCACTTTTATCAGATGAAATCACTTATCCAGATATGACAGCCTTATGGCATGAAGATATAAAAGAAATTAATACAAATATGTCAAAACTTGATGACTTTATTAACTCTATAACAGAGTTTTCAAGTAAAGAAATAGATAAAATAACATCAAGCGAAGCAGTATTTAAAAGCAATGCTCAAAAATGCCCTAACTGCGATACTGGCTATCTTGTTAAAAGAAAAGGTAAAGATAAAAGCAGTTATTTCTGGGGCTGCTCTACTTATCCAGAATGTAAAGTATCTTATCAAGATAATAATGGTGAACCTGATGTATATTTAAGTGTGTCTTGTCCAGTATGCGAAAAAGGTGAGCTTTTAAAATTCAGAGGCAAATATGGTGCTTACTGGAAATGTAAAAATCCAGAATGCAGCAAAACATTTAATGATGATAAAGGTAAACCAGATTTAACTATTAGGGAAAAAGCTGTTCCATCAGAGCAGTATCGCTGTTTAGAGTGCAACTCCAAACTTGTTAGAAGAAATGGAAAAAATGGCTGGTTTTGGGGCTGTTCTGCTTATCCGAAATGCAAAACAATCTACCAAGATAATAATGGCGAACCAATATACAATAAAGAATTAGCAAAAAAGGATTAATAATTTTAGCGGCTAAAATTATAAAAAAATAAATGAGGTGAAATTATGAATGAAATTTTGGAACAAAAACTAATGGATTTAGACATCCCGGGAGCAGTGGTAGAACTTACCCCTGATGAAGCTGATATTTTAGGCTTGCAAGTTGAAACAGCAGTATCAGAAGAATATGCATTAAATGCAAGGTTTGACGAGGTGGAAGATGAGTAAAACAAACAAATACTATGAGCTGGCAAATAAATTTGCTGACCTGATAGAAAAAAATGAAGCCCCATGGCAAAAATCGTGGAGCAGTAATGGATTTTTACCATTTAATATAAAAACTGGTAAAGAATATAACGGAATGAATATGTTGAACTTAATAGATATTGCAACAGATAGAGGTTATGAAGATGCCAGATGGCTTACTTTTTTACAGGCTGCGGAACAGAATGCAAAAGTTAGAGCTGGTGAAAAAGGAACACCTATCATGTATCTACAGACTACTGAAACAAGAAAAGAAATAGATAAAGAAACAGGCGAAGAAATTGTGGTTACAGAGAAACTTGAAAAACCAAGAGCTGTATGGAGTGTGGTATTTAATGCGGAGCAGTGCGAAGGACTGCCAGCTTATGAGCCTAAAAAAATAGATTTTAACCCTATTGAAAAAGCTGAAGAAATTTTAAATAATTCTGGAGCTAAAATTAAGCATAAAGCACAAGACAGAGCCTATTACAGCCCTGTAACAGATACAATTACTCTTCCTTTAAAAGAGCAGTTTGTAAACAGTGAAGAATATTATAGAACTGCTTTACACGAACTTGGACACTGGACAGGTCATTCAAGCAGAAATAATCGTAATATGTCTGGCACATTTGGCACAGAAAGCTATGCAAAAGAAGAACTTGTCGCTGAAATTACTTCCTTTCTTGTAGGCACTCAATGCGGTTTAGGTCATGAGCCAGACAAGAATAATATTGCTTATTTAAAATCGTGGGCAAAAGCAATAAGAGATGAACCATCATTTTTATATAACGCAGTAAAAGAAGCTGATAAGGCAGCTAAACTTATTTTAGGAAATGAATTAAT
>ERZ779629.744-NODE-744-length-12312-cov-4.245084_pt1 | contig 12312 bp, 6 predicted proteins | sample MGYA00514192_ERZ779629 | MGnify/ENA primary metagenome ERZ779629 (study PRJEB29562, sample SAMEA4376709) | mouse gut metagenome | isolation source: Cecum | study: EMG produced TPA metagenomics assembly of the A DSS colitis mouse model was used to assess the... | reverse complement strand
CGAAATGATGATTGCCGCCGCAAAGGGCATTGCGGACTGCGTTTCGGACAGACAGCTTGCAACCGACTACATTCTGCCCTACGCGTACGACAAGAACGCGCACCGCTCGGTTGCAAAGGCGGTTGCCGAGGCTGCGGTAGCTTCGGGCGTGGCAAAGCTGAAATAAAAATTTTATCATATTCCCCCTATGATAAAGAGGTAATGCGCTGCAAGCGCATTACCCTAACAATGCTTAATTGGTGAAATAATGAAAAAAGCAACGCTTATTTTATTGACGGTTATGATTGCCGCGCTTACCGCGGCGATTGCGCTCGTTGCCTGCGGCAAGGAGCAAACCTCGTGGAAGCTCGGCTCGGTCCGCGCATATTTTTCGGATAACGGCAGATACGGCTACGTGCTGAATTTAGAGGGCGAGGGCGAAATTCCCGACTATTCAAGCGAGAAGGACGCGCCCTGGTACTACCGCTCGGGCAGAATTACCGATATAAAGCTTTCGGAAGGAATAACAAAAATAGGAGCCAACGCGTTTAAGGACTGTAAGGCAAAGTCGGTCGTAATTCCGCGCTCGGCTGCGTCGATAGGCGAAAACGGCTTCCACGCCGATACGCTTATCTGCGCTTACGGCGAAGTTGCCGCGCCGCAGACTGTCAAGGTATATCTCTATTCTGAAACGCCTGCAGAGGGATTTTGGCACTTCAAGGGCGATACGGCAAGCCTTTGGACGACTACCAGAGTGCTGTTCATAGGCAACAGCTTTACGTATTACAGCGACGTGCCTAAGCTGTTCGAAGAAATTGCGACGGCTGCGGGCGACGGCGTGATAGTGGATTCGGTCACGCAGGGCTCGTGGACGCTGACGAAATTTGCCGACCCCAACGACGAGCACGGCAAGAGGGTAGAGGAAAAGCTTACTTCGACCGACGGTTACGACGCGGTTGTTTTGCAGGAGCAGAGCACCCGCCCTCTGACTAATTACAGCGCGTTTTTATCGGCGGCCAAGACGCTGCAAAGCAGAATAAAGGCGACTCAGAAAAACTGCCGCGTCTACCTGTATTCGACCTGGGGCTATAAGGAAGAGGCTGAGGCGAGGAAGATAACCATTCCCGAAATGGAGGCACAGCTTCGCACCGCGTATGAAAACGCGGCTTCGTCTATGGGCGTAAGCGTCTGCTACGTCGGCAAGGCGTTCAGCTCGGTCTATACCGAAAATAAAGAAATCAATTTGTACCACGAGGACGAAAAGCACCCCTCGTACGCGGGCGCGTTCCTTTCCGCCTGCGTCCACGTTGCGACAATCCTCGATACCGACCCCCGCATATCGCCGTATATCGGCGGGCTTGACGCGGCGACGGCAAACGTACTTAAAACGGCTGCTTATAACGCGGCACATTAATAAAATCTTTTCAGGAGGAAGATAATGAAAAAACACTTAATTGCGGCATTGCTTGCGATGGTTATGTGTTTGGCGGCGCTTTCGGGCTGTACCCTCGTAAGGGGCTTCGAAAAGGACGTTCAGGTCGTACTCAACGTAAACGGCGAGTATCAGGGCTGCTATACGGTAAACATTTTCAACAATGCAATCGTTCCCGTTCCCGAGGCGCCGAAGGGCTTGAAGTTCTACGGCTGGACCGCGGAAGAAAACTGGGAAGAGCTCGGCGCGGACAGCGTGCCCGTTACGGCGAACAAGGGACTCGTGCGCTACGACGACGTTAAGGACTGGGTAAAGGGCGACGAGCTGAGCGTAACGCTCTATCCCGTATTCGGCGAAATTATCCGTCACGACGTTGCAATCGCCTGGTACGACAAAGACAAGACGTCGGGGCTCAATTCGACGGTGATGGAGGGCTTCAAAACCGAGTTAAACGCATTCCTCGTGGAAAGCGGCTATAATCCCGAGGATATGGATATCGTAATCCGTCCCTATGCGGGCAACGTAGGCCCTACCTGCGACGCGATAAAGTCCGACGGCGATATAGATATTATGATTGGATGGTCAGATTACGCAAACCTCAGCGGCACGGGCGGCATGATGCCCGACGAAGTCCTTGAAAACCACGGAAACATACTCATTAACCCCGACTTCAAGGCGCGCTACACCGCAAAGCTTTACGAAAGCGAAACCGTCAACGCGGTTTACGGCTGGATACTCGATACTTACGCGGGCGAGGGCGGAGCCACGCTCGACTATAAGTACGAAGGCACCACTCCCGAACCCGAGCCCGAACCCGAGCCTGAGCCCGAGCCCGACGACCAGAGCGGTATTAAGTACACTATAGGCTCCGAGGACGTCATTTCCTTAAAAATCGGCTGCTACGGTCTTTTTAAAACTTCGGGGTTCAGCAATGAAATAAAGGCCAACTTCGAAGAGGGCTTAAAGGCTGCGCTTAAAGAATGCGGCGCGTCCGACGAACAGCTTGCGGGCGTTGAGGTCAAATTCTACTGCCTTAAAGAAACGGGCGGTTCGGATAGCGAAACGGACGTATCCGCGCTCGATAAGGCTATCGAGGCTGACGGCGGCGTAAATATTCTTTTGGGCGGCAGAGCGCTTGCCAAAGACAAGGCGCCCTATCTCAACCCTTTGATTAAGGAATCGTCGGGCGATATGGCGATAGGTACCAGCGATAACAGAAAGGTAATAAGGTTCACGAACGACGGACTTGCGCTTGCCGTTTACAACTGGATACTTTCGTCCGAGGGACTGGCATTGCTTGCCACGCCTGCGGCATAAGGAGGAAGAGATATGTATTTGAAAAGTAAATTAATGAAATCGGCAAGTATTTGCCTGTACGTTTTCACTGCTCTCTGGTTCGTGCTTGCGGCAAGCTTCTTCGCGCTGTCAAACAACTGGTACTGGGCGTTCCTCATATTCGCGCTTGCGGGGCTTTACGACGGTTTCGTAATAACCTCCGTCCGTCAGAAAATGACGGGTGTAAAGCTTACGAAGCAGGAAAATATCAAGTATATAATTTGCTGGGCAATAAGCATAGTCTGCCTGCCCGCATTCATACTTCTCGGCATAGCGTATTTCCGCAAAACCGAGGACGCTCTCGTCGTCCGTAGCGATACGGAGAAGTCGGACGGGGCGCAGCCCGAAGCGCCCAAGCCCAAAACGCCGTTCTATAAAGCGAAAAGCTTTATAACCGCTTGCGTTGCGTTCGCTTTGATTTTTATTTCTAGCTTTACGGCAATGTGCTTCGAAACCTCGGGCTTTTCCGTCGACGTTTCCGACTTTACGCTGACGCGCGAAATGACCCTTGCGTATAACGAGGGCAAAATTCACGGCAAGCAGTATGCGATACCCCTCACCGTCACCGACGACGGCAAGGAGCACGAAACCTCTTATTCGGTAACTATGTATAAGCCCGATTCGGCGACCGAGGAAAATCCCGCGCCCGTCGTGTTCGTGCTTCCCGGCTTCACCCGCACTAAGGCGACTATGTCGCAGTACTGTATCGAGCTGTCGAGAAGGGGCGCGGTGGTGTTCTGTTCCGACCCCGGCGGTCAGGGCGGCACGACCGAAAATTCTTCAACTGGCGCGCACGGTATCGAGTATCTCGTCCAGTACGTTTACAATAACTCCGATGATTTCAAATTCTGCGACAAAAACCGCTTCGGCGCGGTAGGTCACTCGCAGGGCGGCGGCAACGTCGTAACCCTCGCTTCCGATATGGCGGGCGCGGACTACGGCGACAGCATTATAAAGTCCGTCTACAATTCGGGTTACATAAAGACCTCGGCGGCAAATAAGTTCAAAAATCTCAACTGCAACGCGGCTATGTCCTACGCTTATTACGACGAGGGCGCGTACCGCTATCAGTCGGACACGACCGCGTTCGAGGTAATAGGTCTGCGCTTCATTAACGAGATTAACGGCGCGGCAAACTCTTTCGATACAATCGCTTACGACTACGGTTACGGCGATATGTCCAAGGGCACTTACAGAATAGTACACCGCGAGTCTATCAACCACTGCTTCGAAATGTACGACAGGGTCAGCATTGCGAACACCGTCGACTTCTTCAACGAAACACTCGGTATGGGCTCGGATAACGGCGGCTTGAACCAGATATGGTTCGGCAAGGAATTTTCCAACGGTATCGCGCTTGCTGCGGCGTTCACGTTCATAATCGCGCTTTGCGCCGTGCTTATGAAAATACCCTTCTTCGCGACCTTGAAAAACGGCGGTAAGGTAAAGGCGGCGGCAACCGACGGCGAGGCGGAGGTTCAGCCCGCAATGCAGACGGTGGAGGCAGTTAAGCCCGTCGTAGCGGCAGAGCAGCGTCACAAGACGGTTGCACACAAGGTTATATTCTGGTCGTGTATGATACTGACGGCGATAATAGCCTGCCTCGACTATATCCCGCTTGCAAACCTTTCGATAGAGATATTCCCCACAAGCAATCTTGCAAGCGTGTTCACTTTCACCTTCCCCGCGCGTATGATTAACGCCATACTGCTTTGGGCGGTAATTAACGGCTTGATAGGTCTTGCGATATTCTTCGGAACTACCGCGCTGGAAAACCTGTACGAGTACGCTATGTACAAGGTGAAGGGTATTCAGCCGCACTACGACTGGGATAAATTCTCGGATATAAAAATCCGCGGTAACGGCTGGAAGAACGTAGTTTTAAACGTGCTTAAAAGCCTGCTGCTTGCGGTAATTATGTTCGGCGTGTTCTACTTCCTCGTGCAGCTTTCATACTGGATATTCCATCAGGATTTCAGATTTATGCTTATTTCGGCGGCGCCGCTCAACGCAAGGATGTTCGTCACCGCGCTGGAATATATACCGTTTATCTTCGTGTTCTACATTTCAAACTCGATAAGGGTAAATTGCAGCATAGGCAGAGAGGGTTGGAAGGAATGGAAGGTTCTGCTTGTCGGCGGTCTTGCCAACAGCTTGGGTCTTGCGTTCATCCTTTTAATAAACTACGTTTGTTATTTCACCACGGGCTCGCCGTTCTACGGCAACTGGGGCAGCGGAAACAACGAGGTCTGGCTGTTCGTCAACATGGTTTTCGGACTTGTGGTAATGATGTTCATTCTTCCCGTATTCAACAGGCTTTTCTACAAGCTTACCGGCAACGTATGGGTTGGTGCGATAGCATGCTGCGCCATATTCGTAATGATGACTATATCCGCTTCGGTTTCCTATATCCCCATGTACTGATTTAAAAGAGGGTCCCTTTTCGGGTCCCTCTTTTAAATTGTTTGAGATGCGTATAATGCCTTAAAATATTCACAAACTCATTGTATGGGCGGCTGTGCCTATATAGGAGAAAAAATGAAAGCAACAGGAATAGTACGTAGAATAGACGAACTTGGCAGAGTTGTTATCCCCAAAGAAATAAGAAGTACTCTTCGCCTTAAATCGGGCGACCCGCTTGAAATATTTACCGACAGGGACGAGCTTATGCTTAAAAAGTATTCGCCCATTGCCTCGCTTGATAAATTTTCGTCGGGAACGGCAAAATCGTTGTCCGACCTTTCGGGGCATATTGCGGTTATTTGCGACACGGACGAGGTGATTTTCGCTTCCGGCAGGGGTCAGCGCGCCTTCGATAAAAAGAGCCTTTCCGAGAAAATGGAAAAAATTTTGCGCGAGCGTAAAAGCTATATCGCAAACCTTTCCGAGGGCGGCGACGTTATTCCCATTACCGACGAGGACGAAAGCGTTACCGCGCAGATAATTGTCCCCATCGTCTGTAACGGCGACTGTCTCGGCGCGGTTGCGCTTGTTTCTACCGAGCAGGGCGCGCGTATCGAGGCTTCCGCCTGCAAGCTTGCGCAGCTTTCGGCGAACATACTTGCAAACCAGTTCGAATAAGCTTTAAAAACCTAAGCCGCAGGGCGCTTTTGACGCGCCATGCGGCGTTTTGCGTAAATTTATAGTATTTATTTTATAAAAAAGGCTTGAAACCGGGTCAAATTTATGCTATAATTTAGCGAACAGGTGATTATTATGTTGAAAAATATAGCAAACACAAAAAAAATAGGGGGGGGGGGTACGCCCCTTATAGTGTAAGCCACGGCAAATGCCTTTGGCTGTCTTTAATACTGACCTTTTTATGTACGGCTTTATTGGGCTGTACTTTTTTGTTGCCAAATACGGTAAAAGCCGAGGGCGGCGAGGAGCCGGTGCAATTAAACTGCACTTACGCGGTTGACGGCGGTTCGCAAAAGTTTTTCTATCTGTATCGCTCAAGCCCTATTGACGTTAAATTCGGGGCCGAATCAAGTTGGGCTACGGGTCACAATTTGTACGCCGCCTTTGACGAAACTTCGAAAAACACGCTCGTTTTCGGGACTTCAAGCAGTACTTACGAGGGTAAAGGTGTTTATACGGAATTTACCGCAAGCATCGTAGTGCCGGCAAGGCAGGAATACGTCGTTAACTACAATATGAACTTTTCTTCCGTTAGAGGTAATTATATCGATTCGGGTATGGGGTTCGAATTGTTCGATTACGGTTATTCGAACGATACGGTGACCGCGCCTACGGCCAAAACCGTATCTGATGCGGCGATGGCGGAAGACCCTTCGAAGGACCTCTTTATCGGGTACAGCGAAAGCAGAATAGGCACTTCTGTTTACGACCCTAACGGAATTAAACCCGAGTATTCCGTATTTTTTCAGTATAGCAGCGGCGGCTACGGTGGCGTTGTCGGTACTAAGGATATTCAAGCTGTTTATGCCAATAAAACAGACGCGCCCCAAACATTTACTCAGCGTTTCGGGCTTTGGACGGGTCTCGGTTACGGTTCGTCAAATCCTTCAACGATTAACGGTCAATGCATTATAACGCCGACGCTTGTTTCGGAGGAGACGCTGTTTTACAGTGCACCTAAGGCGGTTACCGGGGAATACGACGGTACGGATATGCTCAATCCGCTAAGCACTGCCATAACGTCCGCGGACTGGTACGTCGACGGGGGAATGGTTTTCAGCTGCGCCGATACCGTCAAGGAAAGCGGAACGTATACCGTTACCGCGTCGCTGTCCAACGCGGCGCTAAACGACGGCGTGCAATGGCTGCTCGGCGACGGGACGAAAACGACGGACGACCAGACGTTTACGTTTACCGTAACGCCGATAGTCATTACCTCGCCAAAAAACTCTGTAATCACGGCGGAGTACAACGGCGCGGAGCAATCGTTGAAAACGCTCGCCGATAAACCCGCGTGGTACGACCAGAGCGTTTATTCAGACCCGTCTATAATAGAAATCAACGATAAGTTTACGGACGCGGGGTCTTCTACCGTCAACGTAAAGCTTGTTTCGGGAAATTACGCGTGGAGCGACGGCGAAAGCAATTCTTCCGACACGCGTTCGTTTACGTTCAAAATAATGGCTAAGCCGCTTTCCGTAATATTCGAAGAGCAAAACGGTTTGACCGTTGCGCGCTTTGAGGACGAAAGCCAGATTTACGGGCGCGATACGGGCGATAAATATCCCAAGCTTAAAACCAAATATTATCAGCCGGGGGACAGTCCCAACAGTGCGGTTGAAAGTCCGACGCACGTCGGACAATGGATTGCGCTTGCCGCGCTTGAAAATGCCGCCGCTTGTAATTATTCCGTCAATGCTGTTTCCGACGAATTTACTGTTTCTAAAATCGTTACCCCGTATCCTGTTTTGACGGCGGGAGGCAGCGCTACGGCGCCGTACAACGGCAACGAGCAGGAGTTTGTATTCGAGGGTTACGACGGCGAAATAATGGAATACGTCGTGCCGGAGGGAGCAATCAGCTTTGACGGCGTCACGCTGACAGTCAAGGACGCGGGCGAGTACGCAATAGAATACAGATTAAAGGACGAAAGCCTGTACGAGTGGAGTGGCGAAACGGGCTTAAGCGTAAGCATAGAGAAAAAGAAGATAGTAATAGTCTCGGACGAAATCAACGCAACGGAATGGTCAAAGGGCGAGGACGTGGAATTAAAGTTTCGGGTTACGGGTCTTGTAACGGGAGACAGCGTAAAGCTTGAAGCGACGTACAGTAAGGGCGGAGCAGGCTCTTCAAAGCTTGTAGTAACGGACAACGGAGACGGCACTCAAAGCGTAACAATCCCTAAGAACTACGGCACTGGGGATTACGTGCTAACGGTAAAGACCGCCGAGGTCGGGAACTATATCGAGCGAGAAGCGGCAACTCATTCGTTCAGGATAACGGCGGAAGGGTTAGACTTAGGCGAGAACGAAATCAAGTGGAAGATAGACGGCAAGAGCTATACGATAGAGGACTGCAAGGACGGATACCTTGAATTGGAGTATACGGGCAAGGCGTTTACGCTTACGGTAGACATCAATTCGAGCGCGAGCGCTGCGGAGCTGGAAATAGAGAGCTACGGCGGAGACTGGCAGACTGCGATAAACGCAGGCGAGTATACGGCGACGGTGCATATCGTAGCGTCAGACCCCAACCTATACAGCTTTGACGAGACCTACACTTTAAAAATAAGGATAGTACCGAAGGTCCTCGATTTTAGCGAAGCGACGTGGGAATGGCAGTACGCGGGTGATAGCGACTGGCAGGCATTGAGAGAAGGTAGTATGCCGTCGTTCGATAACCGAGCGGTAACGGTGAGAATCTCACCCGAGTACTTTGCGGGAATAGGATTAAAAGATGGCGAGTATACGGTAGAGTACCGCAACAACAACGACCTTACCGAAAAGGGCGAAAAGAGTACTACTGCAGAGATAACGATAAGTAACGGCAATTACACTACAGCGGACGGCGGATATGCAGAGGTAAGCAAGCAGTGGGAGATAACTGCTAAGTCTCTTGAATATAACTGGACTGGCAAGCAGACGGTAACGGCTGGAGAAAACACGTTCGAGTTTGCGGCAATAGAGTTTGCGGACGGCGGGGACTATTCGGGCTTTTTCGAGTATTACTTCACCGTGGACGGAGAAGAGGGAGAGTTCACAAAAGAGGAGCTTGAAGCGTATATATCCGAGCACTGGACGGAAACTACGGCTATAACGGGCAAGGTATACGTACGCCAGACGGTAAGCGACGGAGAGGTGGTAATATCTCCGAGCTACCGCAGCTTCACAACGGGCACGCCCAAAACCGCGCTTACGGTAGCGATTAGTTGCGAAGAGAACGCTGAGTACGGAAAGGTCAATTTCGGTTTCGAGGTCAAGAGAGGCAACTCGGACGAGCGGACGAGAACGGAAGTGAGAATAAGCGGCGGAGCTTTGGAAGAGGAAGTAGTCTTTGCGGGCGACAGCTCGGAGCTTACGGCGTTTATAAACGGATTAGGCGCAGGCGAGTATAAGATAAAAGTAACGGTAACGGCCGAAAACAGCGAAACGTACGTAGTAACGGGCGATAACGAATACAGACTTATAATAGCCAAGAGAAAGGTAGAGCTGCCCACGCTGAAAGAGGGAATAACCTATAACGGCGGAGTAATCTATTTCAAGGACTGTATCGAGGGCTACGACGACAGGATAATGACGATACTCGGCGATAGTGACGGCGGAATAGACAGCGGCACGGACTGGCGCGAGCAGGGTTATTATACAAAGATACGGCTTATTGACGGCGACAACTACGAGTTTGGCGAGGGAGTAAGCGAGTACGAGTATAACTGGCATATCGGCAAATTTATAATAACCGAGGATACGTGGAACAAGAGCGGGAAGGAGGGAGCGTATCTCGATTTGCCGGACTGGGTAAAGGGACTGCTGAGAGACAGCAAAGTTCTTAAACTTGAATACAGTTATTACTTGGACCAGTACAGCGACGCGCTTGAAAGCGTGGAGTTCGTAAAGGGCAGTTCGTTATACGTAGACGCGAAGCTTTCGGGCAGTGCGGCGGTTAACTTCGAGTTCGAGAACGGTAGCGAGGAGGACGGAGTACAGACCTCGGCAAAGACGCTTTACACCGTGCCCAAGGGCAGCGGCGCGGGCGAGTTCTTCGAGGATATATGCGAGTTCGTGAAAGGCAACTACTGGGTAGTGATAGTAATAGGCATAGGCTTATTGCTGTTGATACTAATAATAGTCTTAGTAAGCCGCAAGCGCAGGCGCGCCGACGACGATTACTATGACGACGACTACGACTATGACGACGACGAAGACGACGAGGACGAAGACTACGACGAAGATTATTAAAAAAACGGTCACCCGATTTCGGGCGACCGTTTAATAATATACAAACTCCGCATACTACCGTAGCGGGGTTTTACTTATGTTCAGTCAAAAGCAATCGTTTATAAAGGGCGCGATACTTATATCGTTGGGCGGGTTCATTTCCAAAATGCTCGGCGCGATTTACCGTATACCGCTTACCAACTTTCTCGGCGGCGAGGGAATGGGGATATATCAGATGGTATACCCCCTGTACTGTATTCTTTTAACCGTTTCGGCTTCGGGCATACCTACGGGTATCGCCCGCATAATCTCGTCGGGAAAGGCGGGCGCGGAACGGCAGGCATTCAGGCTGTACGGCGCAATCGGTATAATAGGCACTATTCTCATGTACTTTTTATCCGCCCCGCTCGCCGCGCTTCAAACCGAGCCCGCAATTAAGCTCTGCTGCATAATGCTCTGTCCGTCGGTGTTCTTCGTATCGGTGCTGTCCGTCGTGCGCGGCTATTTTCAGGGCAAGGGGAATATGTATCCGACCGCCGTTACCGAGGTGACGGAGCAGCTCGTCAAGGTCGCGCTCGGCTGCGTGCTTGCATACTTTTTCAGGGACAATCTGCCGCTTGCCGTCGCGTCGACGCTGTTTTCGGTCACGGTCAGCGAGGTTGCCGCAACCGCGCTCGCTCTTATATGGTACTTTAAAAAGCGGGCGCGCCTGCCCCTTTTCAAGGTGCCTTCGCCGCCCGTTTCGGCGATAGTCAAATACACCGTTCCGCTTACGCTTACCGCGATTGCGCTGCCGGTCAGCCAGCTTTTGGAAAGTATAGTCGCGGTGCGGTTTCTGCGCGATATTTCGGGCGAGGCAACCGCGCTGTACGGCATTTTTTCGGGCTGCGCGGTAACTATAATAAATCTGCCCGTGTCGGTTACGTACGGGCTTGCCGCGGCAAGCGTGCCTCAGATTTCCCCGCTTGCCGAAAAGGGCGACCTCGACGCGGCAAAGGCAAAGGCGTACAAGGCGCTTTTAATCACGTTCGCAATATCCGCGCCCGCTGCGGTGGCGCTGTTCGTATTCGCGCCGTTTGCGGTCAATCTCATATTCAAGTCTTTAGAGCCCGAAAACAAGGAATTGCTGTTGCTGCTGGTCAGAATAATGTCGGTAAACGCGGTTACGCTGTCGCTCGTGCAGACGTCGTCGGCGTGTCTTACCGCGCTCGGCAAGCCGATAAAAAGCACGGTCACGCAGTGGGTCACGGCAATTTTGCGCGTGCTGCTTACCGCCGCGCTGATTAAATTTACTTCGCTTTCGATTGCTGGCGCGGCAATCTCGGCGAATTGCAGTTATTTGGTTGCTACTTTGATTAATTTCTGGTATATTATCAGGGAACACGGAGGACGCATAAATGAGAATAACGCTGATAGGATTGGGCAACTGCCCAGACGACTTGACCAAAAAAGCTGAGCTTGCATTGAGCGCTGCGTCGCGGATAATCGCGCGCACCGACGGCACGGCGTCGTTTAAAAGCCTTTCGGGCTATAACGTCGAAACGCTGGATGGCGTGTTCGTTTCAAGCCGCAATTTCGACACGCTGAATAAAAACCTTGCAGCCGCCGTTCTGGACGCGGCGAAGACCGAGGACGTCTGCTATTGCGTCGACGGCGCGGTATGCGAGGACGCGGCGTGTTCGATTATACTTAAAAAGCACGCCGACACGGTGATAATAGAGGGCGTGCCCAAAAGCGCGCTCGCGGCGGGCGCGGCGCGGATTAGCTCGTACAGCGCGGTTTCGGCGTACGGTGTGGACGGGCTTAAAAGCGCGTCCGCGGCAGTGGTCTACGACATAGACTGCTACTACATAGCAAGCCTTGTAAAGCAGAAGCTTTCCGACCTGTACGGCGAGGAAACGGACTGCACCTTCGTGCGCGGCGGGCGCGCGGCGCGTATCAAGGTTTACGAAATCGACAGACAGAAGGAATACGATTACTCGTGCGCGGTCGCAATCGAGGAGGGCGAGTTTCTTAAAAAAGAGCGTTACGACTACGCCGACCTGCAAAGCCTTATCAGGCTGCTGCGTAAGCCCGACGGTTGCCCCTGGGACAGGGCGCAGACCAACGCGAGCATAAGGGGCAATACCATAGAAGAGGCGTACGAGCTTGCAGACGCAACAGCACGTCGCCAGTCTCCTCCTCGATACCGTCGTCGTCGTCGCGTTCTAT
>ERZ779629.742-NODE-742-length-12316-cov-10.733138_pt1 | contig 12316 bp, 10 predicted proteins | sample MGYA00514192_ERZ779629 | MGnify/ENA primary metagenome ERZ779629 (study PRJEB29562, sample SAMEA4376709) | mouse gut metagenome | isolation source: Cecum | study: EMG produced TPA metagenomics assembly of the A DSS colitis mouse model was used to assess the... | reverse complement strand
TGGCGTCCTCCGTGACCCCCTGGAAGGTCTTGAACATCAGGTTGAACTGGCGGATATCGGTCCAGTTGAACTTGCCGCAGGTGGGGCAGGCGATCCTGTGCTCGTCAATAAACGCCTTCATCTCCTGCTGGCTCATGGAGTCCACGCTGCGGCCCAGCTCGAAGCCGTTCTCCTGGCACCAGTCCTCAATGACCTTGTCGGCGCGAAAGCGCTCGTGGCACTCCTTGCAGTCCATGAGCGGGTCGGAGAAGCCGCCCACGTGGCCTGAGGCCACCCACACCTGGGGGTTCATGAGGATGGCGGCGTCCAGCCCCACGTTGTAGGGGTTTTCCTGGACGAACTTCTTCCACCAGGCCTTTTTCACGTTGTTCTTCAGCTCCACGCCCAGGGGGCCGTAGTCCCAGGTGTTGGCCAGGCCGCCGTAGATCTCGCTGCCGGCGAAGATGAAGCCCCGGGACTTGCAGAGGTTGACGATCTTTTCCATACTCTTCTCGCTGTTTTTCATGGTGATATCCGCTCCTTTGATGTGGTTGAATGGGTTTTTATATGAGATAGGACTACGGGGATGCGGCGCAGGATCTCCCAGGTGAGCCGGCAGCAGCGTGCGCTTGGCCGCGCCCCCTTCCCTTACAAATGAAAACGCCCCGAGCCGTCTGGCTCAGGGCGAACTTGATGAAAGTCCGCGGTTCCACCTGAATTCGGGCTCCGCCCGCGCTCTTGCCCGGTAACGGCGGGGACCGCCGGGCCATTTCCTGCCCGGACTCGGGAGCGCCTTCCCGCCGCGCCCTCGGAGGATTCTCACCGGCCATCCTCTCTCTGAAGCTCCAGGCGTGGGGTACTGTTCTCCGTCACTGCTTTGCGCCGTCCATTCTATTACAGAAAGCCGGGGCTGTCAAGGGGGCGGGCGGAAAACGCAGCTCAGCCCTCTTTTTTGCCGCCGCCCGGCCGGATCAGGTGGATCAGCCCCAGCACCAGAAACACCGCGCCAATGATAATCAGCGCCGCGGCTCCCACCATTAGGTACATCTGGGTGCGGCCCTCGCTCCGGGTGGTCACGCCCTCCACGAAGGTGAAATCCCCGCCCAGCATCCACATGACCGCCCCCAGCGCGGCCATGGCGGCGCCCTCCAGCAGCTCCTTGAGGGCGGCTTTCCGCCCTGCGGCGCGGTTTTGCTTGTCGTCCATGCCAATACGCCTCCTTTCCAGCTTCCGTCCCCAGACGGGACGCGTTCGCAAACAGCATAGCACGGGCGGGCGGAAAAATCAAGGCGGGCCCCGATGAAAAATCAGCGGACTTTTATACTTTTTTCATTTCCTTTTTTTCAAAGCTGTGATATAATGTAAGGTAAATCACTGTGCAGGAGGGAGCGCCATGCAAAACCGCGTCACCATTACCGTGGGTGGGCTGAAGTACACCCTGCTGGCCGCCGAGGGAGAGGAGTACGTCCACCGCGTGGCCGCCTATGTGGATGAAAAGCTGAGGGAGACCACCAAGGCCGGCGGCTCCTCCCAGATGGGGTGCGCCGTGCTCACCGCCGTCAATATCGCTGACGAGCGCTTTAAGGAGCGGGAGGCGTCGGAAAACCTGCGCCGCCAGATCAAGGACCTGGTGGAGGAAAATTCCCGGCTGAAGGGCGAGCTGAGCGAGGCCAAACGGGAAATTTTTAAATTGCAGCAAAAGAGGTGAGCGCGAGGATAGCCGCGCAGGGGAGCTTGGAGCGGAGCGAAAGCAAAAGCCCAGGGACCACGCAGTGGGACTGGGTTTTGCTTGAGACGCAGCGAAAGCGGCCCGGCCGCGCGGCCAATCCGAGCGTGATAAGAAGCTCCGGCCCCGTAGGGGCGTTCTCCCAGCCGGGGCGAAGCCGCTCCGTGATGCGGGCGCGAGCGGGAACAGGCTAAGCGCGTCCGCCCAAAAGATAAATCCAGAGAAACGAGAGAAGCAAGCATGGAAATACTATCCCCAGCAGGAAGCCCGGAGGCGCTGCGCGCGGCGGTGTGCGCCGGAGCGGACGCGGTTTACCTGGGCTTCGGACAATTCAACGCCCGCCGGGGGGCGAAAAACTTCACCCGGGATGAGTTTGCCGCCGGAGTGGCCCACTGCCACCTGCGGGGGGTGAAGGTGTACCTCACCCTGAACACCCTGTGCTCCGACCGGGAGATGGCCCAGGCGGTGGACTGCGCCGTCCAGGCGTCCCAGCTGGGGGCGGACGCGGTGCTGGTGCAGGATATGGGGCTGGTGCGGGCCCTGCGCCAGTGTGCCCCCGACCTGCCCGTCCACGCCTCCACCCAGATGAGCCTGCACAGCCTGGACGGGGTGAAGCAGGCCGCCGATCTGGGGGTCACCCGGGCGGTGCTGGCCCGGGAGCTGTCCCGGCGGGATATCGCCTACATCTGTGAGCGCTCCCCCATTGAGATCGAGGTGTTTGTCCACGGCGCGCTGTGCATGTGCTACTCGGGGCAGTGCTTCATGTCCTCCGTCATCGGCGGGCGCAGCGGAAACCGGGGCATGTGCGCCCAGCCCTGCCGCCTGCCCTACGGCTGGGGGGACTGGGCGGACGGCCATCCGCTGTCCCTGAAGGATATGTCGCTGGCGGGCCGCCTGAAGGAGCTCCGGGACATGGGGGTGGCCAGCGCCAAGATCGAGGGGCGCATGAAGCGGCCGGAATACGTCTACATCGTCACCAAGGTGTACGCCGACGCCCTGCGGGAGGGCCGGGAGCCCACCGCAGGGGAGCTGTCCCAGCTGGAGCAGGCCTTCTCCCGCCAGGGCTTTACCGACGGGTATTTCACGGAGCGCAAGGGTCCGGATATGTTCGGCGTCCGGGAGGAGGCCAAGAACCCCCGGGAGCTGTTCGCCCAGGCCAAGGCCGCCTACAGCAAGGGGGAGGGCCCCGGCGTGCCGGTGAAGTTCTACGCCATGGTCCGCCCCGGCGAGCCCATCCAGGTGGGGGTGGAGGACGGCGAGGGCCGGGTGGCCACCGCTGCCGGAGCCGTGCCCGAGGCCGCCCGCCGCCGGGCCGCCACCCGGGCTGAGGTGGAGGGCCAGCTCACCAAGACCGGGGGCACCCCCTACCGGGTGGCGGACGTGCGCTCGCTGGTGCAGGACGGGCTGGCAGTGCCCCTGTCCGCCGTCAACGCCCTGCGCCGGCAGGTGCTGGACGATCTGTCCCGCCAGCGCACCGCCCTGCCCCAGCGCCGCCACAGCCCCTATAAGCTGGGGGCGCGCTACGAGGACTACCGGGAGGAGCCGGACCTGTACGTCTCCCTGCGCCGGGCGGGTCAGCTCACCTTCGAGCTGACCAAGGCCAAGCCCGCCCTCATCACCCTCCCCTCGGAGGAGATCGCCGCCCACCCGGAGGACGTGGAGGCCGCCATCCGCCGGGGCGTGCCGGTGGCGGCGGTGCTGCCCCGGATCTGCTTCGACCGGGAGCTGCCCCGACTGCGGGAGGAGCTGGCCGCCTGTAAGGAGGCCGGAGTGACCGACGCCTACGTGGGCAATCTGGGGCTGGTCCCCCTGTGTAAGGAGCTGGGGCTCGGCCTGCGGGGAGACTTCGGCCTTCAGGTGTTCAACAGCCAGGGGGTGAAGGAGTACAAGCGCCTGGGCTTCCAGTCCCTCACCGCCTCTTTCGAGCTGAAGCTGGCTCAGATCCGGGACCTGTCCAAGGCGGTGAACCTGGAGATGATCGCCTACGGCCGCCTGCCGCTGATGATTACCGAGAACTGCGCCGTCAAAAACCAGTCGGGCAAGTGCGTGTGCTCCAATGTGAACCTGCTCACCGACCGCAAGGGGGTGCGCTTCCCGGTGGAGCGGGCCTGGGGCTGCCGCAACGAGATTTTGAACGCCAACAAGGTGTTCCTGGCGGACAAGGCCCAGGACTGGAAAAAGGCGGGGCTGCGGGCGGTGCGCCTGCTGTTCACCACCGAGAACGGGGTGGAGTGCGTCCAGGTGCTGGAGGCCTACCGGGGAAAGGGGAACTACGTGCCCAACAACTTCACCCGGGGGCTGTACTACCGGGATGTGGAATAACAAAGAAGCGCGGAGCCGTCGTGAGCAGCGCGGATGGACTGGAGCGAGGGCAAGAGCCCAGCCGCCGCGGAGCGGGGGCGGGTCTTGTCCGAGACGAAGGGAAACCGCGCGTTGCGAACAGGCAAAGCGTGACAGGAGCAGAAGCGCGGAGCCGTCGTGAGCAGCGTGACAATGCCATCGGAGGTATCATGAACATCATTTTGGCGTCAAATTCCCCCCGGCGGCGGGAGCTGCTGGGGCAGATCGGAGTGCGGGACTTCCGGGTCCTCTCCCCCGACGTGGACGAGAGAACGCAGCCCGGGCTGTCCCCCGCCCAGATGGTGGAGGAGCTGTCCCTGCGCAAGGCCCGGGCGGCGGCGGAAAAGGCCGGGCCCGGCGGGCTCATCATTGCCGCGGACACGGTGGTGGCCCTGGACGGCGCGGTGCTGGGCAAGCCCCAGGACGAGGAGGACGCCTTTGCCATGCTGTCCGCCCTGTCGGGGCGGGAGCACCACGTGTATACCGGCGTGACCCTCCTCCGGGACGGGCGGGCGGCCACCGGGCACGAGCAGACCGCCGTGCGCTTCCGGGCGCTGGAGCCCCAGGAGATCAGAGGCTATATCGCCACCGGCGAGCCCATGGACAAGGCGGGGGCCTACGGCATCCAGGGCGTGGGCGCGCTGCTGGTGGAGGGCATCCGGGGGGACTACTGCAATGTGGTGGGCCTGCCGGTGTTCCGGCTGGGCCGGATGCTGGCGCAGCTTGGCATAAGCCTTCTGCCGGCGCCGCAGAATAAGGAGCAATCAAAGGCATGAAGCGATTTTTCCAGAACAACGGAGGGCTGCTGCTCATCGCCGCCGGGCTGCTGGCGGCGGTGCTGGCGCTGGGAGCCCAGATTTTAGGCTTTGACCCCCTCACCAGCGCGCTGGAGGTGCTGGCCACCCCCTTCCGGGCGGCGTCCGCCGCCGTGTCGGGCTGGAGCCAGGAGCAGTATGACCGGGCCATGCGCTACGACGAGCTGGCCGCGGAGAACGAGGCGCTGCGCCAGCGGGTGGCCCAGCTGGAGCGGGACGCCATCGCCGGGCAGGACGCCGCCCGGGAAAACGAGCGGATGAAGGACCTGCTGGGCCTGCACGAGGCCCGGCCGGAATTGCAGTACCGGGACGCGGCGGTGGTCCGGGGGGCCTCCTCCAACTGGTCGTCCGACTTCACCATCGACCGGGGGACCGCCGGAGGGGTGGAGAACGGCGACTGCGTCATCGACCAGTACGGCCACCTCATGGGGGTGGTCACCGACACCAGCCCCAACTCCGCCCGGGTGACCACCATCCTGGACCCCACCCTGGAGGTGGGCGGCCGGGTGGCCCGCACCGACGAGGACGCCATTTTGGAGGGGGACTTCACCCTGATGCAGGAGGGGCTGCTGCGGCTGTCCTTTGTCCCCGAGCAGGCCAAGCTGGGCACCGGCGACCGGGTGACCACCTCCGGGCTGGGGGGCGTATACCCCCCGGGGCTGGTGGTGGGCAGCGTGCGCACCCTGTGCGTGGAGGAGGACGGCGTGAGCCGCTACGCCCAGGTGGAGCCCGCGGCGGATATCACCGGGACGCAGTATGTATACGTCATTATTGACTACGGGGAATAGAAGCGCGGCGGCAGGCGCGCGCCCAATCGGAGCGTGACAATGCAAGGGAGCGAAAAGCGTATGGCGGAAATGACCCCCATGATGCGGCAGTACTGGAAGGTGAAGGAGCAGCACCCGGACTGTCTGCTGTTCTTCCGGCTGGGCGATTTCTACGAGATGTTCCACGACGACGCCAAGCTGGGGGCGGAGGAGCTGGGCCTCACCCTCACCACCCGGGACCGGGGCAAGCCGGAGGACCAGCGCACCCCCATGTGCGGCGTGCCCTACCACTCCGCCCAGAGCTACATCGCCCGGCTTATCAAGCGGGGGTACAAGGTGGCCATCTGCGAGCAGATGGAGGACCCCGCCGCCGCCAAGGGGCTGGTGGACCGGGACGTGATCCGCATTGTCACCCCCGGCACCGCCATGGCCGACGAGATGCTGGACGAGAGCCGCAATAATTTCATCTGCGCCGTCTACGAGGACAGCGCCGGGACCGCCCTGGCCCGGTGCGACCTGTCCACCGGGGCGTTCACCGCCGTCCCCTTCCAGGGGAAGGACCGGCTCACCCATGTGCTCAACGCCCTGGCGGCCTGCCCTCCCAGCGAGGCCATTTTGTCCGACGCCGCCGCGTCCAACCCCCAGCTCACCGACTTTTTGAAGCTCCGGCTGAGCTGCCTGTGCCAGGGCGTCCCCGAGGTCCGCTTCCGTCCCGCCCAGGCGCTGGACGCCCTGGCCGCGCTGGGCATACTGGAGGAGGGGGAGCAGGCCCTCCCGGATCAGGACGGCCTGCGGATATGCTATCAGGCGGCGGGGGCGCTGGCGGGCTACCTGCGGGAAACCCAAAAGACCGACCTGAGCCACCTGAGCCGCCTGACCATCGACGTGGCCAAGAGCCAGCGCTATCTGGAGCTGGACCTCACCGCCCGGCGGACCCTGGAGCTCACCGAGACCATCCGGGGAGGGGAGAAGAAGGGCTCGCTGCTGTGGGTGCTGGACAAGACCCGCACCCCCATGGGCCACCGGCTCATCCGGGCGTGGATCGAGCAGCCCCTGTGCGACCCCGCCGCAGTCTCCTTCCGGCAGGACCAGGTGGCCGCCCTGGCGGCGGACAGCGTGGTCCGGGAGGAGCTGGCCCTCACCCTGCGGCGGGTGCCCGACCTGGAGCGGCTCATCGGCAAGGTGGTGTACGGCTCGGCCAACGCCCGGGACATGCTCACCCTGGCCGACGGGCTGGCGGTGCTGCCCGGGCTGGCGGGTCAGGCCGCGCCCCTGGCCCAGGCGGCCCCCCGGCGCTTCGAATTTCTGGAGGAGTTTTCCGGCCTGGACGACCTCCAGACCCTGCTGAAGGGGGCCATCCGGGACGACGACGAGGACCACCGCCTGCCCTTCACCATCCGCGAGGGGGACTTCATCCGCCGGGGCTATGACGAAGAGGTGGACCGCCTGCGGGAGGTGATCGACCACGGGGCGGACATGGTGGCCGCCCTGGAGGGCCGTGAGAAGGAGCGTACCGGCATCAAGAGCCTGAAGGTGCGCTATAATAAGGTGTTCGGCTACTACATCGAGGTGTCCAAGAGCTACTACAGCATGGTGCCCGAGGATTACATCCGCAAGCAGACCCTGGCCAACTGCGAGCGGTTCTTCACCCAGGAGCTGAAAGACCTGGAGCACGAGATCCTGTCCGCGCAGTCCCGGGTGACGGCGCTGGAATACCAGCTGTTCTGCCGCCTGCGGGAGGCCGCGTCCCAGCGGGTGCGGCAGGTGCAGGACGTGGCCCGGGGGGTGGCCCACCTGGACGTGCTGGCCTCCTTCGCGGCGGCGGCGGTGCAAAACGGCTACGTCCGCCCGGAGGTGGACGACAGCGGCGTTATCCACATTCGGGACGGCCGCCATCCGGTGGTGGAGCGGATGCTGAAGGACGCCCTGTTCGTCCCCAACGACACCCACATGGACGGCGGGGACGACCGGCTGGCCATCATCACGGGGCCAAATATGGCGGGCAAGTCCACCTACATGCGCCAGGTGGCCCTCATCGTGCTCATGGCCCAGATGGGGTCCTTTGTCCCGGCCCGGTCCGCCCGGATCGGGGTGGTGGACCGGGTGTTTACCCGCATCGGGGCGTCGGACGATCTGAGCGCGGGGCAGTCCACCTTTATGGTGGAGATGACCGAGGTGGCCCAGATGCTGAAAAACGCCACCTCCCGCTCCCTGCTGATTCTGGACGAGATCGGCCGGGGGACCTCCACCTACGACGGGATGGCCATTGCCCGGGCGGTGCTGGAGCACTGCGCGGACAAACGGCGGCTGGGGGCCAAGACCCTCTTCGCCACCCACTACCACGAGCTTACCGAGGTGGAGCGCGCCATTGAGGGGGTGCGCAACTACCAGATCGCCGCCAAAAAGCGGGGGGACGGCATCGTGTTCCTGCGCAAAATCGTCCCCGGCGGGGCGGACCAGAGCTACGGGGTGGAGGTGGCCAGGCTGGCCGGGGTGCCGGACCGGGTGGTGAACCGGGCCAGGGAGATCCTGACCGAGCTGGAAGCCCAGGGCCATGCCCAGCCCTCTCCCGCCCCCAGGGCGGAGGAGGACGCGCAGGTGTCCCTAGGGGACATGGCCGGGGCGGCGGTGCTGGACAAGCTGCGGGCGGTGGCGGTGGAAACCCTCACCCCCATTGAGGCGATGAATCTGCTCTACCAGCTGAAAAGCCAGCTGCAATGAGAAAAGGCCGCGCGGGCATTGCCCGCGCGGCCCCCTGTTTTATCTGTCAGCCCTCGTCGTCCAGCTTGAGGACGGCCATAAACGCCTCGGTGGGCATCTGCACCGTGCCCAGGGAGCGCATCTTCTTCTTGCCCTCCTTCTGCTTTTCCAGCAGCTTCTTCTTCCGGGTGATGTCGCCGCCGTAGCACTTGGCCAGCACGTCCTTGCGCAGGGCCTTCAGCGTCTCCCGGGCGATGACCTTGCCGCCGATGGCCGCCTGGATGGGCACCTCAAACATCTGGCGGGGGATGTTCTCCTTCAGCTTCTCGCAGATGCGCCGCGCCCGCTTGTACGCCTTGTCCCGGTGGGCGATGAAGGACAGCGCGTCCACCTGGTCGCCGTTGAGCAGCAGGTCCACCTTCACCAGGTCGGAGGGGCGGTACTCGTCCAGCTCGTAGTCCAGGGAGGCGTAGCCCCGGGTCTTGGCTTTCAATGTGTCGAAGAAGTCGTAGATGATCTCGTTGAGGGGCATGAGGTACCGGATTTCCACCAGGTTGGTGTCCAGGTACTGCATGTCCTTGTACTCGCCCCGGCGGTCCTGGCACAGGGGCATGATGCTGCCCACATAGTCCGGCGGGGAGATGATGGACACGTTGGCGTAGGGCTCCATGGCCTCCTTGATGGAGCCGGGATCTGGGTAATTGTGGGGATTATCCACCCGCACGAGACTACCGTCCGTTTTTGTCACCTCGTAAATAACGGAGGGTAATGTGGTGATGAGGTCCAGATCGAATTCCCGCTCCAGACGCTCCTGGATGATCTCCATGTGGAGCATCCCCAAAAAGCCGCAGCGGAAGCCGAAGCCCAGGGCGATGGACGACTCCGGCTCAAAGGACAGGGAGGCGTCGTTGAGCTGGAGCTTTTCCAGCGCGTCCCGCAGGTCGGGGTACTTGGAGCCGTCCTCGGTGTAAACGCCGCAGTACACCATGGCCTGGGCGGGGCGGTAGCCGGGCAGGGGCTCCGCCGTGGGGCGGGCGGATTCGGTGATGGTATCGCCCACACGGGTGTCCTTCACCGTTTTGATGGAGGCGGTGAACCAGCCCACCTCCCCAGCGGACAGCTCCGGAGCGCTCTCCATCCCCAGGGGGCGCAGGTAGCCGCAGTCCAGCACGGTGTACTGGGCGCCGGAGGCCATGAGGCGCACCTGCATCCCAGGCTTGATGGTCCCCTCCATGACGCGGAAGTACACGATAACCCCCAGGTAGGGGTCGTACTGGCTGTCGAAGATGAGGGCCTTCAGCGGGGCGGAGGGGTCGCCGGCGGGGGCGGGTATGCTGTGTACGATATCCTCCAGCACGGCGGGGATGTTGAGGCCCTGCTTGGCGGAGATCTCCGGCGCGTCCAGGGCGGGCAGGCCGATGATGTCCTCAATCTCGTGCTTCACCCGCTCCGGGTCGGCGGCGGGCAGGTCGATTTTGTTCAGCACCGGGCGGATCTCCAGGTCGTGGTCCAGGGCCAGATAGGTGTTGGCCAGGGTCTGGGCCTCCACCCCCTGGGCGGCGTCCACCACCAGCACCGCCCCCTCGCAGGCCGCCAGGGAACGGCTCACCTCGTAGTTGAAGTCCACGTGGCCCGGGGTGTCGATGAGGTTGAGGCAGTAGGTCTCCCCGTCGGCGGCCTTGTAGTCCATCCGGACGGCCCGGGCCTTGATGGTGATGCCCCGCTCCCGCTCCAGGTCCATATTGTCCAGCAGCTGGGAGGCCATCTGCCGCTGCTCCACCGCGCCGCAGATCTCAATCATCCGGTCGGACAGGGTGGATTTCCCGTGGTCGATGTGGGCAATAATAGAGAAGTTGCGAATTTTGGACTGGTCTGTCATATAAACAAATCCTCCGGGTATTATAAAGAAAGAATATTGCGGGCCATTTTGACTAGCGGGTGTTTTCGATGTGGCTTGCCATCTCGCCGTTGAGGCGCTCGCCGCAGGTGTGGACGATCTGGAGCAGGGACTGATAGGTGCCGGGGTATGCCTCCTTCATGGCGTTGTGGTCCAGCGGCGGGAAATGGGCGCCCTTGCCGGGGTTGGAGAGGGCGTCCACAAACTCCGCCTCGCTCATCAGCATGTCGGCCCGGGGCAGCCCCGCCAGAAACCAGGACTGGGGCACGTTGAAAAAGTCGTCGTTCTCATTGCCGCTGGCCCGGTGCAGGTGGCGGAAGAGGATATACACCGTGCCGGACAGGCAGTTGGCCGCGGCCCGGATGGCCTTCTTATTGCCCAGGCGGCTGAGCAGGTCGAAAAGCAGGCCCACCGAGTTCACCACCAGCTTTTTGGACAGGGTGGCGATCACCGAGCCCTGCATCACATTGTCCCGCTCATCGGATACGTCGTACAGGGTGTCCGCGTCCAGGATGGTGGTGCCGTCCCGGCTGAGGGTCCGGCCCAGCAGGAAGTCGGCGGACACATTATAAAAGTCGCAGGCTTTGACCACGAACATCAGGCCGGGCTCACGCGCGCCGTTCTCGTAGTGGGAAAGCAGTGCCTGGGATATGCCCAGCGTCTTGGCGGCCTGCCGCTGAGAAATACCCTTCTCCTGCCGCAGCAGGGAGAGGGTTCGTGCGAAATCAGGGTTTGTCATCCTGATCTCCCCCTTTCCTTGTGTCGCTTTGCCGTGCGGGGAGCGTTCCCACAAAACACAACAGGTATAGTATAGCGGGGAGAATACGTTTTGTAAAGAGCTTATGCGCAGGAAAACGGCAGAAAAATTCTGCGGATTTTTTCCGCTTTCCTCCATCTGACACTTGCAAAAAATTCAGGACAGTGTTACATTAAAAAATAGTACTTCAAAAAATCCTGTGGGCCAACGGCCCGCCTCAACGGAGGGAATTGATCTATGTTTAGACTGCTGATCCAAAAGCTGAAGCAAAACCCGAAAAAAATCGTCTTTACCGAGGGCAACGACGAGCGCGTGCTGGAGGCCGCCGCCCGGCTGATGTCGGGCACCTTCCTCACCCCCATCCTCATCGGAGACCCGGCGGAGATTCATCAGGTGGCCGAGGAGGCCTGCCTGAATATCCGGGACGCGCAGATCCTCCAGCCCTCCACCTATGACAGGATGGACGCCATGGTGGCGAAAATGGTGGAGCTGCGCAGGGGGAAAATGACCGAGGAGCAGTGCCGCGCGGCCCTGCAGCGGGGCAATTACTTCGGCACGATGCTGGTGGCCATGGGGGAGGCGGACTGCCTGCTGGGCGGCGCCACTTACTCCACCGCCGACACCGTGCGCCCCGCCCTCCAGCTCATCAAGACCCGGCCGGGCAATAAGATCGTGTCCTCCTGCTTTATCCTGGTGCGGCCCTTTGCCACCGGCGGCAACCAGGTGCTGGCCATGGGCGACTGCGCCATTAACATCGACCCCAGCGAGGACGACCTGGTGGAGATCACCCAGGAGGTGGTCAACTGCGCCCGCCGGTTCGGCGTGGACCCCAAGGTGGCCATGCTGTCCTATTCCACCCTGGGCTCCGGCTCAGGCCCCATGGTGGACAAGATGCGCAATGCCTGCGACAAGCTCAAGGCGCTGAATCTGGACTTCCCCGTGGACGGCGAGTTCCAGTTCGACGCCGCCGTGTCCCCCACCGTAGGCCGCCTGGGGGACCATCATTGAGAAACGGGACTACCTCCCCGCCTGTGTGCGGGACATGATCGCCCTGGGGAACCGGTACAACGCCGCCTGGTTCTCCGCTGGAAAAAAATCAAAAAAGGGCCATCCCCACCACCCGCTCTATCTGCGGAAGGACAGCCCCCTGGAACCATTTGATGTGAATGGCTATCTGGACAGCTTAATCTAATGGATATTTTATTCGGCGGGCTCCGCCCGCCGGCTCAGTTTTAAGTAATCCAAAATAAAAAACAGGACAGTCAAAAGACTGTCCTGTCTGTGTAGGCACTACCTATCTTCCCGGTCCGTCTCCAGACAAGTATTTTCGGCAGA
>ERZ779629.740-NODE-740-length-12324-cov-5.026490_pt1 | contig 12324 bp, 17 predicted proteins | sample MGYA00514192_ERZ779629 | MGnify/ENA primary metagenome ERZ779629 (study PRJEB29562, sample SAMEA4376709) | mouse gut metagenome | isolation source: Cecum | study: EMG produced TPA metagenomics assembly of the A DSS colitis mouse model was used to assess the... | reverse complement strand
TGTCCTTTCTTCAAATAAAGAAATAGGCCTACACCGTACTGTAGGGCATCTGCACAGATATCCGCATGAACCTGCTTGTCGGAACCCAGGACATCTGCCTTGCAGACGCGGAAGGGAACGAACACCGCCTTGTGATAGGTAAAGACTATAAGATCCGCACCGGACTCTCCTACCGCTTTTATTTCAGGGACTCTGACGGCATCTCCCCCGGCAAGAACCCGCTTCTTAAGAAAGCCCTGTTGACGGACAATCTGCTGGGTGTGGAGGAGATATGAAGGACACACTTTCAGCCATGCCTGAAGATCCCTGTCATGAAAAATTAAATTTCTGGGAACAAATTGACATATTCCCGCCCTTTCCGTATAATGATAATAGAGATAGAGAAATCTATCGAAAATATTGTCCGCCCACCGCTGGCGGCCTATAAATGACCGGCCCGAAAATATGGTTCGCCTACCGGAGGCGTCTAATAAATGTCCGGCTCGAAAATTCTCAGCCCTATCGCAAGGTAGGGCTGATTTTATAGGTGGTGGCATATGATTTACCAGGCCGGATATGTATATCATATTAAGGATGAATATTTTGAGAAAGCAAATGACAGGATGCTCATGCAGAATAAGGAGAACGGCACATACCGCCCTACTTTCTACTGCGCAAAAGATGAAAAAACCTCCCTCCTCTGGATGGTTCCCTTGAGCAGCCGTGTGGACAAGTTCCAGGCCCTCCATGACAAACAGGTCCAGAAATACGGCAGCTGCCTCACCATCATCCTCGGAGAGTTTGATGGCAGGCGTGCCGCTTTCCTGCTCCAGAACATGTTCCCTGTCACGGAATATTATCTGGATCATATACATACCAGGAACGGTAACCCTGTTCCAGTCAGGCATTCCATCCATCGCGAAATAAGCACGAACATAAAGCGAATCCGACAGCTCCATGCAAGGGGCAAGAAAGTGGTGTTCCCTGACATCACACGCCTGGAAAAGCTCATGCTGGAGGAACTGGAGAGCCACCAGCCCCTGCGGTCGGCTGCTCCTGATCCATTTTATTCGGAACCGAACATGGCACAGCTGCAAAAAGCAGCACGACAGGCAGCTGAAGGACAGACCATCACAAAGACCATGGCGGAACTGGAGGGCATGGAACGGGAACCGGAATAATGCAGGCTGCAAAAGAAATTATACGAGGTGTATGATTATGAATGGACAGATGATGAGATATAAAGAAAGCCTTGCAAAAATGCCGGAACCAATCCTGTTAAGCCAGTGTCCGAAAGTCAAGCTGGACTTGCGCGGGCTGATGGAGTATGCAAAAGAAAAAGGTGTTAAAGTAATAGAATTGACCGAAAAAGAAAAAGCAGCGTTTATCAGAGAATAAAATCAATATCTTGTATCTAACCATTTGACATTATCCATATATTGTGCTAAGATGTTCCTGTAATTGATTTTTGTGCTTCCCATCGGGATATGCCATGCGCATAGATGCACACGCTGTTTATGATTGAAATGAGTGTCAGAAAAACCATGCCGGTAAGTGGCAGTTTTTTGGCACTTTTTTTGATGCAACCAAAAATTTTTTCATCAGGAAGGAGAATGAAACTATGTTTACACAAATCTCACTCATGGGCAGGGTCACAGCAGACCTTGAAATCCAGACCAGCGCCAACGGAACCGATTACATCCAGTTCAATGTGGCGGTCAACAAAGGCTTCGGGGAACAGGAACACCCCAACTTCTACCAGTGCGTCCTGTTTGGGAAAGCTACTGAGCGGATCAGCAAAGCCGGAGTCAGAAAGGGCAGCCTGCTCTTTATCACGGGCGACCTTGACCTTGTGGAATTTACGCGCAAGTCAGACGGCTCTAAGGGCATGATTCCCAAAATCACCGTGTACGACTGGAACTATGTCCCGTCAGGGAAACGCACGGAAGGCAGCAATACCAACACAGACAGCGGCGCACCCACACCTGCCGGCGCAGATGACGGTTTCATGAACGCGGAAGACTGCGGAGAGAATGGACTGCCGTTTGGCTGATGCCTTTGGCACAGCCTGCGGTACAAGAGGAATTGCACCAGGGAAAATAATCCCCGGATGTGATTCCTCTTTTTTTATTTCCGCGAACAACGAGCCAAACAGACATGCCTGCATGTATATTTGGCGACTGCCGCGGGAAGGAAATGCCCTCTGCGCATTTCACATTACAAAGAAAGGACTGAGAAAACCGAATGAGAAAAACAGTATTTACCAGCAGCATCAAGATCCTGATCATCTCCCTGCTCCTTCTGGCCGTCTTTTTCCAGAGGGAACGCTCCCAGAAACTGATGGCTCTTGCCCTCATCCTCTGGATCGCCGTAACTGCCGGAATATTCCTGTTCCGGAAGTCAGGGAAACTGGCAAAGAAATGCAGCGCCCTTTTTACCTCCTTAAAGCAGGCACGCCAGACGGCAAAGGCAGCTGCGGAAAAACCGGCAGAGGCAGTACCGGAACCTGAAACAGAACCGGCCTCCCCTGCAAAACCTGTCCCTGACAGCAGGGAAACGGAGACCATGCTGCTCCATATCTCACTGCGGATCACGGAGAAGCTGAAATCCGCCTACCCCCAGTCTGTCTGGCAGTGGAAGGACACACCCTCCCTGCAGGACATCCTGGCAGGCGGGACAACGCGCATCCTGGTGGAGAACATGGACGCCTATACCCATGCGGACATCTCTTTTGACCGCTTCGGGCGCATCCATGTGGAACCCATGACGATTGGCAGCTTTGCGGAGCCTTCCGCAGGCGGATCGGATACGGCAGAAGAAACGCCCCCGGAACCTTCCGTGGTGGATGTAAGGGTATGGTATGAGCTTGTCGGCCAGAAAGTGCTGGAATCACAAATCACCGACTTAAACGCCAACGGCCATACAAAACTCACCATCAAGGAAAACGGCGATATTGTCGTCACCAGACAGAAAAAGGAAACGCTGAAGGGCACCCTTGACTCCTTCCCTGCAAAAAGCTACTGGGAGGAACTGGTACTGCTTCTGGCTGAAGACGAACTGAAAGGAAAGATCACGGGCAATACCCTGCAGGTCTCATGGATCTAGGGCATCCCGCACACAAAAACACAGAAAAGAAAGGAAGAATGAAACATGGCAAAAACACCTTTATTTGCGAACTGGACCTGGAAGCTCACCATGCCTGAGCCTTTTGACAAGATCACATCAAATACGAGCACAACCTACTACTCCACTTACTGTACGGTGCCTACCAAGAAATCAACCCTGCACTCCCCTCTCCTTGCGGCAGTCCTTGCCTACATGGAGATGGATACCAGCCTGACGCCGGGCAGCTCCTCTGAGAGCGCCATCGGCACCCAGGGCGAAAAGACTGTGGCGGAATACCAGAGCCGCACCGGGGAAATCCATGTGGCAGTGTTCAACAGGAAGAACGGCAAATTCAATGTGGGCCGTTATGAAGACGTTACCGCCTCCCCAAAAGTCTATTCCTTAAAGGACGGCGGCAGCATCGGGACGGCGCTGTTCTTCGTGCTGATCCCGGAGGCCATGAAGGATGATGAGTTCAAAGAGAACTATGACCTGCTCGGCAAATGCAAAAACGACGGCTATGCGGACATGGATGAAGCAGAAAAGGCAGCCTTCATCCTGTGCGACAACCTCTACCGGAGGATCGAGGGCGCAGATGCGCTGCCCACAGCCGGGATCAAGCTGAACATCCCCAACACGGGGAACCTCCCCCAGCTCACCGCCGTAAACATATCCAGAAATGCCTATTCCCCCAGCAGCGTGCTCTACGGCACCTTCCGTATCCTTACGGGCACTGCCGCCCCCGCCGCTGCCGCTTCCGTAAACAGGGATGATTTTGTAAAGCATTATCCCCTTTCGGACAGGGTACTCACACCAAAAGAAGAACTGATGGTGCCCCGGATCGAGGACTGGTACGTCATCCCTCCGGAAGTCACCACCATCTGCAGACATGCCCAGGCGACCACAGCAGGCAGCCAGCCCATGCGCAACTTCATGATGCGCGGCCCTGCCGGGACGGGAAAGACCGAAGGCGCAAAGGCGGTTGCTGCAGGACTGGGGCTTCCCTACCTGTACTACACCTGCTCCGCCAATACGGAGATCTATGACTTTTTAGGGCAGATGCTGCCGGAAACGGCTGAAAACCCCCACTGCGGCAAGGAATACCCGACGCTCACCGACATCCAGATGGACCCGCCCTCGGCATATAAGAAGCTGACCGGAACCTATGACGAAGCCATAACGGACGCAGAGGTCTATGACAAGCTGTTAGAGGTGATGGCACAGGATGCAAAGGCGCTGATGGCAGACAATGCTTCCGGGCAGCGGTTCCGTTATGTGGAGACACCGCTGATCACGGCGATAAGGAACGGCTACCTGATCGAGATACAGGAACCCACGGTCATCGCAAACCCCGGCGTGCTGGTAGGCCTGAATGCCCTCCTGGACCGCTGCGCAAGCGTCACGCTGACTACGGGCGAAGTAATACACAGACATCCTGATACAGTAGTCGTGGTTACAACAAATAACAATTATGCGGGCTGCCGGGATATGAACCAGTCCGTCATCTCCAGGATGAACCTGATCATGGACATTGAGGAACCGGATGTGGATACCCTGACGGAACGTGTCATGAAAGTGACCGGATGTACGGACAGGTCAGCCGTTTCGGATATGGCCGCCTCCGTACAGGAGATCAGCGAGCGCTGCCGGGAGACCATGATCAACGACGGGAGCTGCGGCGTGCGTGAGCTTATCAGCTGGGTGCAGTCCTACATGGTCTGCGGGAGCGTGCTGGAAGCCGCAAAATACACGGTGCTCTCCTCCGTCTCCGGCGACCCGGAAAACCGCGCCGACATACTCTCCTCCTGCCTGGAGCAGAAATTCGCTGCATAAGGGGGACGCCTATGGACTTTCAGAAGGAACAACAGTTAAGGAGCCGCCTGGCAAGGAACATCCGGCGCCTGCGCATGTCGCGCAGCCCCTGCCTTTCCCAGAAGATGCTCGCAAAAAAGCTGGGTGTCACCCAGAAAAGCATCTCCCGCTATGAGAACGCCAGATGCCTGCCGCCCGCCCATGTGCTTGTGGCGCTGGCGGAGGAATTCGGGCTGTCAACGGATGCGCTTTTCATGGAACGGCTTCCCCAAAATATGAAAAAGAAAAAAGGTACAAGTGCGGAAAGAAATTCTAAGCCAGCAGAAAACGCTGACTAAGAATTTCTAAGTTCCGCACCGAAGAATGCCCTTGCGGACATTCTTCACCCATATGACAGCGTAAAAAGATGCGCAGAAAAGAGGAATGAATGAGGACATCACACACAGCGATCCGCAGACGGATTGCAGACGAAAAAAGCAGACTGACGGATGAGCAGCTGTTCGCATCCCCGCAGTTTGCGGCATACCTGACGGACATTGCCGAAGGGACCACAGGCCGCTACCGGAGAAAGAGCAGCGTGCGCACCTACTGGGACGCACTGCCCCACGCGGACATTGCCCACACGGACAACCGCGTCATCACCGTAAACGCAGGCAACTACCTGACCAGGAGCTTCCCCACAAGGAGCCTCAAGGCAGACAGCCTGCTTGGAATCGTGGGGCATGAGTGCGGACACATCCTGTTCTCGGACTTCACCATGCTGGAAACCTACCACCAGGCGCTGTCCGGCGGCAGGTTCTACCCGCAGGAGCCGGAAGACCTGTCCGCAAAACAGGCACGCAGTTTAAGGGAGATCGGGGAATTCCTTGAGGAAAAGGATGAGGCGGTGATAAATGCCCTCTCAGGCATTGCACATTCCCTGGTGAACATGATGGAAGATGTCTATATTGAAGGCCGCATGTGCGACGCCTTCCCCGGCGGCTTAAGGACAGGCATACTGTTAAACAACCTGCGCTTTGCCGAGGAGATGGATTCCGTCACGAAAGAAATAGACCACCAACACCACGAAGTCTTTATCGTGGCAAACCTGCTGATCCAGTACGCCAAGACCGGCGACATCAACAACCTGGGCGGCTATAAGGGGCCATACCTTGACACGGTTTACGAGTGCATCCCTTATATAGACGATGCAGCCTATGACGACGATGCAAGGGTGCGCTTCGATGCCGCCAACAAAATGCTCCTCCTTTTATGGCCCTACATGGAAAGCTATATCAAACAGGTACGGGAGGACATCAAGAACCACACAAACAAAGCAGAAACAGAAATGGGCGAGCAGCTTGCGGGCGGCACACCCCTGCCCGGCGGACTGGGGAAACCGGTGCCCGGCAAAAAGGGGAAACATGACCCCGGAAGCGACGAGTATGACCGCACCCAGCTCCAGCAGGTCCTTGATTACGAGGACGGACGGATAGAGCTGGAAAAGACGGATGAGATCGGGGAGGACGGCGACGGCGGGACCAGCCGCACCAGCGACTATGCCGGCGCAGGCTATGTATCACAGGCAGCGGAAGACATGGAACGCATCATGACGCAGCTTGCGGAGGATGCCGCCTATGCTTCCTATGAACAGGAACTTTCGGAGGAGCTGCAGGCGGAATCGGACAAGATCCGGTACGGCAACGCCCACAGGGGCGTGCATGTCAATGTCAACCGCATGGGCTATGTGGATTCTTCCTACATGGAAGCATACCAGAAAGTCGCACCGCCGCTCCTCCTAATCTCCAAAAGGCTGCAGAAACAGGTCTCACAGATATTGAAAGACTACAAGGAAGGCGGGAAACTGGACAACCTTCCCATGGGAAAACGGATCAACGTGCGCAATGCTGTCCGCAATGACGGGAGGCTGTTCTACAAGCTGAAGCTCCCCAATGACCGGACGGATATTGCCGTTGCCGTCTTAAATGACGAAAGCGGCTCCATGAGTTCCTCCAACCGCATCACCTATGCCCGTTCCGCTTCCATCATCCTGCATGATTTCTGCAGGGGTCTGGGCATCCCGGTGGCCATCTACGGCCACACGGAATTTGATGACGTGGAGCTTTACGCCTATGCGGAATTTGATTCCATCGACAACAAGGACCATTACCGGCTGATGGACATGAGCGCCAGAAGCGGGAACCGTGACGGCGCCGCCCTGCGCTATGTATCGGAACGCCTGATGACAAGGCCGGAAGCCATAAAGCTCCTGATCGTCATCTCGGACGGGCAGCCTGCGGCAGACAATTATTATGGAACGGAAGCAGAGGCAGACCTGCGGGGCATCAAGAAAGAATATTCCGCCAGAGGGATACAGATGTTCGCCGCAGCCATCGGAAGCGACAAGCCGAACATCCAGCGTATCTACGGGGACGGCTTCCTTGACATCACAAACCTGGAAAAGCTCCCTGTCAACCTGGGCAGGCTGATCATCCAGAAGGTAAAGAACCAGTATGCGGCATAAATGATATGCCGCCCAAAAAAATAACAGAAAGAAGGTATCCATATGAACACGAATGAAGACTACATCTCCAACCAAATCGCTGTCTACAAGAACAGCAAGACCCTGCTGGAATTCCAGGACAAGCTGAAGGTGGCACCCATCACATCCTATGCCCATATCCACGCAAGCGGAGAGACAGGCGCGGACGGAAGGCGGATGCACTCCCTGATCGGCATCCTGATGAAGGATTATTCCAAAGGCACCGGGGATAGGGCCGTCACAGTATGCGCCAACATCTCCCCGAAGGAGGCAAAGTTCATCTTAAGCCGCCTGACTGCCGGTTTCCAGGAATACACCTTCCAGCAGGACAAGATCTTCGGTGACAAAGACGAACAGGGCTATGCAAAAGTATCAAAGGTGCGGATCATCCGCGCCACAAAGGACGGCAAAGGCGCGGTGCGGAAAATCCCCTGGTACGTGGAAGTGGAGAACGGCAAAGGCATCCCCCAGAAAAATGCAAACGGCGGGACGTACATGAAAGCCAATTCCTTCGTCAGTACGGGAAAGGTATATGCCAACTTGAGCGATCTTGACCTTTTTGACCTCTTAAGCAGCGTATCCTCCTACATCGACTGCTGGGAACACGCCATTGCGCCGGCACTTATCACCAAAGCCAAAAACGCCGTGGCAGCAAGGCAGTCAGCCAGGAATGCCGCATAGCATAAAAGGCAGAATAACAAAACAATGTTTAAGAAGGGAATGCCCGGTGCGGCGTTCCCTTTTTTTATGAAAGGAGACCACATGAAAGAAAGGAACATGTCAGGCATCATCCGCAGGATCGATGACCTAGGCAGGATCGTGGTGCCGCGTGAGATCCGCAGGCTCCTCCAGCTAAGTGAGGGGGATGCCATGGAAATAAGCGTGGCTGGAAACAGCATCAGCTTAAGCAGATACCAGCCGTTGCGCTTCCGGGAAGCACTGTGTGGGCCGTATCTTGCGGCTTTCTGCAGGAACTTCCAGCTTGCCTGTGCCATATGCGACACAGAGCATGTGCTTGCTTCCAGGATCACAACCATCCCGAAAGAACCCATGCTGTCGCAGTCCGCAAGGGACCATATCCGGGCGTTGGAGCCATACCTTTACAGCCCTGGCAGCCGGATGTCCCTGCTGGAGGACGGCAGCCACGCGGTAGATGCGCTCTACCCGGTAGGCACAAAGGAACAGCCTGCAGGAGCCGTGGTACTGCTGCATTACCGCACCGTAACGGATACAGAGCGGAGATGCGCGGGGCTGCTTGCAGACATCTTAACAGAAACCATCATACAGGAGGAGAAAAACATATGAGCAGGTTACATGAACTGACACAATTACAGAGACAGTTTGCGGAGAAACACCAGGATACCGTATTCCGCTTCTTAAGCCATAAAAGGCTTTCCATTGAGGATTACTATGACATCGTTATCTTCGGGTATCTCCAGGCGGTACAGGAATATGATGAGAACCCTGCCCTGTCCCGCTTCCAGTTCAGCACAATCGCATGGACGAAGATGAACGACTACTTAATTAAGCATTACGCTTATGAAAACAAGCCGAAACGCAAGGCGCCTACGGTAAATATCCATGCCTATGCCAAAGACGGGCTGACCCTGGATGAGATCCTGCCTGACCGCAGGAAATGCTTACAGGCGCAGGCCGCCGACAGGCTGTTTGTCATGGAGGTGCTATCCTGCCTGACGGAAACGGAACGGCAGATGGTACACTTAAAAGCCGACGGGCTGACCTGCCGGGAGATCGCAGAAATATTTTCCACCACCGTACATAGCATCAACGGGCGGTTCCGCCGCATGAGGATGCGCCTTACGGAAATGAATTTTTAAGCAGAGGAGGGTTGATTACATGAATGGTATATATGGAATGGAGCTGCAGTATGAGAGCCTGATTCCCATTGCACGCCCAAAGGATACCTTCCTGTCGGTAGGCACCGTGACCTTTTTAATGGAAGGGAAGGAGCTGCCGCTGGATTTCAATATCACGGAAGGCGGTGTGGAAGGCAGTGCCGGGAACATCATCCGGCTGAATGCACTGGTAAAAGATTTTGAACCGCAGGTTTATATGGACGAATACCGGGCGCTGGGACTGAATGCCTCTGACCTTACTTATGGTTTTTTTGCCGCCCGGCATTCTGACACTTATCTGACGGAAGTATACACAGAATATTTTTATATCAAAGATGAGAGCTACCTTCCGCTTACCTTAAAATCTGCCTGCCTCCTTTTCCGGGATGGCAGTTCCCTTGACTACAGCGGGCGCATCACCGTGTTCGCGCAGAAACAGCTTGCGGAGGTGACGTGATGAAAGAAGAAATGTTAAAACGCGCAGCCGCCATCCTGGAGAAGGAATTTGGACCAGACTGGCAGGGCATCGCACAGGAACTGGGGACGGAAAATCTAAGGAAACGCGTTGGGAAGGAACTGACCTCCTTCATGGCGTTTCCTGACCGTGGAAACGGCGGGAACAGCCAGTGGCGGGGCAACTGCTCCCCAGAGGTGGTATCCTCCATCCTGCGCTATATCCTTGACACCAAACGCTATTATGGGAAGGACACCTCGCAGTTTGTACTGCTCGATCCCATGTCCGGCTCAGGCACCAGCAAGGCTGCCGCAGACAAAAACGGCGTAAAATCCATCCTCTATGACTTAAATCCTGCCCCTTCTGCGGGCAGGGGCGGATGGAATGCACTGAAAAATGATGTGGAGGACTCGGCTGACCTGGTATTTTTCCACCCGCCCTACCACAATATCATCCAGTATTCCGGGAACATGTGGGGAAAGCCCCACCCGGATGACCTGTCCCGGTGCGAGAATTACAACGATTTTCTGGAAAAGTTAAACCTCTGCATCCGGAAGTTCTATATGGCGCTCAGGAAAGACGGCCGCATGGCTGTGCTTGTGGGCGACATCCGGATGCAGGGCAGGTTCTATTCCATACAGAACGACATGATGCGGATGGGGGATTTTGAATCCTTCCTGGTAAAGGGGCAGTTCAACTGCGTTTCCGACAGCCGGAGATACCAGAAGCCCTTCATCCCCATCGTGACAGAATACCTGCTCCTGCTGCACAAGAAGGATGCCCTTTTAGTGCCTTTCCATTTTGCAAAGGACAGCACCTTCTCCGTGGCGGACACAGACCTGACCGCCCTGACGTGGCACCACCTGATCCGCATGACCCTTGAGAGCGTTGGCGGCAGGATGGCGCTGACTGATCTGTACGATAAGCTGCAGGGGCATCCGAAGGCAAAGAAAAATGAGCATTTCCGGGAGCGCATCCGCGCAACCATCTATGAACACAAAGACCAGTACACTGCCTGCGGGAACGGCGTATACCGCCTGAACTACCAGGTCGCATAAAGGAGGATAACGATATGCTTGCATTATTTAAGAACAGGAACAATGACCAGAACCATGAACCGGCGTTCAAGCGTGAGGTTTCCGTAACCGGCGCACTGACGGACATACTGCGTCCGGGACTCCCCGCCATGTACCTTTACCAGGGGAACCTGATCCGCACTTCCACAGTGCAGGCCATCCTGGAGGCTTCAGCCAGCCATGTGCGCTTTGAAACCTTGAACAGCATCTACACCATTTCCTACAATAACCAGCCGGGGGAAGGTTTCCGCGTGACAGCCTGAACCCTGCACTGACTTTACACAAAATGATCCGGGGCTGCCTGAAATATACGGCGGCCCCCTTTTGGAAGGAGGACACACCATGAATAAAACGCAGGATAAGGAAGCCGCCCTGCTCAGGGAGGAACTGGCAAAACTCCTGTCCACCCTGAAGCACAACCGGGAAAAGGTTCCCCTTGATGTGCTGAAGACAAAGTACAAAAAAGGCTATACGGGACTTTGCGCTGAAATAAAGCGCAGGGCATCAGATTATGCGGCAATGGCTGTACTTAACGGCATCCGCATCCACAGGGATTACCTTGATGAAGCTGTTTCCATCATCAATGGGACGATTGAGCGCTCCGGCATCCTGAAGCAGTTCTCAAAAGCAGCTTTCTGCCACCAGGATATGGCAGAATTTGATGCCCTTTCCGGGACACTGCGGGAGAAAATCCTTGCTGACCTTGAGCCTTTCTATGAAAAGCACCTCGCATTGTATATCACGCAGGAATGTCTGGAAAATCCGGATATACCGCCACTGGTCTACTGCGTGGCAAGCCACTGCTTCTGGCAGGACGGGAAATGGATTCCGCTGGAGCTTTACAAACCCAGTGATACGCCCCCACAGGAAAAAAGCGCATGACCACCAACACTGCAATATAAGAAAAGGAGACCGAAATGAAAGAACTTCAGATTGAAAGAAACACAGACCATAAAAAAGTCATAATCACGCTCACGGATGACGAACTGGAAAAGGCATACCGCATCATGGAGCGGCGTTATCTGGATGAGGACTTTGCCAATACCCTCGCGGATGACGCGCAGAACCCGGATACCCGGTTCCATTCGGGACACCTTGAGGAATTCCCGGAACTGTCGGACTGGCTCTGCGTGTACTTCGATGCCATCTATGATGCCAACATGGGGCACAATGACCTGCTGGAGCTGGCCCTGAACCACCTGCATAACGAATCCCTTAAGCCGCATTTTTTCTTATCTCTTTCAAGGACTGCCCCTGCAGTCTGCATGGGGATCGAAAAGGATATGGCGGACCGTGAACAGAACTGTGCCAGGTATCACCGCTGCAGCAATATAGCCGAGGCAAATGACAGGAGCAGGCAGTGGGAAATGCTCGCTTCCCTGCTTACCATGCACAACAATGGCGGCTGTACCTGCGGTAAGGATGACAGCGGCGTGGAATGCCCTGCGGCAAAATACTTAAAGGGAGCATGGGACATCAGCGAATTCTTCCATCTGGAAGACAGGAAGGAGGCGGCGTAAG
>ERZ779629.739-NODE-739-length-12333-cov-8.150432_pt1 | contig 12333 bp, 15 predicted proteins | sample MGYA00514192_ERZ779629 | MGnify/ENA primary metagenome ERZ779629 (study PRJEB29562, sample SAMEA4376709) | mouse gut metagenome | isolation source: Cecum | study: EMG produced TPA metagenomics assembly of the A DSS colitis mouse model was used to assess the... | reverse complement strand
CCCATTCTCATTGGAGACTGCTTCCCCTTTTGCGCATAACTCTTGACACTACCGGAGGTCATGGCGGAGTATCCCATTCGGACGGTCATTCAGTTGTCAGGGGCAAAAAAAGAAGCCGGTACACAGACGCACCAACCCCAGCGGGAGTTTTCCTCTCGCTGGGGTTCTTGTGTGGTTGTCTATGTACCGGCTGAAAAGCCGTATTCAGTTCGCCCTATATGGGAGTTTCAGTTTAGCATATGGAACTGGTGTTTGTCAATACACATCTGAATATTTTTGTTTCTCACTACTGAGAAACTGATTATTCAGTCCCTCCAACAAGAGATTGTGCATACTCAATTCCTTTATTCAAAAGTTTTCGTTTTACCTCTCGGTTACTACCATCTACATTTTCAGCCTTAAACCATAATTTTTCTCGTTTAAAAACGCCGTTAACTTGATCTTTTGTTGCCGCTTCTCCAAAAATATCAGTCATCAGACAGAGAACATCTGTCGTGGTAAACCATTCACCAGCCTGCTCATTTGTGATGATATATAGAATTGTCATCATCTTTTCTTTGAAATCCTTTAACGATTTCACTTCTGGATAATTCTTCAGATTCAAAGAATCGACATTAATTCCTCCATATTCAGACTCTGCCTTCTTTCGTGGCTTACGGACTTTAGTATGTTTCTTCTCTGTTTCCTCCTTCGGTGAGTAGTTTTCTACATAATCTATTCCTTGCGATGTTAATATATATGCCTTAGGAGTTTTTCTTTCTGCATTTGGATCATCCATAATTAAGCCCTTTTGGGCCAGTTTTCCCAAAAGCACACTGACATTGGAATATTTATTCCGCCGGGTATCGTTATAATATTGCTTTACATTATCAGATGTAAAAGATGTATTACCATTCTTCTTTTCATCATAATACGCCGATATAAGCGCAAAATCCTGTTCTCCAATTTGCCCAAATTGAGCAATATATGAGGAGAGACTTGTACGAGATAAATCTTTCGATTCTTCAATTAAAGGTATTGCGTTTTCGGATAATGGGGTAGCATTAGATAAAGGCAACACTTTTGGTTGCTCCACCGGTTCAATATATTTCATGGCTTGCTCGGCTCCACGAGTACGCACAATAGCTTCAACCGCAGATGGTAAGAGCGTATTTGTGAAAACGCTACGCTCCCTCTCTACCAGATCTGCGGGGCCTTCTGCTTCAAACTTAATTTCGCCAATTTCAAATCGCACACGAATTTTAGTATTTTCTTCCATTAGAATAACCCCGCCTTATTGTATAGTTCTTCGAGCATGACCCTATAGTTTATCTTGATATCATCAATGTCTTTTTTACCAGCTGTATATGTAATGTTATGTGCTGAAAAATTGCCGACAACGCGAAATGTGTCAAATTCGTTCTTTATCCGTGAAAGTTTTAGTGTCTGATTGTTTTTGGCATTTTTAACTATACCGTCTAACATAATGTACCCATTTCCGGCGCTATCTTTTATTTCATTATCTATTCCGAGATTTTGATAGGATAAGACCAGCATTACTTCAAATAGCCTACGCATCAGGACAGCTGCTGCATCATAGCAATTATTAGCATAGGAATGATTTATCTGATATATCAGTTGATCCAAATACTGGCGTTTTCCGCTAAACTTTTGCTCATCAATAATTTCACTATCTGATTCAATCGTCGTATTATCAGCCCATAAGACACCATAAGACTTTTCTATACCTTGCAGAATAGCGGGAATAAACTCTATTGTAGTAGCTTTACCTTTAGAGTTGATAAACGCCTTATCTTTCCCTTTAGTCAACTTTTCCTTTAATCTTGATCTATTTGGGACATTGAACCCAAATTGCGCAAACAAATCAGAAATCAGTGCCATAGAAAATACAGCACTATCAGTCTCTTTATAGTGAAAATAGCAGACAAGTTTTGCCCTTTCGCATTCGGATTTTTCGGTCAACTCTGCTTTTTCGATAAAATCAAGTATCTTCATTCTAAAATATGTCCTTTGAAGTTATTTCCTTGGGCCTAAAAACTTGTCCCCATTCAAATGAATCATATGGTCGGGCATATCCGCAATCCAAACTTCAGTTTCCCAAGCAAGCGTTTCGGAAAACTTCTTGAAGGTCTTAAAATCAAGGAAAGCTGTTACATAGATTTTCCCTGCCCTTACACCCTCAGTCATTTCCTCGATTTCTTTTATGCGTTTAGGCTCCATAGGACCAACGGAGGTTACTGATTCGATAAAGTACAGCCAGTTCTTTTCCTTGGAGTAGAGAACAACGTCAGGCATTTTATCGTGAAGCGTAATTGCGAATCCCAACTCTTGAAGTTTAGCCACATTCTTTACCAAGTCTTTCTCTGTTGTATCACCAACATAAAGGCATTCTGAATCGGGAGCAAACCGAGGTGCAAATTCTTCGATAATTGCTTTTTGAAGCTCATTATGTTTGCCGGGAGAAAAGGTGAAATCTTTCCCATTAATCTGAACAGGCATTTTTCTCATCGTGCGCTTAGAAGCATAGAGACTAACCAATGTTTCATGGGAATTCAAAAACGCTGCCTTAACTGTTTGCCAGCTTTCGGTTCCATAGTTACGGATAAGCGAAAGCATTTCATCTGTTAGGCGGTAGCGATAATTTGGACTGTTTGTAGCCTTTCCATTGTCTTCAATAAAAGCAGCGTTTCTAAAATGATGCATCGCCTGTTTTCGGAAGGTTTCTCTACTATTCTCTGCGTATGCAACACCATAATACTCTTTGGTATAAGCAATAACATCGTGGATACGAATCCATTCGTTCGTTGCGCTTAACCATAAGTCTTGCTCCTTGATATTTGCCATAGCCAGAAGGACAAAGCAACATAAATCGGCCTGCTGCTTAGTTGGCACTTGCAACTCTTTCAGTATCGCTCTTGCTTCCTCGACTTTGCTCATAAATGAAACCCCTTAATATTTGATCGCAACATTCTTCTGTCATGTCCTGCGCCCTTATCAATTCTATGCCCATTGATTCTATACTTGCTAATGGGGGAACAGGCATTGAATTTATTTCGGTAGAATTAACCTGTGTTGAGCCATTTAGTATTCTGTAGTAACAATCATAGAGAGTGGAATTAAACAATACATACAAGCCATAAACTACGCACTCTGACAAATCTCGCAACCCATCAATAAAATTGATTTTGTTTTGTGTGCTGATGTTCGTATAATTAGGATATTTTCTCGCTAAATATACTCCACACTGTAGACGTCGATGCTCCTCTTTTGCAGTAAATCTCTTAACAAATAAGTAATTGGTATTTGGTTGCAATAATCCAGCTTGTTCTGTAGCAATATATTCGTGTTCTTTCCCAATGGGAAAACGAATTTTTCCGGCTTGGATGTGCTGTGAATAAAAGAGCGGAACAGCACTATCTTCTGCAACATCACGCAATACATCAATATTTCTAAAATCGACAGTCAATCCCGTTTTCATCCTTAACCCTATACTTGGTAATGTATTTTCCCACTGATTAAGTTGTTCAAGAGTTTTTACCTCTTGTTCGTTTGTGACCAAGTACACATAGCGATTCTCGCCTGAAATCACCGTGGTATAAGGTGCTTCAAAGGTTGTTATATTAGTGAAATCATTATTGCACTGGGTTGTTGTAATCGCTACTTTAGCAGGTTCTTGTGTGGATTTGCACACTTTTATGATAATAGTTTCTTGCAAAACACTTTCCCGATCAAATACTTTGTCACGGCTAACAAACAAATGGATATGTTGTAGAGTACCCTTGCTCAAAAATTTTTGACGGAATTTTTTGAAATAGGCCCCTGATGTCCAAGAGCGGGGAATGATATACACCAACTCTCCGTTTGAAACAAGATTAAATAAACTCATAGCGGCAAAAAGAAAATACAGATTAGGTGCGCCATAGCAAACATCAGGCATTGCCTTTGCTTCTGGAGAGTCTTTAGCCATTTTCATATATGGAGGATTGCCAACTACCATATCAAATTTTAATGGGTTCGGATTTGCCCCAAGCATTCCGTTATAGTCTAATATCTGGCTTAAAATATAATTATCTTCCCGAATTTCATAGTTGATTTGAATGGTTGAATTTTGGCAAGCCCAATCTAAGTTGTTTTTTAATAACTCAATAATTTTTGGATCGTTTTCATAGCAAACTAAGTGGACAGATTTGAGTTGAGGTATCCCTTGCAATCTTTCGAGCAGAGCAATCGATAGTATTCCAGAACCCGCTCCAGGATCAAGAATATGTAATGTGGTTTTACCCGCAGGCACATCAAATAGACCCGCCATAAATATAGCCGTTTCTTTGCTGGTAAAGAACTGACCATACTTTTTCCGCTGAGATTTCGGTATTTGTCCAATATATTGGTTCGTAGTTTGAATAGCAAAATCAAGTAGGTTCATTTTCAATAAACTCCATCACATCGCCAATATCACAGGCTAAAGCAGAGCAAATTTTACAAAGACTTTCCAGAGAAACGAATTCATTACGGCTCATTTTAGCCAACACATTAAAACTAACGCCTGCAACATTTTTCAACTCTGTGCGATTCATCTTTTTATCTATGAGCAGTTTCCATAGTTTATCATAGCTAATAGTCATTTTGGCGCTCCATTCATCAGAACTGCTTATATCATAACACACATTAAACGAAAGAGCAAGTTGTACTCATATATTTATGAGAAATGCTGCTGTGTAATAAGAAGATAGCAGGACGATGATTACCGTCCTGCTATCTTTTTATGTGTAAATTAAATTGGTATTGACAATCTCTACTGCTCTATTCTGAACATTATTCATTTTTCTTACCCATTCAAGCTGATTACTTTCCTTCAAATGTTCCGTAATTTTCTCGTGATCTGCTATTTGTTTTACAAGCTGAGAAAACATATCCTGGGCCTGCTGGTCGATTTCGGCCAGATAGCTGTTCAACTTATCTGATAAGAGCATGGCGGTATAAATAGCTTGACGATGCTTCTTCAAGTAGCACAGATGCCGTACTCCCCAAATACCAACAGGTGCGCTTTCCGGAACAGAGAAATTCGGTAAGAAATAATCACCCTGCTGGTAATAGGTTCCGCCTATTTGCTCAAATGCAGACTTTTCCATGATATTTACCTCCAAGGTGTTGAATATCCCTGCAATTCAATCACTTTCGGCTGTCTACAAATAGTAAGGGAGAGGTAACTTCCTTGCGTTACCTCTCCCTTCAGCGGCGGTTTTCTCTATTCGATACCCAGGTCCTGGTTGATATGCGTCCGCAGCGCGTCAAAGGACTCCACGCTCAGATCGTGCTCGATGCGGCAGGCGTCCTGGGCGGCCACGTCCTTCGACACCCCCAGGTGAATCAGCCACCGGGTGAGCAGCAGGTGCCGCTCATAGATGCGCTCAGCGATCTCCTGCCCCTCGTCGGTGAGGGAGAGCACCCCTCCCGGCTCCATGACCACGAAGCCCCCCTCCCGCAGCAGGCTCACGGCCCGGCTGACGCTGGGCTTGGAGACGCCCAGGTGCTGGGCCACGTCGATGGAGCGCACCGGACCCCTCTCCCCCAGGGCGAGGATGGCCTCCAGGTAATTTTCAGCGGACTCGTGAATGTTCACGGTGTTCCCTCCCAAGACAAGCCGCGCGGGCGGCGGATGGATGCTTGCTTTCCACCATGATACCATAAACCGCCGCCGGTGACAACGAAAACTTTTCATCTCCTGGACGGGCGCGCCCCCGGCGGCGCTGGACAGGGGGGCGTGAGTGTGGTATAATAGCCGTGATCTGACAAAAAACGACCTTCGGAGGTGGCCCAATGGGGAGAAAACGATATAGTTTCCTGCTGCTGGCGGCGGTGCTGGCGCTGGCGCTGGCCGGGTGCGGCGCCAATGAGGACAAGGACAAAAAACAGGACGGCGCCATGACCATCGCCCCCGCCCAGCTCTCCGAGGAAGAGGAGCAGCTGGCGGAGCTGCTGGCCCTGGGCATGGAGTCCCACCACATTTTCGAGTTCCAGGCGGCGGACGCAAAGTTTCTGGAACTCAACGTCTATGAGCTGGCAGACGGGGAGTGGAGCCATCTGCCGGGCGGCGGAGGCGTGGGCCTGTCCGATGGGAACGGCCGGATTGCCCTGAGCTTCGGGAAAATGACGGAAGGAGTGCGGCTGGCGGCTCAGGAGGCCGGGGCAACCTACTCCACCTCCGCCCAGGTTGAGCCGGGGGACGATGTGTCCGGCATGACCTTTGCCACATCCACCCTGAGCGGCGATACGGCGATAGAGCTGGAGCAGGAGATCCCCCTGGTGATCCAGGCTGTTACCTCCAAAAACGAGGTTCGGATGTATCAGGTGGATTATTTCAATATGCCCCGGGAGCTGGCCAAGTCCGGCTATGAGCACGTCTACGCCATCACCGTGACCTTCAGCGCCAGCGAGCCCTCCCAGCAGCTGGACGAGCCATCCGCCCAGCCCTCCCCGGAAAGCTGAACACAGCGAACGCCCCCCGGCCGCGGCCGGGGGGCGTCTGTTAGAAGCTGTACGAATAGCCGAAGCTGGGCGCTGAGGCGATTGGTAGAGCTTCTTACACGTTGAGCCAGCTTTTCAGGTCGTACAGGTCCTGGGCGATATGTACGCAGGGGAAGCGGTCGAAGGCGTCGGCCTTCGTCGTGCCGTTGAGCACCGCGCAGAAGCCGCACCCTCCGGCCTGGGCGGTGGCGGCGTCGATCACCGTGTCGCCGCAGAACAGCACCTGCTCCGAGCGCAGCCCCAGCCGCTCCAGCGCCAGGCGCACCCCCTGGGGGTTGGGCTTGGCGTGGGTCACCTCGTCGCCGCCGACGACCAGGTCCAGCAGCTCCGGCCGCCCCCGGTGCTCGAAGATGCGCCGGATGGTGGCGCCCGGCTTGGTGGAGACGATGGCGGTGCGCACGCCCCTGTCCTTCAGCGCCGCCAGCAGCTCCTCCGCGCCGGGGAAGAGGACGGTGCCCTCGATCATCAGCCGGCGGCCCTCGCCGCTGGCCTTGACGCCCACCGTCTCCTGAAAGCTCTGGCAGAAGGTCTCCTGCCGCTCCGGGTCGTGGTCGCCGGTGAGCAGGGCGTAGCCGTCCGCCAGGGTGAGGCCCACGGTGTGGCGCACCTGCTCCACGGTGGGGGGGTCCAGCCCCAGAGCCAGAAAGCCCAGGCGGTAGCCCTCGGCAATGGCGGCGGTGGAGTCGCCCAGCGTGTAATCAAAGTCGAAAAATACCCCTTGATAGTTCATGACGAAACCTCGGCTTATTCAGATTTTGCCAGTTTTTAATAACCCACGGTATCATATCACAAGCGGGGCCGGTTTTCAATTGTGAAAGTATCCTAACTTTCCGCCTGCTCCAGCAGGTTTGCCGCGCCATAGCGCAGACAGCGGTAAAGCCGCTGGCGCCCCCGCTTGAGGGTGCGGGACACGGTGGACTTGTTCACCCCGCACTGCTTGGCGATGGCCTCCATGCTCATGTTGCGCCCGTAGTAGAGGATCATGTACTCCCGCTGGCGCTGGGTGATGTCCTGGCGCAGGGCGTGGGTGAGATTGCGCTTGAGGCGGTTGATCTGGTCCTTGTTGTCCTGGGCCATCAGCTCGGTATACACCGCCAGGTCCACCATGCCGAAGGTGTTGTCGTAAGAAATGGTGCGCATCGTCAAATCCTCCTTTTCCTCTCGTGAGCGGGCGCCCCCGCCCGGGGCGGGCGCTGTTTGTCGTAGTAGTGCTCCAGGTGGCGGGCCACCGCCCGCGCGTCCCGGTACATGGAGCGCAGGGGGCGGGCCCGTCCCTCCAACTGCTGGCGGCGGATATCGTCGTGCTCGTCCCGCCCGGCGCGCTCCAGCTCTGTGATGCGCTGACGCAGCGCGGCCGCCGTCTGGGCGTATTCCAGGGATAGTTCGTATAACGTCATAGGTATTTTATTGTTCTCCTTTTTATGTTAAAAAGCAAATGCAGCGGCGCCGTCCCGGCCCACCCGGCGCAGCTGGGGGGCGAAGTACCGCCGGGCGTAGCGCCCCAGGCAGTCCTCGCACACCGCCCGGCCGTCCAGCTCGAAATAGGGGTCGCCAGGGTAGAGCTCCCCGGCGCACAGCGCGCAGCGACACTGCTGCGGCGGGGGAAATCCTGATCCTGCCGTGTGTGCACACCTCCTCAACTTTTTGAATTCTTTTTGAAAAACGGTTGACAAGCCGGCCTTGTGCTGTTATAATAAGCTCCGCTGTGAACGCGGAAGGCTTCTGTGCTGGTGTAGCTCAGCCGGTAGAGCAGCTGATTTGTAATCAGCAGGTCGGGGGTTCGAATCCGTCCACCAGCTCCACCTTTTTCCGCCAACTGCATACGGAGGAGTACCCAAGTGGCCAAAGGGGACAGACTGTAAATCTGCTGGCTTTGCCTTCGATGGTTCGAATCCATCCTCCTCCACCACGTCGCCGCAAGCGCCATATCGCTTGCGGCGACTTTTTCAAAGTCACCGTTCGCTCATTCTGCTGCGGCTCCTTTCCCCACAAAGCCAGACGGCTTTGCGGGGACCCCGTTTGAGTGACCCCGCAGGGGTTGCTCATTTTTGATTCGAGGGTGGATTCGAAAGGGCCGTCCCAGCGGCCGTGCCAGTGGCACGTTCGCCGGCCCGTGGCTTTTCCGCAGAAAAGCGAATCCATCCTCCTCCACCACGTCGCCGCAAGCGTCATATCGCTTGCGGAGACTTTTTCAAAGTCACCGCTCGCTCATTCTGCTGCGGCTCCTTTCCCCACAAAGCCAAAGGACGGCTTTGCGGGGACCCCGTTTGGGCTGGCGGCTGTCAATTTGCGGCGCATGGCCGCCTCCGTCCGGAAGGCCGGTTTGGGACGGAACGATTCTGTACTGCTCTCCGCCGGGGGCGTTTCAGCGCGGCGGATGCTGGGCGGGGCGTGGGCCTGGGGTGGAATGGACATTTCTGCATCGAACCTCCTTTTTATGATTGAAACTGCTGTTCTATTTCGTTCCCTAAGATACCACGCCTTTCGCCGCAAGTCAAGAGCTGCGGCGAATATTTTTTTCACGATTTTTTGCAAATGTGCCGGGAAAACGGACAGGCTCTCCGGCGGAGTTGCACGTCCGGCGGTGGAAAAGCCCGGATTTACAAAGGTTTTACACTTTTCCCGTTGACGGGCCGCTCCGCCGGGAGTATGATGGAAAAAATAAATTTTGGGAGGCGGCTATGAAGAAGAAAACGACCTTTGGGCTGCTGGGGCTGGCGGCGGCGGGGGCCGGCGCGGCGGGAGGCCTGGCCGCTCTGGGCAATTACCTCTACGGGGTGATGATGGTGCCCCGCCCCCGGGAGACCTGGGCGGAGGAGGCCAACCCCGTGCAGGCCGAGGGCAGGCTGTGGGCCAGAAGGATGGAGGGCTTCCGCGAGGCGGGCATAAAGGCGGCGGACGGTCTGCTGCTGTGGGGGACGGTGGCCCCGGGGGAGCCGGACTGCCACCGCTGGGCCATCTGCGTCCACGGCTATCACGACACCTATGAGTCCATGGGCGCCATCGCCCGGCACTATAACAGCCTGGGCTGGCACGTGCTCATGCCCGACCAGCGGGGCCACGGCCGGAGCGAGGGGGACTACGTGGGCTGGGGCTATGACGAGCGGCTGGACCTGGTGGGGTGGTGCAATTACATCACCCGCCGGGACCCGGAGGCGGAGATCCTTCTCCACGGGGTGTCCATGGGGGCGGCCACGGTGCTCATGGCCACCGGCGGGGCGCTGCCGCGGCAGGTGAAGGCCGCCGTGTCCGACTGCGCCTACACCTCCATCGAGGTGGAGTCCCGCCACGTGCTCAGCCGGTTCCAGGATGTGCTGCCCACCAAAATGCCCCTGCCGGCGGGGCTGATGTTCGCCGTGCTGCGCAGGACCGTGCTGCGCCGGGCGGGGTTCGACCTGCGGGACGCCGCCCCCATCCAGGCCGTGGCCCGGTCCAAAACCCCCACCCTCTTCATCCACGGGGTGGAGGACGACTTTGTGCCCGCCTCCATGATGGGAAAGCTGTACCAGGCGGCCCGGTGCCCCAAGGCGTTTTTGTGGGTGCCCGGCGCGGGCCACGCCCAGGCGGTGGGCACCGACCCGGAGCTGTACTGGACGGCCGCCGCCACCTTCCTCCAGGACTATTTTCCGGAAAAAAGCGAATAATTGGAAATAAAAAATTCCCGGTTCGGTCTGTTGAACCGGGAATTTTTGGCGATTATAAGAAATTTGTGGAGAACGGAACATTTTTAGTTGACATTCAACAGGAAAACACCTATCATAAGAACGCTGGAACAAAATACCGCGGCGCGCCAGCCAAACCAATTACAGCAATAGGGGAATGTGTGTGGACAACGATAAGATATTTGAATATGACAAGCAGTTTGATCTCCGATACGCCTATGACGGCTTTGACCTGGGAGCCACCTGCACCCCCATCCGGACGGTGTTCAAGCTGTGGAGCCCGGAGGCCTCCGGCGTGGAGCTGTTTTTATACCGGGACGACCTGTCCGGCCCCTGGTTTGACCACCGGGTATTAGAACCGGGGGACCGGGGCGTGTGGACGTGCACTATGGAGGGCGACCTCCATGGGGTGTACTACGACTACGAGGTGACGGTGGCGGGGGAGACCCGGCGCACCGCCGACCCCTACGCCGCCGCCTGCGGGCGCAACGGCGCGCGGAGCATGGCGGCGGACCTGTCCCGCACCGACCCGGAGGGCTTCGCGGGGGACGCGGCGCCCCCCCTCCCCCCGGAGAATATCATCTACGAGCTGCACGTGAAGGACTTCTCCTACGACCAGGAGAGCGGCGTGCCCCAGGAGTACCGGGGCAGGTTCAAGGCCTTCTCCTGGCGGGACGAGGCGGGCCGCCTGCCGCTGTGCATGGAGCACCTGAAGGGGCTGGGAGTGACCCACGTTCAGCTCCTGCCCATCTACGACTTCGGCTCGGTGGACGAGGAGGGGGACGACACCCAGTTCAACTGGGGCTACGACCCGCTGAACTACAACGTGCCCGAGGGCAGCTATTCCACCGACCCCGCCGACGGGGCGGTGCGCATCCGGGAGTGCAAGGAGATGGTGCAGGCCCTGCACCAAAACGGCATCCGGGTGGTGATGGACGTGGTGTATAACCACACCTACGCCGCCGACTCCTGGCTGGAGCGGTCCGCCCCGGGGTACTACTACCGCCGCTGGGAGGACGGAACGCTGTCCAACGGCTCGGGCTGCGGGAACGATCTGGCGGCAGGCCGGGCCATGGTGGACAACTATATCGTGCGCTCGGTGCTCTACTGGGCCCGGGAGTACCATATCGACGGCTTCCGCTTCGACCTGATGGGCCTTTTGACGGTGGAGCTGATGAACCGCATCCAGAAGGCGCTGGACGCGGCGTTTGGCGAGGGGGAGAAGCTCGTGTACGGCGAGCCCTGGCGGGCGGGGGACTCCCCCATGGAGCCGGGCTGCGTTCCGGCCGTGCGGGGGAACGCTCCCCAGCTCAACCCCCGGATCGCCGTGTTCTGCGACATCACCCGGGACGCCATCAAGGGCGACTGCTTCCACTGCGAGCAGCCCGGCTTCGTCAACGGCGGCTCCGGCCTGGGGGAGACGGTCCTGTGCGCTGTGGCGGGCTGGACGGGGGGCGTGGGGGACTTCAGGCCCCAGGCCTGCTCCCAGGTGATTAACTACGTGTCCGCCCACGACAACTACACGCTGTGGGATAAGCTGGCGCTGTGCGCCCCGGGACGGGGGGGCGCGGTGAGCTACCAGGACTTCCGGGACGACCTGCTGGCCCAAAACAAGCTGGCCGCCTTCATCTGCTTCACCTGCCAGGGGAACCTCTTCCTCCAGGCGGGGGAGGAGTTCGCCCGCACCAAGCTGGGGGACCACAACAGCTACAAGTCCTCCCCCGAGGTGAACCGGCTGGACTGGCACCGGGCCTGGACCTACGGGGAGCTGACGGACTACTACCGCCAGCTGATCCGGCTGCGTAAATCGCTGCCGGGGCTGTGCGACAAGAGCCCCCAGGCGGGCCGGCGCATCGTGGAGCCCAACGTCTACCGGGACGGCGTGGTGTCCTTCCAGGTGGAGGAGGGCGGCCCCTGCGGGGAGTTGGTGTTCGTGGCCTACAACGCCACCGGCCACGACTACGCCATCCAGCTGCCCTCCGGCCGCTGGACGGTCCGGGCGGACAGGGAGGGCGCCGACCAGCACCGCCCGCTCATCTCCCACGGCAACTGGGTGACGGTGCCCCCCTGCAGCGGGATGCTGCTGATGAGGCAGCCGGCTAAGGAGTTGTCAAGCATAAAAATGCAAAAAGGAGTGAATATCTGA
>ERZ779629.737-NODE-737-length-12356-cov-6.657995_pt1 | contig 12356 bp, 9 predicted proteins | sample MGYA00514192_ERZ779629 | MGnify/ENA primary metagenome ERZ779629 (study PRJEB29562, sample SAMEA4376709) | mouse gut metagenome | isolation source: Cecum | study: EMG produced TPA metagenomics assembly of the A DSS colitis mouse model was used to assess the... | reverse complement strand
ACCAGGCCGCCGTGTTCGGCGGCAGCTTCTGGCAGTACGAATTCAACACCGACTCCGGCAAGACCGATCCCGGCTGCCGGGTGCGGGTGAACTGCGCCGCCCTGCCCGGCCTGTGGCAGTACGAGGCCCTGGCGTTCAAGCCCGGCCTGGTGATGCGCTGGTTCAGGGACGGGTTCTGTCAGGCCGAGGCGGAGGAGGCCCGACGCACCGGCCGGGACCCCTACGACCTGATGAACGAAAAGGCCAAGGACATCCCCGCCGGGTGCTATGGGATGCAGTGCTGCTTCAGCGACACCATGAACTTCATCAATTGGAAGCACGCCAGCCCCACCTTCACCAACTTCCTGCTGGAGCCGGAGAAGTTCAACAAATACACCTTCTACCGGGCCATTCTGGAGAACACCGCCCTGCTGGTGCGCAGCCACATCGAGCTGGTGAAGGAGGCCACCGGCCACGAGCCCGACGAGCTTATCTTCGCCGGGGGCGCGGCCAAGAGCCCCCTATGGAGTCAGATCGTGGCCGACGTCACCGGCAAGCCGGTGAAGGTGCCCATGGTGAAGGAGGCCACCGCCCTGGGTGCCGCCATCCTGGCGGGCGTGGGCGTAGGGCTGTACCCCGGCGTGGAGGAGGCCGTGGAGCGCACGGTGAAATGGGATCGTCAGTTCCAGCCCGACCCCGCTGTGAAGCCGGTGTACGACCAGCTGTACGCCAATTGGAAAAAGCTCTACCCCGCCCAGCTGGCGCTGTGCGATCAGGGGCTGACCCGGAATATGTGGACCGCCCCCGGCCTGTGAGCCCTTGGGCCGACTTTTGGAATGGAGGAGAATCATATGTTTATTGTCAATGAGAACGAGCGCGAATACCGCTTCGGAGAGAGCGGCCCCAAATACCTGATGAAGGGCCCCCGGATGAACTTCGCCCTGGTGCGCTTCCGCCCCGGGGAGGACTTCCAGGCCCACTACCACAATGTGATGGAGGAGGATTTCTTCATCCTGGAGGGCAAGGTGGACATCGTGGTGGACGGCGTCAAGCATGTGCTGAACGCGGGCGACCTGATCCACATCGAGCCCGGCGAGGTCCACTATTTGAAAAACGCTTACGACGAGCCGGTGAAGATGGTTTCCACCCTGGCCCCCTATCAGGAAGTGGACAAGGTCAACGTAGACAATCCGGTATATTGACGAGCATGAAAGCTCCTCCGGCCCAGCCGGGGGAGCTTTTCCCTTAGAACCTGTATTCACAACCTCAATTCACCGTCTGGCCGGGTGTTTTCCCCACATGCGGCGGCTTCGGCTGTGAATACAGGTTCTTAATTTTCCCAGCCTTGGGACGATAATATATAAAAAGGGCGGCTTCAGCGGCCCGTCGGAAGGAGGCCCATGAGATGGGAGAGCTGAGTATTCGCAGAAACAGGAACATATCCGTGCCCCGGTATCAGGGGACCGGCAAGGCGGAGAAGCAGTCCGCCTCAGCCAAGGTCCCGCAGGGGCCCGGCCGAACTGCGGCCACCGTGTCGGACACCCTGCGCCAGCTGATGAGCAGGGTAAGTCAGGTGGAGCGGCACATCCGGGAGGGCCGTCGGACCCTCCAGTCCGGGGAAGCCGCCCTGGCGGAGGTCCAGGACGGCCTGGGCAAAATGGAAGAGCTGGCCCAGCGGTCCGCGGACGGGGGCGAGCTGGACCGTGCCGCCCTCCAGGAGGAGCTGGACCGCCTGCGGGGAGAGATTGACCGGGTGGCCCGGCAGGGCGTAAAGGCGGGGCTGTTCCAGGACGGGGACGGCATGGACGGCCTGGACGCCCTGGTGGACGCGGTGATGGACGGTCTGTCCGCCAAGGAGGACGGAACCCAGACCCTGCCCAACTGGCTCCTGCGGGGGCTGGGTGGGACCGCCCCGGACCGGGCAGCTCTGCTGGCCGCCCTGGGGGTGGACGCCTCCGCCAGCGGCCCGGAGCTGCTGGCCGCCCTGGGCAGGCTCCCCCTGGACAGCAGCCCCGCCGGGGGCTACCTGGCCGCGCTGTACCTGGGTTCGGTCATCGCCGGGGGCTCCGCCGAGGGGCCGGTGAGCCCGGAGCAGGCGGCGGAGGGCCTGCGGCAGTTTTTGGAGACGGTGGCCCAGGGCCTCTCCCCCGATGAGGCGGTGGACCTGCTCACCGGCGGCGTCTTTACCAGCCTGGAGGAGTTCCAGGCCCAGTTCTCCGCCGGCACCGCCCCCGGGCTGGAGAGCTTTTTGACCGGCCTCCTGCTGTCCGGCGGGGACGGGCTGACGGCCATGCCCTCCCTGGCCGGCCTGCTCACCGGCGGCGGGGAGCTGGAGCTGCTCATGGGCCTGCTGGACGCCCTGGGGGGCTCTGGGGACGGCCTGATGGCCCTGCTGGACGGGCTGGGCCCTTCACCGGAGGGGGCCGCCGCTCAGATGACGGCGGCGGAGCTGGGGACCGTCCAGGTCTCCGGCCGGGACCTGTCCGGCACGCTCCTGGACCCCCAGACCGGCACGCTGACGGCAGGCGGAACGGAATCACTGCTCCTCCGGGGGCTGGGGCAGGAGGCCCCTGCCCTGCGGCTGACAGGCGCAGGGACGGTGACCCTTCATCAAATTGCCTCCCCCCTGCTCACCGCCCAGGCCGCCCAGGCCCGGCTGAGCTCCGTCGGAGTGAACACTCTGGCCCAGCTCCAGCTGGCCCAGGGCGCAGTCCTCACCGTGGAGGGCGGCGGACTGCTGCGCGCGGGACTTCTCCGGGGAGACGCATCCAGCGTTCTGCGGCTCATGGAGGGGGCAGTGGAGCTGAAGGACGCCGCGCCGGGCTCTCAGGTCCTGGTGGTGGTGGACGGCCCGGTCTCCCTGCTGGCGGCGGAAGGCATTACCGTCCAAAACGCCCAGGGAAAGCCCCTGACCCCCTTTGACATCGTGTGGAAAACCCTCCTACCCGGCTGGAGCTCCCTCACCTCCCTGGGGGTGGACGGAAAGCAGGGGCGGCTGGCCCTGTCCCTTCAGGATCAGCCGGACCCGGTCCGGCTGTGGCTGCTGAAGGGGATCGACCAGGACCGGCCCGCCCACACGGTGGTCCTCCGGGGCCGGGACAAGACCGGTCTTCCCCGCACCCGCTACCTCTACGTGCGCTGGGACGATAAGGCGGGCGGCTTCCAGCCGGTTTCCATGTACCCCAACCCCTTCACCGTCACCGGCGGCGAGGAAGGGGTGGACTGGCGGTACGAGGAGGAGACCCACACCCTCCACATACTCACCAGCCAGGTCGCCGCCCTGTCCGGCGGGACGGGGACGGACGCCAACCAGCTCCCCTTCAGCGGGCGGATCGTTCTGGAGGACAACATTGGCAGGCTGGAGCTCACCTTGGACGGGGTGGAGTGCCGGGTCGCCGAGGGCCGGGCCTTCGACCTGGGGCGGGGAAATACCGTCGTCCTGCTACTCCAGCGGGGGACGGACAACGTGTTTGAGAGCGGCCCGGGCTGCGCCGGGGTCTCGCTGGGGGAAGGCACCTCCTTGACCATCGACCAGCCCAAGGGGGACCGGAGCCTTCCCGACGGCGTCCTCACCGCCACCGGCGGCGCGGGCGGGGCGGGCGTGGGCCGGGACAGCGGCGCGGCCACCGGCCAGACCGACTCCATCTTCATCCGGGGAGGCACCGTCGTCGCCACCGGCTCCGGCGGCGGCGCGGGCATCGGCGGGGCGCTGGGCGCGGCGGTGGGCGACATCCGCATCCAGGGAGGCACCGTCACCGCGCTGGCCTCCTGCTGCGCCGCCGCCATCGGCGCGGGGATTCAGGGGGCCTGCGGCGATATTGCCATCACCGGCTCCGCCAAGGTGGCCAAGGCCCAGGGGGGCGGCCCCGACGGGGACATCGGCGGCTGCCTCTTCGGCAACTGCGGTAAGGTCCAGGTGGACCCGGGGCTGAATCTGGGCTCGGCCAAGCTGTGGACCCAGCGGGGGCTCTCCCTCCAGGTGGGGGAGTCCAACGTTACCCTGCCCCGGTTCCGGGTCACCGCCCGGGCCCTTCGGCTGGACGGGCTGGACGTCACCACCCGTCAGGCCGCCCGAACCGCCCTGGAGATCCTCACCACCGACCGCCGGTGGGTCACCCGGCTGCAAGGGGCCTACGGCGCCATGTACGGCCAGCTGGCCCAGAGCTTTGGCGGCATGTACAACGTCCACCGGCAGTTCAGCGTGGTGCGGGACACCAGCGAGGCCAGCTCCCTGGTCATGGACATCCGGGAGGTGCTGCGCCAGTCTCCCCGGGCCAAATTCCTGGCCCAGCGGGGGATGGAGGACGTGGGCCTGCTCCTGCGGTGAGCGCCGCGGCGGCCCGCGCCGCTTTTGTGCCAGCTAAATCCCCCCGCTCCGCCGTATTTTCGTGAAAAAACACGGTATCCACCGGGGAAATACCGTGTTACAATGGCCTCTGAAACGTCAGGCGGTCCGCCTGTCAAAGCGAGAGGTGTGTCATGGAAACCACGGTAAGGGCCCAAAAGCCCATGTTCTCCAACCAGGACCTGGTCCGGCTCATGATCCCCCTGGTCGTCGAGCAGCTGCTTCTGATGACGGTGGGCATGGCCGACACCATGATGGTCACCAACGCCGGGGAGTCGGTGGTGTCCGGGGTGTCCCTGGTGGACAATATCAACATTCTTATCATCAATATCTTTTCCGCCCTGTCCACCGGCGGGGCGGTGGTGGTGGCCCAGTACCTGGGCCGCCGGGAGCCGGAAAATGCCCGGTCCGCGGCCAGACAGCTGCTGTACGCGGCGCTGCTGGCCGCCCTGGCCCTGATGGCGCTGGCCCTCCTCCTGCGGGAACACATCCTGCGGCTGCTGTTCGGCGACATCGCCCAGGAGGTGATGGACTCCGCCCTCATCTACTTCCTGCTGACGGCGGCGGCCTACCCCTTCATCGCCATTTACAACGCCGGGGCCGCCCTGTTCCGGGCCATGGGCAACAGCAAGGTGTCCATGGTCAATTCCTTCATCGTCAACCTCATCAACATCGCCGTCAACGCCCTGCTGATCTATGGCTTTGACATGGGGGCCGCCGGGGCCGGGCTGGGCACCCTGACCTCCCGGATAGCGGCGGCGGTGATCATCGGGGTGAAGATTACCCGGAAAAGCCTGCCGGTGTATGTGGAGGACCCGTTCCACCCCCGGCTACAGTGGAAAATGATCCGCGCCATCCTGCGGGTGGGCGTACCGGCGGGCATTGAGAACGGCATGTTCCAGGTGGGCAAGCTGCTGGTGCTCCGGCTGGTGACCTCCTTCGACGCGGGGGTGAATCTGGCCATCCAGGGCTCCGCCGTGGCGGCCAACGCCATCAGCGGCTCCATCGCCGGGTTCATCAACGTTCCCGGTCAGGCGGTGGGCCTGAGCATGGTGACGGTCATCGGCCAGTGCATGGGGGCCAGCGACCACGAGCAGGCGGTGGGCTATACCAAGAAGCTGATGAAGGTGTCCTATCTGGCCATGGGAGCCTCCTGCGTCTGCCTGTTTTTCGCCGCGCCGGCGCTGGTTCCCCTGTTCAACCTGACCCCCGCCACCGCCGCCATCGCCATCCAGGTGCTGCGCTGGAACTCGGTGTTCACCATCATCTTCTGGCCCATGTCCTTCACCCTGCCCAACGCCCTCCGGGCGGCGGGGGACGCCAAGTTCACCATGGTGGTATCCATGCTGTCCATGTGGATCTGCCGCATCGGCATGAGCTATCTTCTGGGCCTGGGCATGGGGCTGGGCCTGCTGGGCGTATGGATGGCCATGTTCGCCGACTGGATCGTCCGGGGGGCCGTGTTCCTGGTCCACTTCCTCCGGGGCAAGTGGAAAAACCACCACGTAATCTGACGGCTCTCCCTCCAAACAATGCGGAAAGGCGGCGCGGACTAGGTCCGCGCCGCCTTTTTGTGCGGTTCAGCTTCTCCGGGCGGGAATGAGCAGCAGCGTGCCCACCTCCGCTTCCTCCCCGGGCAGGCTGTTGGCGGAGCAGATGTCCGCCACGGTGGAGGCGCAGGATTTGGCGATATCCCACAGGGCCTCCCCCCGCTCCACCCGGCGGATGACCACCGACGGGCGGGGCCCGCCCTCCTCCGCCGTCCCCGGCCTCACCTCGGAGACGCAGCTCACCTGCTCCTCCCTGGTGAGGGTCCAGGAGAACTCCGCCTCAAAGCGCACCTCCAACCCTCCGGTGACGGGGACGGCGGTGGCCTCCCCCACCGCCCGGCACCGGCAGGCACAGGCGCAGCCCTCCGGCACATCCACCCGGCAGGTCACAGGAATGTCCGTCTCCACCCCGCACAGGGCGTCGTCCTCACTGAGGTACAGCACAGAGGCGTTCACCTGGGCGGTGAACTCCATCCCCCCTTCTGCGGGGGCCCCCGCCAGGGAGGACACCGCGGCGGCGCAGTCCACCACCTGCTTGGCCGGAATCCCCGACTCGCACAGCTTCCGCCCCATCTCCCGGCGGGCGGACCGCTCCGCCAGGGTGCACAGCCGCACCGACGAACGCTCCACGTCGATGGGCTTCCCCACGCAGTAGGCGTCGCTGATGAGCTCCACGCTCCGGCGCTCCCACACCGCTGCCTGGGCCAACAGCTCCAGGGACACCTCCAGCTCCCCCTCCCGGGCCCGGCAGTCCACGCTTTTCAGCGCCACCGCCACCTCGGGCTCCGCCTCGTCGGGCACCTCGCCGATGTCCAGAATCTGGGAGTAGGGCAGCTCAAACCGGGCCTGGCTCAGCCCCTCCCCGGCGCGGTACACCGACGACAGCTGCACGTCCCCCTTCAGCACCAGCTTTTTGCCGATGAATTTGGCATCCGCCGTCCCCAGCTCCGCCCGGTAGAGCAGCAGCTCCTCGATCTCGGGCCGGGAGGCCGGGGGCCGCAGCACATCGGAGAAGGTGAACGTCTTTTCCGACACTTCCGGGATAACACAGCACTTCCTGGGGACCACTTGCTTTTGCAGGCCCTCCCCCTCGCCGCCGGTCAGATCGGCGGAAAGCTCCCGCCGCTCCCGCTCATAGGCCGCCGCCCACACGGACAGCCCCACCCGCACCAGCATCTTCCTGGGGTTGATGGTCCGGGCGTCCGCCGTGGGGACCTGAAGGTCCGCCAGCACCGGGCACCCGGCGTGGAACTGGGGATCGTCCCGGACGCACTGGAAGGGGATGGACACCTCCAGCGACCGGGGCAGCTCCTCCCCCTCGGGTATGTACAGCACCGTCACCTTAGCCGTGCCGCTGAGGCGCAGGGTCCCCTCCCCCAGCTCCTTGTCCTTGAGAAACGCCTTGCCGCAGGCGGACACAATCCGCGCGATGTCCGGGCAGGCGTCGGGCACAATGCTCTCCAGGGTCTCCTCCTGGACGAACATGGTATGGGCCACGCACCGATACCCCTCCAGCGCGACCCGCTTCAGCTCCATATCCATAGGCTTCCTCTCCTTGCTCCTGTTCTGTCCCCACTATATGAGAGGCCGCCCCCGGATATGCCCGCTTTCACTCCATGTGGAAAATCCTGCGCATCAGGCCGCACAGGGCCTTGGGGAACTTCACCACCACGACTCGCATGAAAACGCCCCCTTTCTCGCTGCCGGATGATAATCCAGCATATGTGAATGGAGGCTGTCCTGTTCCTGCAATTTTCGGGACAAAGTGTGGGCTTCAGACATGTATTTGAAGGACATGCTTGCCTCATTTTCGTTTTTCGGTTTTTCTGCACAAAAATTGACCTCATTTTTTGTGTATATCGTACAGGTCTCCACTTCCATTTTTTATCACATGGTAGTATACTAGTATCCGAAAAGGAGGTGAGTAGCACCATGTACGATTGCAGCGATCTGATGGAGATGCAGCAGCGCTGGGGCGCTGAGGAACGGAAAATCGTCAGCGGTGTTAAAACCCTGATCCAGTATCTGTTCCACTCTTGAGAAAAATAATTTGAAGCCTTTGCTTCTCCATATGAAGCCCAAACGGAAAGGGGATGAGAAATCATGTTTGAGACCAGCGAACGCATGGCGTTCCAGAGCCGCAGCGGCGCCGGCGCCCACGAGATGAATGTTTTCTGCTACGTGGCCTATTACCCGTATCTGAACGTCTGACAGCACTGAAATGGGCCCGCCCCATTGTCAAGATATGTTTCCAGGCATCTCTAAAACCACAGGACGCCCCGCCGGGCAAACTCGGCGGGGCGTCCTCATTTTATTTGTTTCTGTTCTTTTCCAGCTCCCACTGGGGAATCTCCTTGGCCTGCTCATAGAGGCGGACATAGCTTTTATGACGGCTGGGGGCGATTATCCCCTCCTCCACCGCCGCCCGGACGGCACAGCCCCGCTCCTTTACGTGGGCGCAGCCCTGGAAGCGGCACTGGTCCATATAGGGGCCAAACTCCCGGAACGCCTGGGCCAGCTCCTCCTTGGGGATGGCCTCCATCTGTTCCACGTCAAAGGAGGAAAACCCGGGCGTGTCCGCCACCAGCCCTCCCGCCACAGGGAAAAGCTCCACATGGCGGGTGGTGTGGCGGCCCCGGCCCAGCTTTTCACTGACCTCCCCCACCTCCAGGCCGAAGCCGGGCTGTAAGGCGTTGAGGATGCTGGACTTGCCCACCCCGGAGTTGCCGGTGAAGGCGGACACCTTCCCGGCCACGGCGGCGGCCAAAGCGTCCATCCCCTCCCCCGTCTCCGCGCTGACCTGGAGGGTGGGAAAGCCCGACTCCCGGTAGAGCCGGACCAGCTCCTCCGCCCGCTCCAGGTCGCACTTGTTGAACAGGATCAAGGGGTCGCACCCCTTCCACTCCGCCATGGCCGCCATGCGGTCGATGAGGAATGGGTCGGTCACCGGCACCGCCCCGGAACACACAATCACCATCTGCTCAATGTTGGCCACGGCGGGGCGGCTGAACTGGTTTTTCCGGGGGAGGACGGCGTCCACCATCCCCTTTCCGTCCTGGGTGAGGGTGATATCCACCTGATCGCCCACCAGGGGGCTGAGCCGCTGGTGGCGGAGCTTCCCACGCCCCCGGCAGGGGACGGGCTCCCCCGCCCCGGTATCCACATAGTAGAACCCGCTGAGGGCCTTGACGATCCGTCCCGTCATGACCTGAAATCCACCCAGTGGCTGTCCACCAAATTGTCGTTGATATAGATATACACCATCTGCTCCCCGGAGGCGGTGGCCCGTTTGGTGAAGGTCAGATTCTGGTCCGCGTCCACCGGGGAGTTGTGGATCTCCTGGTTCCCCACCACGATGCGCACATTCACCAGCCCTTCGTAGGCCTTCAGGTCCACCGTGATATCCTTGGTGACGGCGGGGGCGTCCACATCCTGGGTGGGATCGGGCAGGGGTCCGCTCCCGCTCTCCGGCGCCGGGGGCTCCGCCGAGGGGCTGGGCTCTGCCGAGGGCTCCGGCTCCGGGCCCTTGCTCACATACAGGTCGATGGAGGCGCCCTCCTCCACCTCGCCCGTCTTGCTCTGCCAGTACACTCTCCCCTCAGGCTGTTCGTCTGTATAGTGCTCATCCGTTTTGCCCACTGACAGCCCCATTCCCCTCAAGGTCTTATCAGCCGTTTCCAGGGTCATGCCAATCAGCGGCGGCACCGTCACCGGCTTCTTTTCCGGCCCCTTGCTGATAACGATGCCCACTTCCTGGCCCTTCTCCACCTTGGTTCCGGCAATCGGGGTGGTGGAAATGATGAAGCCTTCCGTGATGTTTTCGTCGTATTCCCGCTGCTGGTCCGGCACCCGCAGGCCCATGTTCTGGAGGGTGGCCAGCGCCTCCCGGGAGTCCTTATTGTACAGGTCGGGCATATACAGCTCGTCTTTCCCGCCGCTGATGTTCACCGTAATGGTCTTATTGCCCTCCTTCACCTTCTCTCCGGGGGCCGGCTTCTGCTCACAGATCTGCTCCTTCTCATACTCCTCGCTGAACACAGTGGACCCCTCCACGAAGGTGAAGCCGTCCAGCAGCGCCGGATCGCTCCGCAGCTCCTCCAGGGTGTAACCCAGCAGACTGGGCACCTCGTACTCCGTGGCCGGGGCAAGCATCTCCTTGAACATATAATTGACCAGGAAGTACCCCACGATCCCGATGAAGGCCAGGATCAGCACCACCGCCACGGCCACCGCCGCCACGCCGCCTCCCCGGCTGGGCTCCTCATAGTCGTAACCGTCGTACTCCTCTTCCCGCCGGCGGGGCTGGCGGCGCTCCGGCTGGGACGCCCGCTCCGGCTCCCGGCGCTCCGGCGGCACCCGCACCGAGGCCGTGACGATCCTGGTGGGCACCACCATGGTGGGCTCGTCCGGCTCCTCCTCCGGGTCCGGGGCGCTGGGCGCAAAGTCCGGGTTCTTGCGGAACTCCTTCAGGTCGTCCAGCATCTCCTCGGCGGAGGCGTAGCGCTGGACCAGGTCCGGGGCCATGGCCTTCATGGTGATGGCCTCCAGCGCCCGGGGCACGTCTGGGTTCAAGTCGCAGGGCGGCACCGGGATGGACTTGATGTGCTGGATGGCCACCGCCACCGGGGTATCCCCCTCAAAGGGCAGGCGGCCGGTGAGCATCTCATACAGCACCACACCCGCCGAGTAGATGTCAGTGCGGCAGTCCACATGGCTGCCCTTGGCCTGCTCCGGGGAGATATAATGGACCGACCCGATGGCCTCCTGGGTCATGGTGTTCTGGGCGGCGCTGGCCAGCTGGGCGATGCCGAAGTCGGTGACCTTCACGCTGCCGTCCCGCAGGACCATGATATTGTGGGGCTTGATGTCCCGGTGGATGATGCCCCTGCCATGGGCGTGGCTCAGCGCCCGCATGATCTGGGTGATGAAGTGCTGGGCCTCCCGCCAGTTCAGGGGGGTGCCCCGGCGCTGCATATACTGCTTCAGGGTCAGCCCGTCCACCAGCTCCATGACGATGTAGTCCAGCCCGTCGGACCGGCTCACGTCGTATACCGACACGATGTTGGCGTGGGACAGCATGGCCACCGCCTGGGACTCGTCGTGGAAGCGGCGGCGGAAATCGGCGTCCTGGGCCAGCTCCGGCTTCAAGATCTTGATGGCCACCAGCCGGTTCAGCCGGTGGCAGCGGGCCTTGTACACCACCGCCATGCCCCCGGTCCCGATGCACTCCAAAATCTCGTATCGGTTGTCGAGCATTTTACCTATGTATTGATCCATGGTAAAAGTCCTCCTAATTTCACAGCTGCGCCAGCACAACGGTGACGTTGTCCGGCGCACCCCGCTCCAGAGTCAGATCCACCAGCGCCCGGCAGAAGCTCTCCGGCTCCCCCTCCCGGCCGCTGAGGTCCAGAATGGCCCCGTCCTCCAGCACGTTGGTCAGCCCGTCGCTGCACAGCAGCAGGCGGCTGCCCTCCCCGAGCTCCAGCCGGGTCACATCGCACTCCACCTGCCGGTCCACCCCCAGGGCCCGGGTGATAAGGTTTTTCTGGGGATGTACTCTGGCCTCGTCCGCGGTAATCTCCCCGCGGTCCACCAGCATCTGCACAAAGGAATGGTCCACCGTCGCCTGACGTATGGCATTATTTCCCAGGATATAGGCCCTGCTGTCCCCCACGTGGACCAGGCAGGCCCAGCCGGACCGGGCCAGTGCCGCCACCAGGGTGGTGCCCATGCCCTCATACTCCCGCTTTTCCAGGCTGAGGCGGTACACCGCCCCGTTGGCCTCCCGGCATGCCTCGGCCAGCGTCTGTTCCCACAGGGCGGGGTCCTCCGGGATTCCTCCGGCCAGGGCCTCCTCCACAGCGGCGGTGAAGGCTTCCACCGCCACCGAGCTGGCCACGCTGCCCGCCTGGGCTCCTCCCATGCCGTCGCATACCACCAGCAGAGCCCAGCCGCCGTCCAGCTCCCGAAAGGCAAAGCTGTCCTGGTTGTCCCGCCGGTGGCGGCCTATGTCCGTTATACCGCATACTTTCAAGTCAATCCCTCCTCTGGGGTTTGCTCTCCCTCCGCGATTCTCTTCCGCCGCAGCTGGCCGCAGGAGGCGTCGATGTCGCCTCCCAGCTTCCGCCGCACGGTGACAGTGACCCCATGGCTCTCCAGCCGCTTTTGGAACTGCCCTACCCGGCGGCTGGGCTTCAAGGCTGACTCCGCCACCTCGTTGAGAGGGATGAGATTCACGTGTCCCGGCTGGCCCCGCAGGAGCTTTGCCAGCTGGTCGGCCTGCCCGTCGGAGTCGTTCACCCCGTCCACCATGGCGTACTCGTAGGAGATGCGCCGCCCGGTGGTCTCGAAATACCGGCGGCAGGTCTCCATGAGAAGGTCCACCCCCACGGCCCGGTTCACCGGCATCAGCCGGGAGCGGGTCTCGTCGTCGGGCGCGTGGAGAGAAACGCTCAGTGTTAATTGTAACCCAAGCTGGGCCA
>ERZ779629.735-NODE-735-length-12399-cov-8.141850_pt1 | contig 12399 bp, 17 predicted proteins | sample MGYA00514192_ERZ779629 | MGnify/ENA primary metagenome ERZ779629 (study PRJEB29562, sample SAMEA4376709) | mouse gut metagenome | isolation source: Cecum | study: EMG produced TPA metagenomics assembly of the A DSS colitis mouse model was used to assess the... | reverse complement strand
TGCTCCTGTTCCTTCTGCGGCCCAACAGCATCATCCCTCTGCTGGTGCGTGTCCCTGTGACCAGCAAGCCCCGGTCCCTGAAATACTCCACTCGGCTGTTGAGTACCCTGACGCCGATCAGCAGCGTGGTCACAAAGATCACCTTGGAGAAAGCCACCAGCAAGCAGGGTAAGCCCTACGCCCTGTTCAACTTCCAGACGGTCAGCACTCTCAGCCCGGAGGAAGCGGCCCAGGCAAAGGCGTTCGGGCAGCAGTTCATGGACATTGTGAACGCCGCCCAGATGGTGCCGGAGCTGGCACAAGCCAGCTAAGATACGCTATGATGGCCCGGTGTCCCTGCCTTGCGGTAGGGATGCCGGGTCATTTGATTTATGGAGGAACCACTATGAACTATAGCGAATTGAAACAGATCTTCCGGGAGCTGAAAGCTACTTCTCCCAGGGATGATCTGACGGCGCACGTCATCTTCACCGAGGACAGCTTTAAGAAAACCTACTCTCTGTTGAGTCGTACCTACTGTATTTCCAGCGACAACAAGGCGTTCTGGCCCAACATGGGCGGCTATTCTATCTTTGGTTACTGCCTGGACAAGACCTCCGATCAAGGGGTCCGGCTGGACTGGTACATGGCTGAGGAAGGGAATCCTGGCGGCTGGAAGGTAGAGGACTGCTACATCCTGGAGCAGATGCGGGATGCTGAGGCTATCTCTGATCTTACCCGGATCGAAGTAGATGATGGAACGATCTGCTACGGATTCGGTAGCAGCAATATTTGTATTCGAGTTTGTGAAACCAACGAGAACGGAAAGGTCAAACTGGAACCGTTGGCCGGAAATCATGAGGTGGATGGTCAATGGGTAGACCTTCCCATCGACCGAGTGTATGGGTATTGTGCTCTACTGGAACGGCATTTGAATAGGAAGGGAGGGCATTGTACATGAAGATTGGCGATTCAGTCTATACGCCCCGCTTCTGCACGGTTCGGATCAAAGCTATCTTTGGGAATGAGGTTGAGGTCCGTGCGGCTGGGTTCTGCGAGCCGACTTACTACAAGGGCGATCACATCATCCTGGGCAAGTCCCTGGATATGTACCACATGAAGTTTGCCGCTGTCCCCAAGGGAGCGAGCCATGAGTAGAAAACATAAAAAAGCACATGACAGGACCAAGCCCAAGAAGGTCTGTGATTCTGGTGTCTGCGACTGCTGCCAGTACATTGGCGAGGGTGATTTTCTGTGTGATAAGCATATGGAGATCGTAGTCTCTGACTGGATACCAACTGAATCCTACCTGATGTGTCAGAACCAGGACAAAGCTGTTGGGGACAGCAAGAATGGAAAAGAAACTTAAAGTTCAGCGAGTCGGTTCGGGTGTTCTTAGTCAGGTCATAGAGCACCGTATCCCCTGTGGCCTGTTTCTGACGAAGGAGGGTCGTAAGTGGGTGGCGGTGGACAATACCACTGGGGACGCTTGGACAGAGGAATTTTCCCGGAAGCATCAGGCTATCCGTTGGCTGCGGGGGAAATTTGAGATATAGAAGGAAGGTGTTGCTATGCAGGTTTTAGTAATCGAGCCGGAGCGCAGACCGAAGGTGAGGGACATTGACGGATCGCTAAAATCGATGCAGGAAATCGTGGGCGGTCTGATCCAGCCCATCTATCTCGATGATTCTGTTGCACTGATTTGCAATGATGAGGGCAAGCTGATGAACCTGCCGGCGAATCGGGGGCTGAGGGATAAGGATAGACAGATCTATGACATCGTGTTCGGAACCTTCTTCCTGTGTGGTACTCCCGCCGACAGTGACCACTTCACCAGCTTGACCCCCGAGCAGATTGAGCAGTATCAGAAGCTGTTCTACACGCCGGAGACGTTCTTGGGTATGGATGGACACATTGTCTGTATTCCAATGGAAGCAGATCGCGAGGTGGCCAGTGATGGAAGACATATCTGAAAGCCGAGCTGTCAGACTGAGCTGGGATAAGGTTTGCAGCATCGTGTCAGAGGAGATCGGGGAAATCTTGGGACTTCGTATCCAGTGCAGGATTAACGTGGCAGCAAGTTCGTTCTGGGATCTGACGTTTATCAACTACCGACTGCCTCTCCCAAAGCTCTGTCAGCTCCTACAGGAGACACAGGCCACCCCGGAGGATTGGGAGGACGCTCTACCTGACGAGGGAGAGATAGATGTCAACGGGATCGGGATCGTGTTGGCTGAGAAATTGATCTCCCGGCACCTGAAGCTCACCTGGGAGCACCATCTGATCACCGAGGACAGTTTGTGGCTGGTCGGGGTGACCAAGAATGAAAATCAAGGATTCCATGCGGGAGCGGCCGATCAGAGAAGTTTTCGCTAACCGGCAGCAGCAAATGTATAGTATAAGGATTCACTGCGGAGAAACGCTGCGGTTCGCGAAAAGTTATCTGACTTGCCGCTCCCGCAGCATTTCTCCTGCATTTAATCATCTTTGGAGGTAGAAAATGAAAGTCCAAGCATACATCCACAGTCTGAAAGACATGAAAAGTGACCGCAATGTGTTGGGCGAGGCCGAGATCATCCGCAAGATCGGCGACAACCTGTATCTGGCTGAGTACAACGGTGTTCGGTGTACGGCGATCTTCAACCCGTTCGTCAGCAGGTACTTTGTCGATGACCTGTACGGGATTGTGGATGCCAGAAAGTACGCTGATTGAAAAAGGAGAGTGAAAAAGTGCAAAAGCAACAGACAAAATCTGATAGCACCAGTGTCCAGCGGGTCACCGAACTGGTTTCAATGCTCAACCGCTATCGTCACAAATACTACAATCTCGCAAAGCCCAGCGTGTCCGATGCAGTCTACGACAGGCTCTTTGATGAACTGGCTGTGTTGGAACGGAAAACGGGGATCGTTCTTAGCAACTCCCCCACACAGACGGTAGGCTATGCTCCTGTGAGTGCGCTGCGGAAGGTCCGGCACAACATTCTGCTCCTGAGCCTGGACAAGACCAAACAGACCGATGATCTGGTTTCCATGCTTACCGTGGCTCCGGCTCTGCTCATGCTGAAGCTGGATGGTCTGACCGTCAAGCTCTGTTATGAAAATGGCAAACTGATCCAAGCATCCACCCGAGGGGACGGTGAGGTTGGCGAGGACATCACCCACAACATCCCGGCGTTCTGCAACGTGCCATTGAAGATCCCCCACAAAGGGAAGCTCACGATCACGGGGGAGGGCCTGATTCACACTGACGACTTCGAGCAGATGAAGGACACCGAGGGCAACGACATCAAAAATGCCCGGAATCTGGCTGCTGGCTCTATCCGGCTGCTTGATCCGTCCGTCTGTAAAGATCGCCGTATCTACTTCTACGCCTTCAATATTATTGAGGGCATGGATACCCTTGGTGGCAACGCCGATAGCCGTGGGTGGCTCCTGGAAAATCTGGAATCTCTCGGCTTCGAGGTTTGCCCCTTTGTTCGTATGTCAAAAGGCATATCCCAGTCAGAGATAGAGCGAACGATTCAACATCTGAGGACTATCGCTGATACTGAAAAGTTGCCCATTGACGGGATTGTGTTGCGCTATGACAGCATTTTCTACTCCAAGACGATGGGGAGGACAGGGCATCATTACAAGGACGGCATTGCGTTCAAGTTTGAGGACGATGTGATGGAGACCGTCTTCCGCTCCATTGAGTGGACACCTGGCCGTTCCGGGGAGATCGCTCCGGTTGCTCTGTTCGACCCTGTGGAGATCGACGGCTGCACTGTGTCGAGGGCCAGCCTGCACAATCTGTCCTTTATTAAGGAACTGGAGCTGCATCCGGGCTGTCGTATCCTCGTTTCCAAGCGCAATATGATAATTCCCCACATTGAGGAAAATCTTGACCGGGGCCACTATGCCCCCAGCCTGATTCCAAAACGGTGTCCCTGCTGCGGGAAACCTACGAGAATTTATGCCCGTTCTGGCGGTAAAGGCGGACAGGTGGCAACGCTCCACTGTGATAATCCTGACTGTGGCAATCAAACACTTCGCAAGTTCGTTCACTTCGTCGGGAAGAAGGCTATGGACATCTCCGGCCTCTCAGAGGCAACACTGGACAGGTTCATTTCTGCGGGATTCCTGACCACATATCAGGACCTCTACCATCTGGACAGATACCGCCATCAGATTATAGGCATAGAGGGCTTTGGCATCAAGTCTTACGCAAATCTTCAGAGGTCCATCAACGCCAGCAGAAGGACCACCTTTGCACGTTATCTGGTGGCTATGGACATTCCCATGATTGGAAGGACCGCAAGCCGAGCGTTGGATAACTACTTTGGCGGCAACTTGGATGTGTTTGAGAAAGCGGCCACAAGCGGTTTTGACTTTACTGCGCTGCCGGACTTCGGCGCAACTCTGAGTGGAAATATCCATAAATGGTTTAGCGTTCCCGACAATCTGGAGCTGTGGCAAACGCTCCAGAGAGAATTTACATTTGAAAATAGAAAGGAAAATGTCACCATGGAAAACAAAAACAACGTAACCTTCAGCCCCTTCTACGGCTGCACCATCGTTGCCACGGGCAAACTGGAGCACTTCACCCGTGACGGCATCAACAGCAAGATTGTCAGCCTTGGCGCCACCGCCGGCAGCTCCGTGACCCGCAAGACCAGCTACGTTATCTGCGGGGAGAAGCCCGGCAGCAAGCTCACCAAGGCCCGGGAGCTGGGCATCCCTGTTCTAACCGAGCAGGAGTTTCTGTCCATGATCCCCGCATAAGCTGTCCGATTGATGGTGTTGAGATCACTGAGCAGGCTAACCACGCTGTCCCGGAATTTACCGGGGCAGCATTTTATTCATGAAGGAGATTGAAACTATGAGTCACGAATGGGGAAATTACCCGGAGAATTTCACCCCGAAGATGTACTGGGGTGCGAGGGCCATCCTTGAACGACAGAGCGGCCTACCCGGAAAGGCATTGTGCCTTCTGTATGACCGCCAGAGCTTTGAGCAGTTGGAGGGGAGCCAAAGGGATCAGGATGTGTTCTTTGACTGGATCAACACAACGGCTCTGCCCGAGCTGAGACGCCTTGCCAGAGAAAATCGCTTCTACGAATGGAACGACCTGACAACGATCCAGTCTGAGGACGGCGCTTTCATGTGTCAGGCCACGCCAAAGGGCAGCTATGGGGAATACCTCTATATTGGGTGCTGGGAGGTGAATCTGGAGGAATGAAATATTACAGTACACAGCGTCCCGTTGCACCGGGTGCGTTCCCAAAACCGGATGGCAACAAGGTTGTGCAAATCGTCAATTTTGATGAGCGGCAGTATTGCGAGGAGGCTGGCCGTGGTTGCTGGGGCTACATTGAATATGAAAAGCCCCTGACCGAGAAACAGGCTGCGGACTATGAGCTTGTCCGGGAGCAGCTTCTGGATTTCAAGCAGCGGTACATGGTGGGGGCGGGGACATCGATTCTCCGCACCTTTGCCACGGCTGCGGAACTCAACGAGTGGTTCGATGCGCAGATCGTAGAGGAGCGTCACTTCTGCCGCCTCTATGACCGGGTAAGGATGGTTCATATCTTTGGCTGTCGTTATATGTGGCTCAAACCGGAGGAACGGTGGACAGATGATCCGCAAAGCAGCTTTCCGAGTCCATCGCTGCTTTCCAGAGAAGAACCTTGGAACTGAATGGGGGATGTAAGCATGATCGAGTTCATAGAGAAGGAGCGATACTACAACGATTCGGCTTTTACGGGGCAATGCTGGATGTACCCCACGTTCATGGTGAAAGGCGGTATTGAGTATTTCATGTGGAACCGTCGGGAGCCAGATGATAGTTGGAAGATAAAGGAGAGGGAGGGCCAGAAAGCGGAGCTGCTTGCCAATGATGGATCGCATTTTCATTTCCATGGCATCTACGCAAACCCGTTCGAGATGCTGGCCGAGATAGAGCGTCGAGGACACACGTTCACCGAGCCGGATAATCTCTTTGTCGATTGCCGTGAAACAGGTGGTTTTGTGGACTTCCACGGGAACCGAAACGAAGTATCGGCGGCTTTCCATTACCGAATCTATGATAAGGCTCTGGTAGAGAGAATTCGCACGGCTGTTGCACCAATCATCGAAAGGAGCAGGAAAAGATAAACGTGGATACCTATAGAATACCGCTCGTTTGGCAGATGTACGGTCACTGTGATGTTGACGCTGACTCACAGGAAGATGCGATTGAAATTGCGCTGGGGCCTGACACTCCGCTACCCGATGGTTTCTATGTTGAGGACCCTGTTGCTGTCGATTATGAAGTTCTTGAATTGGATCAGGATAAGAAGATCAACGTACTGACAAAGCAGGAGCTGAAGTTACAGCTCCAGCAGGGCCATACGCTCAACGACCTTTTGGCATTTGGCCCAGGCCAGGACTGCGAGATATTCAAGGCCGACAAGTTCTATCCTGGGGACGTGGTTATCTATGTTCCTGATGTGACCTTGAACCACATTCCTCTTGACCGCTCGATTATGGACCCGGAGGAATTTTCCGAGGTCTTATCCAACTGCTACACGGGCCAGGATTTCATCAATGAGTGCCATGGTGATGCAGAGAAAGCCGAGCACCTGTTTTGGTACTGCGACTGGCAGCACCCTTCCTCTGCGGTGGACGAGCTGGACGATGATGAGGAGGACACACAATGAAGTATACGTTGATTGATGAAAACAGGCAGTATGCTCTTGTCTTGCGGGGCGAGAGCATGACGCAGTACGCTGTTGTGAGTGGTCTGGACAAGGAAACCGGAAGTTGGGACTGGACGTGCTGCTACTACGATTTCGGTAAGTTCTCTGGACTGACGAAGGCTGAGGCTCTTTTCAGGGCGTTGGACTACTACTTGATGCGGACAAACGAGAAACATATCCCCTGGAGCAGAATGAGCGAGATCGCCACGGTTCTGAAGGATGGGCTGATTGAGGATGGTGAGGAAGAAGCCTACCGCTACATGGCCGATGTTGCTGGACTGTCGAATACCGAGGCTGAATACTTTGGGCTGGATATGGAGCAGTACAGAGCGGCCACAGGAGAAGATGCCGATAGTCCCACGGCTCCGTTCAGCACGGGTAGCGATTATAGTCCTGCCCATCCTTGGGATGCACCCGGAATGAGTGCGTCCGATTTCATTTAGGCGTCCCATTAGGGTTTGCCCAAACGGCACTACGAAAAAGCGTCCCATTAGAGTTTGTTTTCGAGTTTTGGTACGCTCCAGACTTGAAACCGACCCTAATGGGACTTTTTCGCGCATTTACCTTCTAAGGAGACTGGATATGAAGATAGGCTACATTAGGGTGAGTACCCAGGAACAGAACACTATCCGTCAGGAAGTCTTAATGGAATCTCTGGGGTGGATAAAGTATACATCGACCGCATGAGTGGCAAGAACACCAACCGTTTTGGAGGGCATTCCGGTGTAGGTCTGAATCTCTCGATATAATTTTTTCTTTTTTTCAATTTTATCCTTGACAATTCCTGCTGCAATGATTTATACTTAAGATAAGCCCGTCTGATCAGCGGGTAGCCTGTTTCCTTTGAGTCGCACTTCTCCCAGCCAAGCGGTTGGGGCCAATTAACAAAACTTGGCTGAAAAGCGGTTAGGCACTGGCCTGGCTAGCCACCGTAATTCCTTCCAGCGTTGCGGCTGGGGCAAAAGGTCGAATTTTTCGTAGGGTGGCGTATGCGAAAATGTGAAGTGTTCTCTGAAAAATCCGAGATGAAAATCTATGTGGGGGGCAAAGGATTCAGGCAATAATTGAATACTGACGTGTTGTTTTCTCAGCACCTAAAGTCCCGCAGGTACTTAGAGAGGTATCTGTCATTAAGAAGGACCATGGAGGCTTTGAGATCATCACTAGCAACTTCCGACAATTTCGGAAGTTTGTTTGTGATGTCTCAAAGTCTCCTTTTTTGTTGCTTTGAATCGCTGTGCAGTATTCAGAATCAGCGAGGATTGAGAGGGAGCTCCATGGGCACTCAGCCCAAGTGTTCCCACCAACATCAGAGGAACTGCCAGTTTCCCCGGAGTGCCACGTTCCTGGGCCTTGGGACAGAGCAGTAATAAGCCTTTTCTTCGCTTTGACTTAAACCCGCTCTGGCTGCCGTAGTCCCGTACCCTGTCACCTTGAAAATTTAATTGTAGGAGGAAATTAGCATGAAAGACGAGTTCACAGAAGCCGCCATTGGTGAGGATGCCCACGTCACCACTGTTTCGCTGTATGCCGAGCATCTTCGGCGGACAAAAGAAAAGGCTGAGAAAAAGAAATCGGCGCGGAAGTCAAAGAAGAAAAAGAAGAAAAATCTTCCGATACCGATGGAGCGGTGTGAGGAAGCGGAAGAATGCCTGTCCTTTGGACACGAAATTATTTCTTCTCCCGAAACCTCGCTTCTTTCCCAAAATCAAAGGGTCAGTGAGCGTATACGTTGTGCCCAGGGGAGGGTAATTCCGGAGCATTTTCGGCTCAGATTGGATGCAGATTCCGGTGTTTTTTTCGGGTTAGATCGTGACCATGGGTACTATGTCGGAAAAAGCTCGACAATGGATGGTCATATCTGTGTCATTGGGGAAAGCGGTCGGGGCAAAACGGAAAGCATTGTAAAACCGACCATACTGACCTACCAGAACGGAAGCACCATTGTTTTCGACTTCAAGGACAACTTGCATAAGCACTGGATATCAACAGCTAGATCGTTAGGCAAACGAAGCGTTGTTTTCTGGCCCGATGGTCCAGTCGGATGCAGCTGCCATTACGATCCCCTGGAACCCATGCGGCGAAACAATTCGGCCAACATCGTTGCAGCGACAACTGACTTGGCTTACGCTCTCATTCCGTTACCAGATGGAACCAAAGAGCCTATTTGGATCGAGACAGCGCAAAATTATCTAATTGGTGTAATTATTTATTACTACTTTCTGGATATGAACTTCCCCGAAATCATGATGTTGATACTCAATACGCCAGTAACAGAGATGATTAAAAATATCATGCAGGATGACGTTGAAGAAGCTACTCTTGCAAAGATTTTTATCAACAAGCTGACTGACGTTGACCCGAAGATTGTCAGCAACATTGGCATGGAACTCAATCGGCTCGCGTTCTTTGTGGCCGATCAAAACCTTATGGATCTACTTACGCCAACAGAGAACGATGATTTGCTGGACTGGGAGGCAATAAGCAAGTCAGTAGAACCAATTGACGTGTTTATCAGCGTGCCGGAGTCTAAGCTAGACTATTACAAGCCTATTCTCCGGCTGATGGCCAACCAGCTGATTCGGACATTGGAGCAACGCCCTCAGCGAACCTTTAGCAGCGGCACGGAACTTCCGCCTATTTTAGTTTTGATGGACGAATTTTCCAGGCTTGGCAAATTCCCCGCAATAACGAGTGGGCTGATGACATTGAGAAGCGCCGGTGTGACATTCGCCATTTTTATCCAGAGCATTGCCAGCCTGGATGAGATTTACGGTCATACCACAGCTCGCGTGATTCTGGATAACTGCAGTTACAAAGTTATCCTAGGTGCGTCTGATGTGGAAAGCCAACAATACCTCTCCAACCTGGTCGGTTCAGTGGCAACTCCCCAAGGCAGCATAAGCGAGAGTTACAACATGTTTACCAATCAGGTAATCGGATACAGCCGGAATATCGGTGTCACCCTCGAACCCGTCATTTATCCGCAGGAGTTTAGCTCAATGACCGATGTGGTAGTCGTCTCTCCAGATGGCTATTTCCGCATCGACAAAATTCCCTATTATTCGCATAAAGAGCTTTTTACTCAGCTTGCCCTGCTCCCGAGATACAAAAGGTATGTGGAAGAATATGACCGCACCCATGCTATTTCGGTGCTTCCTGAAAGGAGCAGCCATGAGGAGTCTTGAGGAACACTGCAAAGCTGCAAAAGAAAAAGCCAAGCAGCAACAGCGCAAACGGCGCATGGAGGTGCGGAAAACCGCACAGCGGGAGCAGGCAATCAATGATGGTCGATGCTTTGAGATCGGCAGAATCGTCTGTGAGCGTTTCCCTGAACTGCGGAAATATCAGCCGAAGTACGGGGATGCTACATCAGACAAAATCCATGATGACCTCGTTGCTGTTGTGGATTTTTTGGCAGCCAACAGAGAACTGCTGGACCAGATTAAGGCAGAGGCCTTTGGCGAAAGTACCGAGTACCACAGCCCTGGAGACGCAGTTGATTTTTGATTGTGTGCTCATTTATACATCGTTGTCCCACATCATTATTTCCCTCCGTGGACCTTCAAAGCTCCACGGAGGGGCCTACGAAATCTTACAAGGAGGAAATGCATATGCCAACTTACTACAATCATGTCGGCGTAATTTCGAGAGGCAGAGGAAACTCGATTGCCTGCTCTCTCGCATATATCCGAGGTGAACGGATATTTGATAAATATCTTGGAGAATGGCACGATAACTCTCCTCGAATAGACGTGCTCTACAAGGACGTTGTTTTGCCGCCCTCTGTTCCCCTGGATTATCTGAGCCCACAAAAGCTGGCGGATGCCCTCAATGACTCCGAGCAACGAATCGACTCGCAAATGGCGAGATCCATCATTTTGGCTTTGCCAAACGAGATGAACATTACTCAGGAAGTTAAATTGGTACGAGAATTTATCGACCAATATTTTATCGCCAACAATATGTGTGCCGTGTTTGCGATCCACTCTGGACGTAAAGAATCAAAGCGCAGCTACACCACCATAGATACTTGCACGGACAACCCCCATGCCCATATCATAGCCCCTATTCGTCAGATAGGCGCAAATGGTTTTTTTCGCACCAAGCTGGAGACTAGGCAATTCAACACGAAGAAATATCTGTATTCCATGCGAAAAAGCTGGGCTGATATACAAAACCGGGAATACGAGCGAATGGGACTCCCGTTCAGAGTGTCCCACGAAAGCCTATATGTCCAGGGTATCGACCGTAAACCGACAGTCCACCTTAGCGCAAAGGAGATTTCTTTTGAACAGCGAGGGATTGCAACGCACCGTGGCAATATCAATCGGCAGATATTAGCGGAGGAGCGTGCAAAGGAACGCCAACGCCAACAGGAGCGTGACCGGCAACATGAACGGGATTGTTATTACGAACGCTCCCGTTAGAGCTACACCATTTTTGCTTTACATTTTGGAGAACGTATGTGCTTTTTATTAGATTATATATCCTTATTCGAGGAGGTGATCACCATGCAAAAAAGCATCCTAAAGCCGGAATCTTCCAGTGATAATCCAAACGTATTTCGTTCGATTATCAAGACCCGCCACGGCAGAATTCTGTTCCTGTCGCTGGAGATCAACGATTCCATTTGCACCATCCAGGACTGCTTCTACATTGACCGCAACCAAGGCAGGGAAGGGGAAGCACGTTACAAGGCCAAGCCTAAGAAGCTGCGGACGCTACAATTCCCCGCTGAGAACCTGCTGGCGGTGATTGAAGCAGAGCTGGACAAAAAGTTCTACGGCGTGGAGTTCGTGGAGACAGGGCAGACTAACCTTTCCCTGGACGAATACCTGGACTTCAAGGCCAGCAGTCCCAGCAGGAAATACCGATTCCTGATTATGGTCGGAGGCGGCGACAGCTACAACGGTCTGCCCACACTTCTGCGCACCCGGCTCAAAACCAAGCTCCACAGGTCGGTGTATGTAGAGCTGGCCTACTACAAGGACGGGAAAGGCGTAGTCAAACAGTGCTGTTACTACGACAGGCAGTACCAGCGGCAGGACGTCAAAATCACGCCGCCGATGCTGATTAGCTGCTTCTTTCCCTACACCCGGGAGGGCATCCTGAATCTGCTCAACCACGAAATATGCTGTGACTTCACGCATATTATCGTAACGGATGGAATCGACATTGATTCCAATACTACGCCCCTGTGCGGGGCTGTTTAGGAGGTATTACGATGGCTAATCTCAAAGATGAATACACGGACATCAAAGACCGAAAGCACCGTGTAGAGCACATTACCGTCCATGAGGAAGATCCCGCCAACAGGGAACGGCTCAAGGAGGAGCTGTTTCTGGCTCTGACCATGACGGAAAAGCGTATTCCAGCATAGCGGTCATACATATTTTACCATGAGGAAAGGGGGTGTGTCAAATGGCGATCATCCTGTACGCCCGCAAATCCGTGGAGCGGGAGAACAGCATCAGCTGCGAGACCCAGCTTGAGTATTGCAGGTCTGTTATCAGGCCCAATGAGCGGGACGAAAAGATCATAACCTTCGTGGACAACGGCTTTTCCGGCGGCAACGTCAACCGCGACGGCTTTCAGAAAATGATGAAGCTGGTGCGGCAGGGGAAGGTTAAGAAGGTCATTGTCTACAAGCTGGACCGTATCAGCCGTTCTCTGTCGGATTTTGTGAACATTTTGCAGG
>ERZ779629.731-NODE-731-length-12452-cov-31.251512_pt1 | contig 12452 bp, 9 predicted proteins | sample MGYA00514192_ERZ779629 | MGnify/ENA primary metagenome ERZ779629 (study PRJEB29562, sample SAMEA4376709) | mouse gut metagenome | isolation source: Cecum | study: EMG produced TPA metagenomics assembly of the A DSS colitis mouse model was used to assess the... | reverse complement strand
TCAAGACCATCAAAATTTACTCCCAGCGCAACGAAGTAACATTGGGGCTGGGGCTTGCGGTGAGCCGGGTGCTGTGCCAGAAGCACGGGGGAACCATAGAGCTCTCAAACCAACCGCCCCGCAGAGCTTGTGTAAAAGCCTCTATCAAGATCGAACAATCCCCGTTGCGGTAATGCAGATGGGGAATTACTGCTTGGGGAAAATGAATATAGAGAGGTTTATGACATATGAAATTAGGCGCTGTTTGAAAAATACATATTACTGCACATAACCGTTCTTGTCACAAGCGGTATGGGCCTCATAGGCGAAGCACCGCTTATGCGCCCCTTTGTGGAATACCCCTTCTATAACCCCACGTTCGTTCTTTCCTCGTTCCAGCATTTTCGTCACCCCTTCCTATTTTTTACTACATTTATTGCAAAAAGTCTGCCCAAAGACAGACTTTTTCGACAGACTGAAAAAGGGGCAAATGCTCTGCATTTGCCCCTTTTGCGCTTTATAGACAGTGCTCTGAATATCCTGTTGTCTTCTTTATCGCGATCGCGGAAAACCCCTTACACCTTGGGGCCGGCGGCCACCAGGGCCTTGCCGGCGTCGTTGCCGGTGTACTTGACGAAGTTCTTCACGAAGCGGCCGGCCAGATCCTGGGCCTTGGTATCCCACTCGGCGGCGTCGGCGTAGGTGTCGCGGGGATCGAGGATGGCGGGATCCACGCCGGGCAGAGAGGTGGGAACCTCCAGGTTGAAGTAGGGGATGGTCTTGGTCTCCGCCTTGAGGATGGAGCCGTCCAGGATGGCGTCAATGATGCCGCGGGTGTCCTTGATGGAGATGCGCTTGCCGGTGCCGTTCCAGCCGGTGTTCACCAGGTAGGCCTTGGCGCCGGACTTCTGCATCTTCTTCACCAGCTCCTCACCGTACTTGGTGGGGTGCAGCTCCAGGAAGGCCTGGCCGAAGCAGGCGGAGAAGGTGGGGGTGGGCTCGGTGATGCCCCGCTCGGTGCCGGCCAGCTTGGAGGTGAAGCCGGACAGGAAGTAGTACTGGGTCTGCTCCGGGGTCAGGATGGACACGGGAGGCAGCACGCCGAAGGCATCGGCGGACAGGAAGATCACGTTCTTGGCATCGGGACCGGCGGACACGGGGCGAACGATCTTCTCGATGTGGTTGATGGGATAGGAGACGCGGGTGTTCTCGGTGACGGACTTGTCGTGGAAGTCGATCTTGCCGCTCTCGTCCACGGTGACGTTCTCCAGCAGGGCATCGCGGCGGATGGCGTTGTAGATGTCGGGCTCAGACTCCTTGTCCAGGTCGATGACCTTGGCGTAGCAGCCGCCCTCGAAGTTGAACACGCCGTTGTCGTCCCAGCCGTGCTCGTCGTCGCCGATGAGCAGACGCTTGGGATCGGTGGACAGGGTGGTCTTGCCGGTGCCGGACAGGCCGAAGAACAGGGCGGTGTTCTCGCCGTTCATGTCGGTGTTGGCGGAGCAGTGCATGGAGGCGATGCCCTTCAGGGGCAGGTAGTAGTTCATCATGGAGAACATGCCCTTCTTCATCTCGCCGCCGTACCAGGTGTTGAGGATGACCTGCTCACGGGAGGTGATGTTGAAGATGGCGGCGGTCTCGGAGTTGAGGCCCAGCTCCTTGAAGTTCTCCACCTTGGCCTTGGAGGCGTTGTAGGAGATGAAATCGGGCTTGAAGTTCTTCAGCTCCTCCTCGGTGGGGGCGATGAACATGTTCTTAACGAAGTGGGCCTGCCAGGCCACCTCCATGATGAAGCGGATGGCCATGCGGGTGTCCTCGTTGGTGCCGCAGAACACGTCCATCACGTACAGCTTCTTGTTGGACAGCTCCTTGACGGCCAGGGCCTTGCAGGCGTCCCACGCCTCCTGGGAGGCGGGCTTGTTGTCGTTCTTGAACTCGTCGGAGGTCCACCACACGGTGTCCTTGGAGTTCTCGTCCATGACGATGAACTTGTCCTTAGGGGAGCGGCCGGTGTAGATGCCGGTCATGACATTGACAGCGCCCAGCTCGGTGAGCTGGCCCTTCTCGAAGCCCTCCAGAGCGGGGTTCATCTCCGCCTCAAAGAGCTGCTCGTAGGTGGGGTTGTACACGATCTCCTGGATACCGGTGATACCGTATTGCTCCAATCCGTAAGTTTCCATCAATAATGTTCCTCCTTGTGGAAAAGTGGGTATTTAGCTTGGACTGTTCTTATTTTACCCTGTTTTCCCCAGAAAGGCAAGAGAGAAGCGGCAGAAATAGATGAAATGGGCAAAATCTTCAAAGCGGGGCCCGGAGAAGGGGGGAATCATTGGGCAAGTTGGGGAAGAATGGGCGGAGAATGGGGGGGAATGGCCGCCGGCGCAGGGGCGAAGGAGGCCGGCCCGCCGGCACTTCCGGAAAACGGAGGCGGCGGGCCGCGGTCCCTGGGGGAAAGGAGGTGCGGGCGGCGGCAGGCCGGATATTGACAAAGGCGCGCAAATGGGGTATGCTACTCTTCCGCAAGCGGCCTTGGTTGGCCGCTGCGCGCCCATTCTTTCCAGGGGAGGAGCTATGAAAACCATTACCATCTATACCGACGGCGCCTGCTCCGGGAACCCCGGTCCCGGCGGCTGGGGGGCGATTTTGCAGTACGGGCCCCACACCAGGGAGATGTCCGGCGGCGAAGCGGACACCACCAACAACCGCATGGAGCTCACCGGCGTCATCCGCGCTTTGCAGGCGCTGAAAGAGCCCTGTATTGTGGAGCTGTACTCCGACAGCAAGTATGTCATCGACGCCCTCTCCAAGGGCTGGGCCAGGAGCTGGCGGGCCAAGGGCTGGGTCAAAAGCGACAAGAAGCCCGCCCTGAACCCGGACCTCTGGGAGCTTTTGCTGGATCTGTGCCAGGTTCATCAGGTCCGCACCCACTGGGTGAAGGGCCACGCGGAGAACCCCTACAACAACCGCTGCGACCAGCTGGCCGTCAGCGAGTGGCAGAAGCTGAAGAGGTAGACAGGCGGAGGGCGGCGGCCCTCCGCCTGCCGCTTGGAGCGGGGAAAATCCGCCCCTGGAAGACGGTCATGCCGCCCCGGCGGGCGGCCCTGCCCCGCCCGGTGTGAAAAACGGTTGGGGGTGCAGAGGGGCGCCCAAACTTTTCCGGTAAAAGCTTGTTGACATAACGATGTGGAAAACTCTGTGGATAATGTGTAAAACCCCGTGGACATCGGCGGTTGGGGGCGGGTTCACACCCGTTATGGCGGCGGCAGGGCGGGTCACTTTTTTCGGAGTTTTATTCTTTTTTGTCAAAGGGGCCGGACAGTCCGGGAAAAAACGCCGAAACGTCACCCCCAGCGCACGGGGAAGGGCGGTCTGGGCGCGCCGGATTCCCCGCTGGGCTTTTTCTGCCCAAAGCCTTGCCTTTTTCCCCTATCCGCGCTATAATGCACTCAGATATTTATGAGAAAACAAGGAGAACGCCCTTGGACAGAACACAAGTCGTCATTCCCGCCGGCGAGCTGGAGCGCCAGCGGACCTATACCCGGCGCATGGCCGCCCTGCTGGCCGGGGACCGCCGGCCCCTGGCTATGGTGGACACCTACGGCTGCCAGCAGAATGTGGCGGACAGCCAGCGCATGATGGGCATGCTGCGGGAGATGGGCTGCGGCTTTACCCAGGACCCCCGGCTGGCGGACATCATCCTCGTCAACACCTGCGCCATCCGGGAGAACGCGGAGAAGAAGGTCTTCGGCGTGGTGGGCCAGCTGGTCCACGTCAAGGAGGAGCGGCCGGAGTGCGTCATCTGCCTGTGCGGCTGCATGGCCCAGCGGCCGGAGGTGGCGGAGAAGATCCGGGCCTCCTACCGCCATGTGGACCTGGTCTTCGGGCCCCAGGCCCTGTGGCGGCTCCCGGAGCTGCTCTACGGCGTGTATACCGAAAAAAAACGGGTCTTCTCCGTCGCCGACGAGCACGGCTCCATCGCCGAGGGGCTGCCGGTGGTCCGGGAGAGCGGGGTGAAGGCCTGGGTCTCCATCATGTACGGGTGCAACAACTTCTGCTCCTACTGCATCGTCCCCTACGTCCGGGGCCGGGAGCGGAGCCGGGAGCCCGGCTGCATCCTCGACGAGGTCCGGGAGCTGGTGGAGGCGGGCTGCCGGGAGATCACCCTGCTGGGCCAGAACGTGAACTCCTACGGCAAAGACCTGGAGACCCCCATGGACTTCGCGGACCTGCTGGGCGAGATCGACAGGATCCCCGGCGACTACCTCATCCGCTTTATGACCAGCCACCCCAAGGACGCCGGGGAGAAGCTCTTCGCCGCCATGGCCTCCTGTACCCACGTGGCCCGGCAGCTCCACCTGCCCGTCCAGTCCGGCAGCAGCCGGGTCCTGGGGGCCATGAACCGGGGCTACACCCGGGAGCAGTACCTGGAGAAGGTCCGCGCCGCCCGGCGCGCCATGCCGGATCTGGTGCTCACCAGCGACATCATCATCGGCTTCCCCGGGGAGACCGAGGAGGAGGCCATGGAGACCGTGTCGCTCATCCGGGAGGTGGAGTACGACGCCCTGTTCACCTTCATCTACTCCCCCCGGCCGGGCACGCCGGCGGCCCGGCTCCCCGACCCCGCCTCCCGGGAGGAGAAGCAGGTCTGGTTCGACCGGCTGCTGGACGAGCAGAACCGCATCTCCGGCCGGCGCCACCGGTCCTACGTGGGCAAAACCCTCCGGGTCCTGGTGGACGGGGAGAGCGGCGACAGCCAGTGGCCCCTCTCCAGCCGCACCCACGGCGGCAGGCTGGTCCACCTCAAGGGGGACGCCTCCCTCATCGGGCGGTATGTACAGGCCCGGATCACCGGCAGCAACACCTGGGCCCTGTTCGGCGAGGCAGAGTAGGAGAACAAATGCTTCATTTTTCCCGTGCCGTCAGGAGAAGATTGCACCGGGAAAAGAGGCAGCGGAGCTCCAGGCCGTCCATATAGTTGGCCTGCTCTATGTAACTGTCCAGGAGGCTGCGCTGCCGGGGAGACAGTTCCGCCATCAGGTTTTCCTCCGCCTGTCTTCGCGCCTCCCTTGCCGCCTGGTAATGGGGGTCTGCCTTCAGATCCTCAAGCTGGAGTTCGTATAAATACTGAAAGATGATGTCGGTCATTTTCATGTTTTAATCCCCTCCAAAGAAATGCCCGTTCGGGCATTTTTTGACCCGATTATATCATGCCCGAATGGGCATGTCAAGGAAGATTTATGAGCTTTTGTGAGCATCTGCGCTATCTGCGGGAAAGCAGAGGATTAAAGCAGAAGGATGTTGCCCAAAAAATTGATATTGGGGTGCATACTTACCAGCGTTATGAGTATGGTCAGCGCGAGCCGCCCCTGTCCACGCTCATTGCCCTGGCGGACTTCTACGACCTCAGCTTGGACGAGCTGGTGTGCAGGGAGCGAAAACCGAAGAAATGACTGCGGCGGGCCGTCCAAAGAGACGGCCCGCCTTATTTGAGGCGGCCTTCTGCGCCGCCCGCCGCGGGAATTGACAAGATGCGGTAAAAAAGCGTATAATACACATATTCATTATATACGCGCCCCCGCAGAAGACATGAAGGAGGAAACGGTGATGCCCCCTGAGACAACCCCGATGATGCAGCAGTACCTGAAAATCAAGGAGGAGAACAAGGACGCCATCCTCTTCTTCCGGCTGGGGGACTTCTACGAGATGTTCAACGAGGACGCCGTCCTGGCCAGCCAGGAGCTGGACCTCACCCTGACCAGCCGGGACCGCTCCCGGCCCGAGGAGGAGCGCACCCCCATGTGCGGCGTGCCCTACCACTCCTGCGAGGGGTACATCGCCCGGCTCATCGCCAAGGGCTACAAGGTGGCCATCTGCGAGCAGACCGAGGACCCCGCCGCCGCCAAGGGGCTGGTGAAGCGGGACATCATCCGCGTGGTCACCCCCGGCACCGTGGACAGCTCCATGCTGGAGGGGAGCCAGGCCAACTATATCTGCGGCATCTACCTGGACGAGGAGAGCGCCGGGGTGTGCTTCTGCGACGTGACCACCGGCAGGACCCACGCCACCGCCTTCTCCGGCGCCGAGCGGCTGGAGCACGTGGTCAACGAGCTGGGCCGCTTCTCCCCCGCCGAGGCGGTGCTGAGCCCCGGAGCGGCGGCGGAGGGGGCCCTGCGGGACCTGCTGGGAGAGAAGTTCCGCTGCCGGGCCGAGGCGCGCCCCGCCGCCTGCTTTAAGCTGGAGGCCTGCACCCGGCAGGTGGAGCGCCAGTACGGCCGGGAGGCCGCCGGGCAGGTCCCCCGCCCCGCCGCTCTGCTGGCCCTGGGGGGGCTTTTGGGGTACCTGTACGAGACCCAGAGGACGGATCTGAGCTACATCAAGGACCTGGAGTACTACGAGCAGGGCCGGTTTATGGAGCTGGATCTGAACGCCCGCCGGAATCTGGAGCTCACCGCCACCCTGCGGGGCAAGGAGAAGCGGGGGAGCCTCCTGTGGGTGCTGGACCGGACCAGGACCGCCATAGGCGCCCGGCTGCTGCGCTCCTGGCTGGAGCGGCCCCTTCTGAGCGTGGCCGCCATCCGGCGGCGGCTGGGGGCCGTGGAGGAGCTGGTGCGGGACGCCGTGGCCCGGGAGGAGCTGACGGCGGTCCTGGCGGGCATCAACGACATGGAGCGCCTCATCGGCCGGGTGGTCTACGGCAGCGCCGGGGGCCGGGACATGGCCAGCCTCCGGGCCTCCCTGGAGCGCCTGCCCGGCCTGCGCGCCCAGCTGGCCCCCCTGACCGCCCCCCTGCTGCGGGAGCTGGCGGAGGGGCTGGACACCCTGGAGGACGTGTACGAGCTGCTGTGCCGGGCCATTGTGGACGAGCCGCCCTTCTCCGTGCGGGAGGGGGGCTTCATCCGGCCGGGCTACGACGGGGAGGTGGACCGGCTGCGGGGCATCCTCAGCGGGGGGAAGAACGTCATCGCCGAGGTGGAGGCCAGGGAGAAGGAAAAAACCGGCATCAAAAGCCTGAAGGTGGGCTATAACAAGGTGTTCGGGTACTATATCGAGGTCAGCAAGTCCTACTACAGCCAGGTGCCGGAGACCTACATCCGCAAGCAGACCCTGGCCAACTGCGAGCGCTACATCACCCAGGAGCTCAAGGAGCTGGAGAACACCGTCCTCACCGCCAGCGACCGGGCCACGGGCCTGGAGTACGACCTCTTCCAGGAGCTGAGGGGGCAGGTGGGGGCCCAGATGGGCCGGGTCCAGGCCGCGGCGGCGGCGGTGGCGGCGCTGGACGCCCTGTGCTCCCTGGCGGCGGCGGCGGTGCGCGGCCGCTACTGCCGGCCCGAGGTGGACGAGAGCGGCGTGATCGAGATTCACGAGGGCCGCCACCCGGTGGTGGAGCGGGTGCTCAAAGACAGCCTCTTCGTCCCCAACGACACCTACATGGGGGAGCGGGAGAACCGGGTGGCCATCATCACCGGGCCCAACATGGCGGGCAAGTCCACCTATATGCGCCAGGTGGCCCTCATCACCCTCATGGCCCAGATCGGCTCCTTCGTGCCCGCCAGGGCCGCCCGCATCGGCGTGGTGGACCGCATCTTCACCCGCATCGGGGCCAGCGACGACCTCAGCGCGGGGCAGTCCACCTTTATGGTGGAGATGACCGAGGTGGCGGACATCCTCAAGCATGCCACCGGCCGGAGCCTGCTGATTCTGGACGAGATCGGCCGGGGCACCAGCACCTTCGACGGCATGAGCATCGCCCAGGCGGTGCTGGAGCACTGCAGCCGCAGGCTGGGGGCCAAGACTCTCTTTGCCACCCACTACCACGAGCTCACGGAGCTGGAGAACACCCTGAGCGGGGTGAAAAACTACAGCATCGCCATCAAGAGCCGGGGGGACGACCTGGTCTTCCTGCGCAAGATCGTCCCCGGCGGGGCGGACCGCAGCTACGGCATCGAGGTGGCCAAGCTGGCGGGCCTTCCGGAGACGGTGGTGAAAAAGGCCCGGACCATCCTGAAGGACCTGGAGCATCAGTCCGGGCGGACGCCGCCCCTGCTGGCCGCCCCCAAGAGCGAGCAGGTGAGCCTGGAGGCGCTGGGGGAGGCGGAGGTCATCGACCGCCTCCGCCGCACACAGCCGGACACCCTGACCCCCATCGAGGCCATGGGGCTGCTCTACGAGCTCAAGCAGAAGCTGTCATAATACGGCGTAAAACGATAAGGAGGGACCGGCCATGGCGAGAAGAAGAACCGGCACGGACATGACGCGGACGGAGATCATCCTGGGGGGCGCGGCGCTGGCGCTGTATCTGGTGGTGCTGCCCCTGACGGCGGAGCCCCTGTTTGACGGGATCGAGCGTCTGTTCGCCCTCTCTCTGGGGGAGGACGTGCGGGATGCGGCTTACTACTACATCCTCTTCGCGCTGACCGCGGCGGCCCTCTGGGGCTACTTCGGCCGGACCACCAGGGCGTTTTTTGACCACGCCTGGCGGACTTTGGGGAACGTGGGGCTGGGACTGGTGGCCTTCTACGGGCTCAACGAGCTGAGCTGGCGGATACTGCGCATGGCGGCCGGCGGGCAGGTGAACCTGAACGACCAGGCCATTCTGGCCAGGATGGGCGGCGCACCCCGCACGACGATTCTCATTGTGGTGTTTCTGGCCCCCGTGGTGGAGGAGGCCCTGTTCCGGGGGTACGTGTTCGGGAACCTGCGGGAGTACAGCCGGGCGGCGGCCTATCTGGCCTCCAGCCTCCTGTTTGCGGGCATGCATGTCTGGCAGTTTGTGGTTTTACAGCACAATTTGGCCTATCTGCCGGTGATGCTCCAGTACGTGGCGCCGGGGCTGGTGATGGCGTGGGTCTATGAGCGGTCTGAGAATCTGTGGGGCAGCGTGCTGCTCCATGGGATGGTGAATGCGCTGGCGGTGTGGAGCGCAATGTAGTTTTGCGGAAGGGATTTGCCTATGTTCTTCAGCATATTCCACGTATTTTGTGCGGGGATTGTCGTCCTGCTCCTGATCCCCAACCTCATTTACGCCCTGCGGCACAGAGGCGGCGGCATCTCCAGCGGCAGCCGGGCTGTCAATCTTCTGGAGCAGATCGGCCGCTTCGGGTGCATGATCTGTATGGTGGTCCCCCTGGGCGTGCCCGGCGGGGCGTTCGGCTTCTGCTCGCCGGAGGCCTTCCTTATCTGGGCCGCCGGCATAGCGGCGCTGCTGCTGGCGTACTATGCCTGCTGGGTTTTCTACGCCCTGCGCCCTGGCCGGAGGCTGGAGCTGGCCCTGGCGGTTTTGCCCTGCGGGGTGTTTCTGCTCCACGGGGTTTTGTTGCGGCACTGGCTGCTGGCGGTGTTTGCGGGGATCTTCGCCGGAGCGCACGTTTACATTGTGGGGAGGTATGGGGGCAAGGGCGCGGAGGCGCATGACGGTCCCTGAGGGGGCGGCGGTGCAGCTCTTTGACTTGCGGGGCTTCCAGACCCGCGCCCTCGGGGCATCTGATCTAGTGGCTTGGCGCTTAACCAACTCCGCCCGTGGGGCGGGCAAAGTCCGCATTAGGGTTGCTAGCGGCCGCAGGCCGCTGCATACCTGCCGCCCTTTCAAAGGGGTAGAGCCATCTACGGGGGACTTCTATTGGAGATTCGCCTCGTAGGGCGCGACGGCCCCGGCGCACCCTGCGGGGTGGGGTCTGCTATTGTATTTTCTATGATTCAATTGTCAAGGTTCGCTCTGTGCGGTCTTCTTGACCCTGCCGCACGCGGCCTGGTACCGGGCCTAGTCGCACTTCCTTCAGGACCTGACTACCTCGGTGGTGGTGCTCCCACAACATGAGGGTGGAACAAGGGGAGAGTTGCACAATTGAGGACAACCGCTAAAAAAATTTTTGCTCCATCCAACCGCAGACTGCCTTTAGGACACTCTAAAATAGACGCAGAAGTCCTGTAAGCGGACGGTATTGATTCAGACAAATCAGTCTGGGCCTTGGACGCAAAAAATCATCACCCCCGTCATCAAGGGGTCTGGACCTTGGTCCAGCGACTTTTTGGTTACTTTTTGTTCGAACAAAAAGTAACCGCCGGGCGTGGGGGCGCGCAGCCCCCACAAGCCGATTTGCGAAAAATCAACCCATCGCCGCCCGGAGGGCGGCGAAGAAGGAGGCCCCTATGCCCCATATCCAACAGCTCCCCCCCCATCTGGCCGACCTCATCGCCGCCGGCGAGGTGGTAGAGCGCCCCGCCAGCGTGGTCAAGGAGCTCATCGAAAACGCCATCGACGCCGGGGCGTCGGCGGTGGTGGTGGAAATCCAAAACGGCGGTATGGCCCTCATCCGGGTTACCGACAACGGCTGCGGCATCGCCCCCGAGGAGCTGCCCACCGCCTTCCTGCGCCACGCCACCAGCAAGCTCCGGCGGCCGGAGGACCTGGCCGCCATCGGAACCCTGGGCTTCCGGGGGGAGGCCCTGGCGGCTATCTCCGCCGTCAGCCGGATGGACGTGTTCACCCGGCAGGCCGGCTGTGAGCTGGGGGCATCCCTGTCCCTGGAGGGGGGCGTACCCGGACCGGTGGAGGCCGCCGGGTGCCCGGAGGGCACCACCCTGGTGGTCCGGGACCTCTTCTACAACACCCCCGCCCGGCTGAAGTTTATGAAGAGCGACAGCGCCGAGGCCGCCGCCGTGGGCGGCATGATCGCCCAGATCGCCCTGAGCCGGCCGGAGGTGTCCATCCAGTACGTCCGGGACGGCAAGGAGGAGCTCCACACGCCGGGGGACGGCCGGCTCCTCTCCGCCGTCTACGCCGCCAGAGGCCGGGACTTTGCCCTGGGGCTGGTGCCCGTGGAGGGCGGCGGCGAGGGCGTCCGCGTGGAGGGCTTTGTCACCGAGCCCCTGTCGGGCCGGGGCTCAAGGGCCATGCAGACCTTTTTCTGCTGCGGGCGGATGATCAAGTCCGCCCTGCTCACCGCCGCGCTGGAGGAGGCCTACGCCAACCGGCAGATGAAGGGAAAGTTCCCCGGCTGTGTGCTCCACATCAACCTGCCTCCCCAGCAGGTGGATGTGAACGTCCATCCCGCCAAGACCGTGGTGAAGTTCGCCGCCGAACGGGCCGTGTTCTCCGCCGTCCACCACACGGTGGCGGATGCTCTGGACCGGGCTGCCGCACCGGCGCCCCCGCCCCCCGCGCCCGGAAGCCCGGCGCCCGCACCGGCACCCCAAAAGGACTTCTACCAGACCATGGACGCCAAGACCTTCCGGGAGCGCAAGGCGCGGCCGGCAGGCGGCGGCCAGATCACCGGCACGGAGCTGAGGGGGCGGCTGACCTTCCGGGACGGCGCGGGCCCCCGGCCGCCCCGCCGGGAGAGCACTCCGCCGGAGGGCCCCAGGACGGCGGTGGTGGGCTACGCCGTCACCCAGGTCCGGGAGGCGGCGCAGGAGACGCCTTTGCCGGTCCAGCCCCCGCCGTCCGGCCCGGAGCCGGAGGAGCCGGTTCAGCAGACGCTCACCGCCGCTCCCGCGCCCTGGCGGCTGGCGGGGGAGGTGCTCAACACGTATATCATCGCCGAGGACGGGGAGAGCGTGTGGCTCATCGACAAGCACGCCGCCCACGAGCGGATCAACTTCGACCGGATGAAGGCGGGAACCGAGCCCATCATGCGCCAGCAGCTGCTCTCCAGTGCGGCGGTGGACCTGGCCCAGGAGCAGTACGAGGTGCTGCTGGACAACCTGCCGCTGCTGGAGGAGTTCGGTTTTGAGGCGGAGGACTTCGGGACGGGGAGCCTGGTGGTCCGGGCCGCCCCGGCGGACCTGGAGGCGGGCATGATCCGGGAGACCCTGGAGGAGCTGGCGGACCGCCTTTTGACCGCCGGCAGCGCCGACCCCTCCGCCGCCCGGGACGCCATGCTTCACACCATGGCGTGCAAGGCCTCCATCAAGGGGGGCTGGAAGAGTGACTCCGCAGAGCTCCAGGCGCTGGTGGACAGGGTGCAGAGCGGAGAGGTGCAGTTTTGCCCTCACGGGCGGCCGGTAAAGGTGAGGGTAAGTAAATACGAGATCGAGAAGATGTTCAAGAGGGCGTAGGTGCGGCGCGCCCTCCGGGCGCGAGGGGGGGCTGGGTTGCAGCCCTACCACTTGTGGGGCCTGCGCGGCCCCACGCCCCCGGTGCCGTCATTCGGCCTTTGGCCGAACGACCGGCCCGGCGGCCACAGGCCGCCCAGTTACTTTTTGTGCGAACAAAAAGTAACCAAAAAGTCGCTGGAACCGGAGGTTCCAGACCTCCCTCTCGGGGCCGCCCCGGGGCCGTCATTCGGCCTACGGCCGAACGACCGGCCCGGCCGCCTTCCGGCGGCCTAGGTCGCGCCGCCTCGGCGGGGGACTTGCGGACAATGGGTGGAATCTTTGGTGGATTGGGTGCCACGTGAATTAGAAAATCCTTCGGGGTTCTGATCTAGGGGACTGGTACTTGAAGAACTCCGCCTGCCGGCCTTTTAAAGGGG
>ERZ779629.728-NODE-728-length-12482-cov-6.151605_pt1 | contig 12482 bp, 18 predicted proteins | sample MGYA00514192_ERZ779629 | MGnify/ENA primary metagenome ERZ779629 (study PRJEB29562, sample SAMEA4376709) | mouse gut metagenome | isolation source: Cecum | study: EMG produced TPA metagenomics assembly of the A DSS colitis mouse model was used to assess the... | reverse complement strand
TTGTCGTTGATGTACTCCGCGTGCGTCTGGATATCACGCAGGCATTTGCTCACACCGACGATGTAGCAGAACATGGTGGTCAGCTCCGCCGCCGCGCCCGATACGTCGTGCCCGTCTTCCTGTAACTGGTTCAGCAGATTCATCAGCAGTGAGTTCTCCGTCAGGCCAAGAACACCAGACGGCGAGTGAATCAGGCTGCGGTAGCCGGGCTTCAGTGGGGCGCTGTATTCTTTTTTGTCTTCCAGCTTGATCGCCTCCATAATGGCGGGCATGAAGCCTGACAAGACCTTCTCCACTTTTGTTTCTTGTTGTCTTAAACGTTTCTCGCATTCAATGAAGTAGCGTCGTACCTGACGACCTTTTTCGTTACGCTCGACCATCGCCAGCTCTTTGGCTGTATCGAGGGTTAGGTGGTAGTCTTTTGCAGGACGGCCTCTGCCTATTTTTTCCCGAACTTGGGAAATAATCATAAAGTCTTGATTTTCAACGAAACCATATTCAGCAATTCGTTCGACAATCCACGAAGCAAATCGCTTACCCACATCGAGGAAAGTGTGTAAATCACGGGCATTAACGAGAAGAGCGGTTTCGTTGGATATAGTGCCGTTGAATACGGGGATGAGTTGACTGGTCATGATGACCTCCTTTGAAGTTTTAGTTAGCAATCACCAGTTAGTAGCTGGTGATCGGGTGTCAACTAGAGCCTTCAAAGACGCTCCGGGCATATTCCCCTTTTGGGTATTGTATTACGCCTCTCCACCCGACCTTTGTACGGATGTGACTATGCCAAATTGCAGGCATAAAAAAGCCGCAAAGCTATCGGGTGCGGGTGACCGCTTTGAAGTTCTAGTGCGGTCAGTATGCGATAGCTCTGGCGGCATTGTCAAATCATGCGCCACTGAGTCCAGCAATCTCTGCAATACCAATAGCGAGATAATCGCGATTCGTCAGGCGTGATTTTATTGCATATGTCTTAGCTCCACTGAAGTTGTGATTTTATATGGGTTGCCTTTTACCTCAATAACACGATGAGGATCATTTTTTAGCTCTTCCGTAATCTTCCGTAATCTTCTAACAGCTGAACTTCGGTGTTTATAACGGTAAGTTACAGTTTCTTTTCTCTGCAATACCTCATCATTGCGGTACTTAGTCAAAACCATGACGACTTCAAACCTGACGCCGTTGTGTGCAACCATAATCTGCTTCATGCTGCACGCTCCCGCCCCTGGTTGTCTGTTGGTGACAGCGGAGCATTGCTGAATGCATTTGTTAATCCGGCAATATCCAACGCGTATCCAGGGTGTAGTTGCACTGCCGGGTCTTCGCACTGATTACCCCAAACATCGAAGCCATGAGACGTCTGTCTGGCGAACAGTTCAATGCGAGAAACATCGCCTAACAATTGCACAAGTTTTTCACGAACGATATCTGGTTTTCTTGAATGCTCAAGCCGCGGTGCGGTAAATGACTGAACGATCCCTGCATTAATGCGCGTAGGTAGTTTTCCCTTTACCGCAAACAGGCAATCTTCACTATTGGCGCGAGTCATGTGCCCCATACCCATAACCAGTTTATCTGGTTGTCGACTACCACATTTTATCCACGTGAAGCCCTTCATGGTCATCAGACGGAATCCCCAGGCTTCAACAACTTTTAGCGCTTCGAGTGGTTGTGTTGGCACCCACCACATGGCCAACAGACAGTTTTCATCGGCCAAATCCCACACAGGAAGGCGGCAGATATCCATCACACTCATAACCGGATATTTAAAACTGGCACCGCGATTACCATCTGCGGCTTTGTCCCGGTATACCCAGGGTGGATCTGCATAGATTAGTGTGTATTTCTTAGTCATAAACCACCCCGCAACATCCTATACCGCTATAGTCTCCACGGCGAAGGCCGTTACCTTTTGTGATACATTGGTCCCTGCGAACCGCGATCCTTGCACGCTCAACATCACCAGAAGCAACATCCATACACTGAAGCCAAAGGTGAGCGGCAATGCGGAACTGCCCTTTTTTCTCTCTTTCAATCGCGCGTTTTTCGATCTCTATCGCCGCAGGAGTAACGGCGACAATCTTTGACGGACTGCGCATTGAAACCTTATTCATGTGATATTTTTCAAGTCGGCTTAACTTTCTCACTTAATCCAACCCTCTCTGAAAATTAATGCCAGCAGATAAAGCCATGCTGAAACAGAGGCCAGGAATAAGTACCATCCTGACCATTTGATCCAGTGCCTTAGCAGCGCACTCATGCAGCGTTGCTCACGGGACGATATACACGTTGCTGAACAGGAGGTTTTTTACCCTGGAACTCTGCCGGGCTTGCTGCCTGACGTTCATCAAGCCAACGCTCAACTTCGTCACGGTTCCATGCGCAGCGTTTGTCAGTGATATACCAGCGTTTAGGAAATTCACCTGCGCGCTCCATACGGTCGATAGTGCTCCATGACAGTGGCACCACCGCCAGGAGTTCCTTCTTACCTAATGCACCTTTCATAAATACCTCTCTTGGTTGCAGTGCGGCGCACGTGGCGCCGCGGTGGTGGTTACATAGATGTTTCGTTTAATTCTTCCCGACGAACGCTGTAAACGTCGGTGGCTTTTGCCAGCAGTTCGTCATCATCTGAAAGTTTTTGTGCAATGTATTTGTAAGCCTTATCCAGTTCGGAGACAGTGCTGTAATTCATCGCTGCGCTGGTAAAGGCCATCAGCATTTCTTCTGGATCACGGCTATCCGCTTTACGAGTTTGCTCATCAGGCTTTTTCACTGGTTTAGCGTTGATCAGACTGTTCATTCCCGCAGCAGTAGTTGTTTGCGGAGTAATGTCTCGCTCAACGCGCGGTGCCGTTTCCTGTAATTCGTCAGGGGTGTAAACACCGAGAAGCACATCAGGAGCGTGCAGGCGAGCCCATCGTTTCGTGCAAAGATAGGCAAGCTGCTGGCGCGGATCCTGTTCCCACAATGGAGAGTTACGCACTCCGGCTTGCGCCATACTGATGGTAAGCTCACGGGGTTCTGCTTCTCCTTTAAGAACTGCTGACACAGTTACCGTCAGATTCGGTGATTTATCTGTTTTGCCGTTAACATTCGACCAGTCACCGCTCCAGCGATAATTCAGGCGTGTCGCCAGCAGGCTGGAAGAGGATACGACCGCGTTTACCAACTGTGCTTCGTAGCCTAACGTTCCGTTTACCACATGCGTTTTCTGCGCCACGGCGAAAGGGTTCATTCCCCACTGTGCCGCCTGCATGGTCACCGCCAGACAATCGGCAGGTTTGCCTTCAAGATGTTTCGGTACAGTCGCTTTGCTTTGTGACATCAACTCCGCGAAACGCACCAGTTGATTCATGCCCTCGGGGCTGAAGATTGCCGCAGCAGTGCCTACAGTTGCGCCTGGTTGTGATGTGATTGCGATATCATTGCTCATACGTACATATCCTGTTTACGTGCCCAGTCAGGGCGTTTAATAATTTCCACTCCGCCCCATTCATCGTTGATGCGGCATTCGTGATAGGTATTCAGATCCCGGCGGAACAGAGCGTGCCCGGCATCGACATCCGGCTCATCCAGCTCGAACACGCGTACCGGATACCGACCACAATCAATGCTTTCGCTCACGGCAAGAAAGAAAAAACCATGCGGCTGACCAGTAACCCTCATTGCGCCTTCGCGGTACATTGCGTCCTGCACGTGGTAGCGGAATTCCTCGATGTGGCGTGCAAAACGGTCCATATCTGCAACCTTTTTCACGTCGACGATCACGTTGTGCTCGTTCAGCCATTTGTCTGGACGAATGCGGCACAACTCACCAGTCTCTTCATCGTTCCAGTACATTGATGCTTCGCAGTAACCAGGAGCTTCCAACATCCAGCGTGCCGCCGGGTGAGCCATTGCGCTATCACGCATCAGCTCCAGTTTCCGCCACTGCTCTGCATCAAGTACCGAAATCCCCATATCCGCAATATCACGAAGAAATGCCTCTTCGTCAGCTTTACCTTGTTTCGTCCGACGATCGAATTTCGGTGAAACAATGAAGCGTTTGTCGAACTCTCCAGGCTCCAGAAGCAGACAGTGCAATGCGGTTCCCATATCCAGTGCAGACTTTTTCTCTTCGTCTTCTGGTGCTGCCTGAACCCATTTAAGAAGCGCCGGATTCTTGGCAACCATGTCCAGTTGCGACTTACTCACGCCGTCACCGGCGTGGTAGTCTTCGTTGCTGATGTCGAAATAAATTCCCGGTTTCATGCCGCGTCCCTCTGCCCATCAAGCTGATCCGCCAGATCCCAGCGGGCGATAATTGCCATTGCCTCTCGCCGGTAGGAATCCATCAGTTCTTCGAACTCTGGACTGTCTTTAGCGGCCTCCAGTACTTCCTGGCGAACGCCTTTACCTGTTACAGCGTCGAAAGTTGAGGCCAGTTGATGAAGCCGGATGCTCTCGATCAGTTCAACTTGTCGGTCATATAGCTGTTCTGACAGGCGGTAGTCCTTGTCGAATGCCAGCATGATTTTTTGAAGATTTTTCTGCTGATTAACGTTCATTATCAGCCCTCCCATATCTCGTTATCGTTGGCCACATCGCGAGCTTCTTTGCTGACGAAAGCCCACTTAATGCCTTCCTGTAAGGTGCGGAACTTCTAGCTCATGAATCCGCATGCAGTAACGCAGTACCAACCGTTGATGATTTTCCACTGCATAACTTGTTACCTCGGTCTGTTACCGTTGAGGTAATAATTATGCGTATTTGGTTTGATGTCAATAGATATGAGTTAAAAAAATTACCCATTAGGTAATAGTATAGGCAATAAAAAAGCCGCCAGAAGGCGGCTTACTTACTGAAAAATATGATTTTATTGTTTGTTTTTTTCGTTCTGGTTGATGACAAATTCAATGTAACTTTCGATCTTTGCTTTCTCGGTTTCGGGTAACAATGCGTAGCGCGAGCGGTCATAGTTGATGGTCGCAGGGTCGTGCGGGTGAATCAGTAATTCATAGCCGTGACGCCCGAATGCTGATGCAACATTCTCCAGGGTGGAAATGGAAACACTGACCTCATTGTTTAACAGGCGGCTGATTGTCACCTGGGCGACGCCGGATGCGCGGTGAAGTTTTCCCTGAGTTGAAAGGTCGCGGCTTTCGCTCATCCAGCGTTCCAGGTTGTGAGCCGCCAGCTGACCAATGTCGCTTGGGCCGACAGGCTGAAAACCTTCCTGAGAAAGCGAGCGATCGATATCAAGCCAGTTACGTGGTTTATTGGCGGCAGCTTCAATTTTTCGCGCAACCTGGTCGCCGATAACCTTCTTGCCAAGAGCCCAGCGGTTTACCAGATTTGCCTGAGTTCCAAGTTTTTCTGCCATCCGCGTCTGAACACCATTGAATTCACGGTCGATCAAGTCGTTGAGATTTTGCCTGCGGACGTCCTGGATACTTTTCATTTTCTGGAAAATCGCCTCATATATGAATCAGTAGATGATTCAATTTAAAGCAATATTACCCAACAGGTAAATGCACCTCATGGGTAACTATCCTTGATTTTTGTTACCTTATGGGTGAATATTTATTATCTGAAATAAATATCAGGCAATAGCTATGAGCGATAACGGACATTTCGATTTCAAAAAGCACTGGCTTGCACTTACTCCGGATGAGCGTGAAGCCTTCGCACAGGAAGCCGGAACGACGAGTCACTATATCCAGACTCACTTAACAGGTAAGCGCAAAATGCCAGGTAAAGTATTGATGAATGGGCTTTTTAAAGCCTGTAAAACAAGACAATGGCTGCGCTCAAAAGCAGAACTGGCATACTTCTTCTACTCATGATATCCAGCCACACCCCTCTGTAGACCGCCACCCGGCGGTCTTTTCATATCTATTCGTACCTCAAAGGTAATAAAAAACCAAATCTGGTTGATCAAATTTTCCAATTGTGCAAAATAGCCAATATCAATAACAAAAAGGGGCGGAAAAATTGAAGATAGTAACCAGAATGGAGGCCGCAAAAGCCGGGTTAAATCGCTATTTCACAGGAAAGCGGTGCCGTCACGGCCATCTCTCTGAAAGGTATGTTCTGAACGGAACATGTGTTGAATGTGCAATGAATAGCGCCAACCGCCATCGTAATGAATTTGCTTGTGCACTAAAGAGTGCAAGAGGGGAAACCTATGGCAAGCAGCTGGATTAAGGTTGAAGTTATCACTCCTGATAAACCTGAAATTTTTCAGATAGCAGAAATTCTGGGTATTGATCCAGATGCTGTTCTTGGAAAGCTGGTTCGTATATGGGCATGGGCTGACCAGCAAACAATAGACGGTAACGCTGGCAGCGTTACAAAAGGAGTACTTGATAGACTCGCTTTTATTACAGGATTTGCTGACGCCCTCATTAGCGTCGGATGGCTTGCTTATCATGACGGCAAACTAATTCTTCCAAACTTTGAGCGACACAATGGAGAATCATCGAAAAAACGTGCACTTACGAATAGAAGAGTGGCAGAGCATCGAAAACGAGTAACGCAAAAAGTAACGCCAACAGCGTTACAAAAGGAGTTACCAGAGGAAGAGGAAGAGGAAGATATATATAAAACCCCACACATAGCGCACGTGCGCGAGGGTGCTCCGACCAGTGAAGCGAACAGTACGCCGTTGCAGGTGGCAGAACCTGAATTTCTGGATGGCCTGAGTGAACCCATCGGGAAATTTCCGATGACAGATGGCCGGCTACCGTCGCCAGATTTTCGGCGGCGTGCTGCGCTGTGGGGAACGGCCCTGCCGGAACCGGAATTTACACCTGCTGAACTTGCTGCATTCCGGGATTACTGGATGGCTGAGGGCAAAGTGTTCACGCAGGTTCAGTGGGAACAAAAATTCGCCAGGCACGTAAATCATATCAGGGGAAAATCAAAAAATGCCGGGAAAAGCGATGAGCTTGACTGGAATAACACTGACTGGATAGAAGGGGTGTGGGATGAAATCAACTCCAGAACTTCTCAATGAGTACGATCGCTTACGTGAGCATGGTGTTGCTGTGCATGAAGAGCGGCGTGACAGCAATGGCAAAAAGGAGCAGGTTGCTAGAATTTTCAATGAACTATTTGTCCAGTTACAGGCTGCATTTCCTGCAAGCGTTTCGACCATAAGGGAGCAGAACAAACTTAATGAATTCCGTAAGCAATGGATGCTTGCGTTTCTGGAGAATGGGATCACTACAATGGAACAGGTTAACGCTGGTATGCGCCACGCCCGCGCCAGTGAATCTCCGTTCTGGCCGTCGCCAGGGCAATTCATCAAGTGGTGTAAAGACAGCAAGATGGTTCTTGGCGTTACCATTGACGATGTGATGACGGAGTTTCACCGGTACAGCAAGGAAAAAAGTTTATATCCTGGTGGTCCCGAAAGATTCCCGTGGCGGCATCCGGTTATGTACTGGGTCGTATGTGATACCCGCCGTGCAATGTATCAGCGCCAGCTTAGCGAGATAGAGGTTGAGAAACACGCGCGCAGGCTGCTCGATGATTGGGCGAAAAAGGTGGCTTCCGGACAGCAGATACCCGATCCGGTGATCAGCATACAGGCAAAGCCAGAACCCATGAGTACGCCTCCGGACACAGGGAGAGACGTTTACCATCCACCAGGGCGAAGTTTCGGGTGCATGCCTAACGCCGCCACCCTTGGGGGAATAACACCGGCGCAGTGGCTGATGGAGGAATACAGGCGAGGAAAGGCGGCAGGATTTATCAAGTAATACCAGCGCGATAGCGCATTTTTTTACGTTTCGATAATTACCCGTTAGGTAATAAAATATTCTAAAATCTATTGATTTCGTGTCTTATGTGGTTTTTAATTACCTCAGGGGTAAATCATGAGAAAACAGATACAGGCTCTTGGTCGACTCAAAACAGGACAGATGAACAAAACAGAATCTGCGTATTGCCAGCACCTTGAGCTGCGTAAACGTGCAGGAGAAATCGTCTGGTATCGATTTGAGGGTATCAAGCTGCGGTTAGCTGACAACACGTTCTATACGCCCGATTTTGCTGTGATGCTCGCCACCGGCGAGATGGAACTGCACGAAGTGAAAGGTTTCTGGACCGACGACGCCAGGGTGAAAACCAAAGTCGCCGCAGATCAGTATCCGTTCCGAATCATCGGGGTAACGGTTAAACCAAAGAAAGCAGGTGGTGGCTGGAACATCGAAGAGTTCTGAATCGACGATCTTTTTAGTTATCAGTGTAATCAATAAGTTATGTGGATAAGCGAGGGTAAAGATGGAAAGTAATATCAAAGGGTTAGTTGCCGCCGGGCATGAGATGGCTTCGGAACTGAAAGCAGAATGTGGTGCCGTTGATATGCGCAGTGTGGCAAAGCTGATCAGCGATTTGGCAACGCAACTGGAAGTGCAACTGGTGCGTGCTAATGCGCTGGCGGCGGAGAATGCGGGGCTTAAACAGTCGGAGAAGGAATTTAATAACTTCTGTCGTCAGGAGTACTACGGTTGGGAGGACAACTTCACGGAAACCCCAGCCACCGACGCTTTCCTGGCTGAAGTGCGGGCGCAGGGCGTGGATATGGCTCGTAACGCGATGATTGATTTTGTTGATGGTGAAGTTGGGCCAAACAAGAACGTTCCGGGGCTGATTAGAGGCGCAGAGATATGCGTAAGTATTGCTGAACAGCTTCGTAAAGGAGTCATCCAGTGAGCAAGATTGACTATCAGGCACTGCGTGAGGCGGCAGAGAAAGCAACGTGTGGCGAGTGGTCGCTCGAATATGGAGATGGCCGATTTGATGGTGATGATGCACTAATTCATCGTGAAGTTGCTGGATATATTCCCATTTGCAGAATTGAAGGAGCGCATCCAGAAAGCCGTTTCTATGAAGATTTCCAAATGGAGCAGCAGGCCAATGCTGAATTCATCGCCGCAGCCAATCCAGCTACCGTGCTGGCACTGCTGGATGAACGGGAAAGAAACCAGCAATACATCAAATCCCGCGACAAGGAGAACGAGGATATTGCGTTAACGGTAGGGAAGCTGCGCGTTGAGCTTGAAGCAGCAAAATCAAAACTCAACGAGCAGCGCGAGTATTACGAGGGAGTTATCTCTGATGGGTGCAAGCGTATTGCTGAACTGGAAGCGCGGGAAGTTCAATTACCGACTCGCTACGACCTTCGATATGGACACCCGATAAATGCAGATGAGCGACAAGTCATGATACCTAAAGAAAATGGCAGTTGGCTTTACCTGATTGACCTAGAACACGCATTACGCGTCGCTGACATTCGCATCAAAGGAGAGTGATATGGATAAAAACACCACTGCTTACTGGAATCTGTCACTTGATACCGAATGCCCAAAATGCGGTCACAATTTCGATCTGCTTTGTGATGCTGATTTCTGGGAGTTTTCTGGAGCTAAACAGGCATGTGAAGAAATAAAAGGTTACGAAACATGCTGTCCAGAATGTAACCATGAATTTAAAACAGATTTCGTGTATTGAGGCATAACAAATGACCACTATAACCAAAGAGCGACTACTGACAATCAAGCAGTGGCGCGAAACATACGGACCTGGTAGCAACGTTGTACTGCCAGCAGAAGAAGCGGAAGAACTGGCACGGATTGCGCTGGCATCGCTGGAAGCAGAGCCGATAGGTTTCCGTTGCAGGCGCAATGATAACCTTGGTGATTGGAGTTACGTATATCATCGAGAGCCAGATGATTTTGAGCGCAAACATTTAGTGATAGAGGGCATTTACGCCGCCCCTCCAGCACCGGTAGTGCCTGAAGAAGCAACTCCGGAAAACGTAGAAATGCTCTCTGGCTATGTTTCAACGTACAAATTAACCGATAGCGAGCGCGATATTGCTGCCGAAATATGGAACGCCTGCCGCGCCGCCATGCTTCAGTCCGGAAACTTTCGGGAAAACAAGAATTCGTCAACCAATAATTTTCGGGAAATCTCGGAAACGTCAACCAACTATCCGGCAATTCCTAGTGAGGTGTTGTCCGCAATCCTGAAGGTTGCCAGGATTCGTGCCGATTTCGATGATTTTGACGGTGACAGGCGAGGTATCGGTGATTGTCTGGATGAGGCTGAGCAAGAGCTTATCGTTACCATTAACAAATATGCCAGTCAGTTGGCAGCAGAACCGATAGCGCCTAATGACGTTCGAGAGCAGACAGCCATTCCGCAAGTTCCGGTAACTCCGGATGGTTGGATAAGCTGTAGTGAGCGAATGCCTGAAATCAGACAAACAGTTATTGGATGGAATGGATATGCAGTTAGACAATGCGTATATACAAGAAATGAATATGCCAAGACACAGAAAGGCAGAGAGCCAAGGTTTGAAATCTTAACTGGTATATGGCATGGAGTAACCCACTGGATGCCGCTACCAGAACCGCCGCAGGAGGTTAACCGTGGCTAACATGCAACTTATCCTTAAAGGTGAAAAGATTTGAGGATTCGCATCATTAATAACACCGACAAGCATCCGGAAGATTATTTGGATTGCTCGTTAGCAGAGTGCGGTATTTCCGTATGGGATGAGTTCGATGTGATGCGTAAAACCGCTTACGGCTATGTCGTAATTCATAACGGAGACGAATTATTTGTTCGTCGGTCAGAATGCGTGGAATTGATAGAAGAGAATCTCCGCACATCGGCAACACACAGCTAAGTATGTTCGCAATAAAGGTGAATATTGATGGCTAAATCAGCAGCAGAGCGCAAAGCCGCTCAGAGAGCCAGACAAGCTGAATCCGGTGTACGTAAGCTGGAGATTGTGCTTGATGCTCAGGAAATTGAAATGCTGGAGCGTAACTGTGCCACGCGTCGCCCCGGGCGTGCGCCTTACGAATTTGGTGAGTATATAGCGTTACTGATCCGCCAGGATGATGCACGCGTGCGCGGGCGTATAAAATCGATCAGCAGAAAACGTTGCGGTAAGTGCGGCGAGAGAGTTCCTGTGAATTCATGCCCGTGTAATGGTGACTCGCAATGCTGGGTGACTAAAGGCTGGCATGAAACGAAATTAATAGTGTGACATGTCACGAGTAGATTATGCATGATGAATTTGATGGATTTTGAATACTGCCGCCAACTATGGCGGCTTTATTTTGCATGGTATTATTACCACAACGGTAACAATTACCACGGTGGTTATGATGCCTGCTGAACCTAAAACCTATAAACGCAAATCAACGCAATTTAAGCCGCTCACAGCAATGCAGGAGGCTTATTGCCAGTCATACATCAAAACGCCTGAAAACCAGACTCAGGCTGCGATTAACGCAGGATTCTCCCCAAATACAGCGGCAGTTAAAGCCAGTGTCATGATGCGCGATGAACGCATTCAGAAACGGATTGCCGAGTTGATGGAGGAGCGCAACAAACGAATGCGTGTCAGTGCTGATTACGTTCTCATGCGCCTGGTGGAGATCGACCAGATGGACGTGATCGACATCCTCAACGACGATGGGAGCCTTAAACCAATCCGTGAGTGGCCGAAAATCTGGCGCACTACGCTTAGTGGCTTTGATCTGTCATCGACCATCATGAACATGAACGAGGATTCAATAGAGACAATCCTCAAAAAAATTAAATGGCCTGACAAGGTGAAGAACCTTGAGCTGATTGGTAAGCATGTTGATGTCAACGCATTCAAAGAACGTCTGGATGTTAATGTGAATGTGACAATTGCTGATCGCATAGCAGCAGCCAGGAAGCGACTCAAAGAACGTCAGGATGGTAATCAGTGACAGATACAGCGTTATCTCCTGAAGAGCAGTTAATCGAGGATATTGCAGGGTTCACTCACGATCCGCTTGGCTATGCCCTCTATGCGTTCCCGTGGGGGGAAGATGGGACTGAACTGGCACATGCCACCGGTCCACGTCAGTGGCAGGCTGATGCGTTCCGAGAGATACGTGATCACCTGCAGAATCCAGAGACGCGCTATCAGCCGCTTATGCTGGCACGCGCTTCGGGTCACGGTATTGGTAAATCCGCATTCATCTCAATGCTGATCAACTGGGGCATGTCCACTTGCGAGGATTGTAAGGTTGTGGTGACCGCCAACACCGACAACCAGCTACGAACGAAGACCTGGCCGGAAATTATCAAGTGGTCGAACCTTGCTATCACGAAAGACTGGTTTACCTGTACCGCTACCGCGATGTACAGCAATGATCCTGGACACGACAAGCGGTGGCGAGCTGACGCAATACCCTGGTCTGAGCACAACACTGAGGCATTCGCCGGACTACACAACGAGCGCAAACGCATCATCGTGGTATTCGATGAAGCGTCGAACATTGCGGATCTGGTGTGGGAAGTTGCCGAGGGTGCGCTAACGGACGAAGACACTGAGATTATCTGGGTGGCGTTCGGAAACCCGACGCGTAATACCGGACGTTTCCGCGAATGTTTCCGCAAATATAAACACCGCTGGAAAACTGGGCAGATTGACAGCCGGA
>ERZ779629.727-NODE-727-length-12484-cov-9.747365_pt1 | contig 12484 bp, 14 predicted proteins | sample MGYA00514192_ERZ779629 | MGnify/ENA primary metagenome ERZ779629 (study PRJEB29562, sample SAMEA4376709) | mouse gut metagenome | isolation source: Cecum | study: EMG produced TPA metagenomics assembly of the A DSS colitis mouse model was used to assess the... | reverse complement strand
GAAGCCCCGGACCAGGGTGGAGAACAGCAGCTCCCACCCGTTCAGGGTCACGAACAGCAGCAGCTTGAAAGGCGCGGAAATCATGGACGGCGGCAGCATAATCATGCCCATGGACATCAGGGTACAGGACACCACAATGTCGATCAGCATGAACGGAATGTAAAGCAGCAGTCCGATGGTAAACGCCTTCGACAGCTCACAGGTCACAAAGGCGGGCACAATAATCCGCAGCGGCAGCGTATCCACCACCGTCCGGGTATTGACCTCCTCCGGCATCTCCACATGGGCCATCTCGCAGAACATCTCCAAGGTATCGACCTTGGTGTTCCGCGCCATAAATTCCGACAGGGGCACCACGGCCCGTTCCAGAAATTCCTCCTGGGTGATTTCCTCCGCTACGTAAGGCTCATAGGCCTCCTCCTGAATGCGGGTGATGGTAGGGGACATGGTAAAAAACGTCAAAAACAGCGCGAGACCCACCAGTACAAGGTTGGGCGGCGTCTGCTGCGTGCCCATGGCGTTGCGCAGGAACGAAAAGGAGATGATAAACCGGGAGAAGGACGTCATCATCACCACGAGAGAAGGCAGGAGCGTGATTGCCGTCATCAAAAAGATGATCTCCAGCGCCTGCACGTTCTCGCCGTTTACATTAATCAGCCCTTCCGGCACCTCCGGTTCACCTCCGCTCTCTTTGCTTCATGATGGTGAGAAAAGCCTCCTTGAATCCCGGCTTTTCCCCCGCTTCCGCCTCCGGCGGCTTCCAGGCGGCAGCCTCCTCCCCGGTAAGCTCCGCCAGCAGGGTCACCCCCGCCGTTCCGGCCCCCAGGAGCAGATACCGCTCCCCCACTCGGGCTAAGACCACGCTCTGGTCCCGTCCCAGGGGCAGACGGTCCAGGACCTCCATCCGCCGCCCCCCGGAAAAGGCGCCCAGCGCCCCCCGGCCCGCCACGTACTTCGTAAACCAATAGGCCAGGCCGATAATCAGGACGACGCAGACGAGCATCCACAAAAAGGAGGCCAAGGCCGCGTCACCTTCCAGGTCCAGCATCCCGTCAGGGGTTGCCCAGGATCGTGCTGACGGTCTTCAGCACGCGGTCGGGCTTGAAGGGCTTGACGATGAAGTCCTTCGCGCCGGAGCGCACCGCGTCCATGACCATGCTCTCCTGGCCCATGGCGGAGCACATGACCACATTGGCGCCGCTGTCCTTGGCGCGGATGGCCTTCAGGGCCTCCAGGCCGTCCATGTTGGGCATGGTGATGTCCATAATCACCAGGTCGGGGCCGATCTCATTGAACTTTTCCACGGCGTCCGCGCCGTCCACGGCCTCGAACAGCTCGGTATACCCGTTCTTGCTCAGGGTGTCCTTGATCATCTTCCGCATAAAGGCGGCGTCATCGACCAGCAGAATCTTCTTAGCCATAGTCTTGTTCCTTCCTTCTTATCCAAAAATAATCGTGTATGCCAAAAGTCATTATTTGAAAAGCGCCCGAAGCGGGCTGCTTATTTCTTCACCAGCTCAATCACGGGGTCCTGCACGATCTCCGTGATGCGGACGCCGAAGTTGTCGTCGATGACCACTACGTCTCCCTTGGCTACGCATTTGCCGTTGACGAAGAGGTCCACCTGGTCGCCCGCCAGCTTGTCGAGGACCACCAGGGAGCCCTTGGAAAACTCCAGGATGTCCTGCACCTTCCTCTGGGTCCGGCCGATCTCCACCGTCACCTGGAGGGGAACCTCCATGATGAGGTCCAGGTTCTGGGCCTGTTCCGTTCCCAGGACGTCCGCCGGGTTCATCTCCCGCAGGGGCGCGGGACGGGTAGCGATGACCTTGGGCTCCGGCACCTGGGCTGCGGAAGCCGGGGCCGCGGCGGCGTTATTCGCCATGGCGGCCGTCATGGCCGACATCATCGCCGCCATCATGGCGCCGATGTCCGCCGCTGTGGCGGGCGGGGCCGCGGCGGCAGGCTGTGCCGTTTGAGGCGCCGGTGCGGGCTGGGGCGCCGGCTGCGGCGCGGGAGCGGGAGCAGGTTCGGCTCCACCGCCCATGCCCGCCAGCATGGCCTCAATCTCCTCCTGGCTCATCTTTCCGCCGGAAGAGGGCGCAGGCTCCGGCGCGGGAGCGGGGACCGGTTCGGCTCCGCCGCTCATGCCCGCCAGCATGGCCTCGATCTCCTCCTGGCTCATCTTTCCGCCGGAGGAGGGAGCGGGCTCCGGCGCGGGCGCGGGAGCGGGTTCGGCTCCGCCGCCCATGCCCGCCAGCATGGCCTCGATTTCCTCCTGGCTCATCTTTCCGCCGGAGGAGGCCTCCGGCGCGGGGGCGGGGGCGGGGGCGGGCTCCGGCGCGGGAGCAGCCTCCTCATCATCCTCGTCGCCCAGGCCAAGGCCCTTCAAAAGATCCTTGGCCAGCTCCACGCTCATGACGTTCATGAACTCGCTCTCCAGGGCCCCCTCGATCTTGAGGGAGAAGCGGATGATGACGATGGTCTCCGCCCCCTGGGGGAGGTGGTTTTTCTTGAAGAGGTCCAGGTCCTCCAGCTCGAAGGGCTGGGGTGTGGAAATGTCCACCTGGTAGCCCAGGAAATCGCTCATGGCCGTGGCGGCCGCGCCCATCATCTGGTTCATGACCTCGCAGACGGCGCTGATGGTCAGCTCGTTGAGCTCAAATTCCTCGTCCGGCGTCTCGCCGCCCATGAGGATATCCACGATGACCTTGATGTCGCTGCGCTTGAGCAGCATGATGTTGCTGCCCGACAGGCCCTCCACGTATTTGATCTCGACGCCCATGGCGGGCTCCAGACTGCCCAGGGCAAAATCCGCCGTCTTGATGGCCGTCACCTTAGGCGTCGTAATATCGACTCTGTGCTCCAGAAGGTTGGATACCGCGGTGGCAGAGGAGCCAAGGCTGATATTCATCATTTCCCCGAGGGCGTCTATCTCCATCGGGCTAAATAATTTTTTCTCCATTCCGTCTACTCGCTCCTTTGCTCAAGCTGATAGCATACTTCATCTATTTTCACAGCCATGTTTTTCTTATGGGTACCCATCTTTCCGGTGAACCAGTGATAGCCGCCTATCTCCAGATAAATCGGGGATTCCTTGGGCTGTCCAAGGTCGATGACGTCTCCCACGTTCAAGTGGTAGATATCGCTGAGGGAGAGCTGGGCGCTGGCCAGCTCCGCGATGATTTCCAGCTTGGAATCCCGCAGCTTGTCAAAAATCTCATCGGATTTGTCCTCCGCCGCCGTCCGGCGCATGGGGCTCTCCCGGCTGATCTCCGCAAAGACATTGGCTAAGACCTCTCCCGGCAGACACACGCTCATCCGTCCCGCCATGTTGGGGAACTGCAATTTCAGGTCCACGATCACCACCGTCTCGTCCAGGCCGATTACCTGGTTCAGCGTGGGGTTGACCTCGGTGCGGCTGTAGCTGAAGTGAATGGGCACGTAGTTCTCCCAGCTCCGGTCCATCACCTTCACGGTGTCGCTGGCCAAATCCTCGTAGAGCTTCAGCTCCAGGTCCGTGTAGCTGTAGTCGTCCTCCAGCTCGTCGTCCACTGCGCCCTCGCCGCCCAGCATCCGGTCCATCATGCTCAGGGCCGTGCCGGTAGAGATGAAGAGCATGGCCGGTGTCTCCTGAATCTGCCCTTTCATCTCCACGTCGATCATGCCCAGCACGTCGCCCTCCGTCAGGGCGTTGGAAAATTCATAGTATCGCTGTTCCTCGATGCTCTCCACCGTGATTTCACAGGTGGAGCGGAGGCGGGCGTTCAGCCGGGAGCTGATCACCCGGGAATAGTTGTCAAAGATGCCGTTGAGCATCTTGATGCGGTCTTTGGTGAATTTACGGGGACTGCTGAAGTCGTATTTCTGGTACTTCTTTTCCTGCTTCTCGCTGGATTGCTCCAGGTCCTTGTCTCCGCTCCGAACCGCGTTCAGCAAAGCGTCGATCTGCGCTTGCGATAATACGTCTGCCATGTCATCCCCCCTATTCTGCCTGGATTCCGGCCAAAGTCCGCCGGTACTGCGCTATGAGGTCATCACGATATACTGCTGGATACCGCCCTGTTCTTCCATCTCGGCCTCGATATCCCGGCCGCTGACGATCATTTCCACCCGGCGGTTCTTCGCCCGGTTCTCGGCGGTATCGTTGGGCGCCACGGGGCGCCATTCGCCGAAGCCCTCGCTGACCAGGCAGCTGGGGGGGACGACGCTGTGCTGCTGAATGTAAACAATGACATTGGCCGCCCGGTTGCTGGAGAGCGTGCGGTCGTTCACCACATTGTTGGGTCCCTGCCCGGCCCGGGCCGTGTGGCCCTGGACCCGTACCTCGTCCAGAGACTCGGCCACGCTGCTGAGCATATCGCTGACCCCGTCCAGGATGGGATAGGCCTCCTTGCGGATTACCGCGCTCTCTCCGTCGAAAAAGACGGACTGGCTGAACGTGATGAAGATTTTTCCGCCGTCCTGGCTCACCGTCACCGCGTCCTGGAGATTCTGCTGCTGGACAAACTCCTGGATTGCCTGGAGGAGGGACTGCATATCCTGCTCCACCTGCTCCTGCATTTCCTCTATCGGCTGGGAGCCCGCCGTCCCGTCGTTGTCGGCGTCCGGGCCCTCCCCGCCGGGGGTCGCCCTGGGGTCCTCCACCGCCGTGGGGTTGAAGCTCTGGACGATGGCCTTCCAGTTATCCTCGCTGATGGTGGACATGGAGTACAGCAGCACGAAGAAGCACAGCAGCAGCGTCACCATGTCGCCATAGGTATCCATCCAGTTGGCGCCGCCTCCGCCGCTCTTTTTTTTCTTGATCGCCATTGCCGTTTCCCTTTCCTTTCGGGCTTAGCCCTTGGCTTCGCCGGCGCCCTCGCCGCCCATCTCGCGCTGCTTCTGGGACATGTACGTCAGGAGCCGCTCCCGCAGGGACTTGGGGTTCTCGCCGGCCTGGATGGCCATGACGCCCTCCACGATGATCTGCTTGCACAAAACCTCCTCGCTGTCCCGCCCCCGGAGGAGCTGGGCCACGGGGCCGAAGACCACGTGGGCCAGCAGGCAGCCGTACAGCGTGGTGATCAGGGCGGTGCCCATGCTGGTGCCCAGGGAGTCCGCTCCGCCGTCGCCGCTGAGGTTCATGGACTTCAGCATGTTAATCAGGCCCACCAGCGTACCCACCATGCCGAAGGCCGGGGCCACGCTGGACGCTTTGTCGTACAATGCGGCGGCGTCCTCGTGCCGGGCGGACATGCACTCGATGTCGTTTTCCAAAATGCCCCGGACCTTATCCTGGTCGTTGGCGTCCACGATGAGCATGATAGCCTGCTTGAAGAAGGGGTCGGTCTGCTCGTTGGCCTTCTCCTCCAGGGACAGCAATCCGTTCTTACGGGCGATCTGGGCCAGCTCCACCAGCTGGTCAATGTAGCCCTTGGGGTCGAACATCTTGTTGTTCAGGATAATCTTGAAGTGCTTGGGCATGGCCTTGAGCATGGACCCGGGGAAGCTGGCGACCACGATGCAGAGCGTGCATCCGATGGTGATGAAGATGGACGCCGCGTCGAAGAAGTTCCAGAGGTTGGACAGCTCGAACGTGATCATGTCCTTTCCCACTGCGCTGGGGCCGATGTTGATGCCCATGACGCAGCCCAGCAGGAACACGCCGAACGTACCGGCAATGCCGATGATATAGTTTATATTCATGAAGAATGCCTCGCTCCCTCAGCCGGACGAAGGACCCCGGCCTGTGAATTTTATCTATATTCCATCAACGCTTGTCCGATACCGCGATTTCACGGTGGATATCCTGGACCTTGGCGTTGTACTCCGCGATTTTATTGATAATTTCCTCCACGCTCTCCCGCACCAGGTAGTAGTCATGGTTCATCATGGTGATCTTCGTCTCAGGGATGCACTCGATATGCTCGATCTGCCGGTGGTTTACCAGAAGTTTGTCGTGATTTCTCTTCGTCAAAAGGATCATAATAGACCGCCCTTTCATGCCCCGCCGGGGCCGGAGGCCCCGGCGGGCAACTGTTTTATTCAGCAGTTCGTGGAGCGTTCCGCTCCGTGCGCAAGGGTCAGCTAGAATCAGCGCTTCATGTTCACCAGTTCCTCCAGCATGGAGTCGGTGACGGTGATGATGCGGGTGTTGGCCTGGTAGCCGCGCTGGGTGGTGATGAGCTCGGAAATCTCCTCCGCCAGCTCCACGTTGGGGGCCTCCAGGAAGCCCGACATCATCTTGGTGCCGCCGGTGGAGAGAATCGCCGTGCCCGCGGGATAGGGGGGCTGCGTGTCGGTCCCTCCTGCGCCGCCGTTGCCTCCGTTAGCGTCGTCGGTTTTCTTGCACATATAACTGTTTACATTGTGGATGCCCAGGTCATCCTGCACGCCGCCCAGCATGCAGACCCGCAGGTCGCCCGCGCCGTCCTGGCATTTGTAGTAGGAGTTTCCGGTGTGGGTCACGCCGTTGGGGTTTGTGACGCTGCCGATGGCGAGATAGCCCATGATGATCTGCTGGTCGCCTTCCCGGCAGATGCCGACGATGGCTCCCGTGTCCTGGTTGATGGTGATGTTGGAGAACTCCGCGAAGTCCAGGTCCGCCATCTTGGACTCGTCGGTGGTCGCAGCGCCCGTTTCCTTGTCGATCCGGTTGCTAGGGTCCTGGGGTTTGTTCACATCCCATAGCATCGTTTTTTTCGCGTCCTCGCCTGGGGCGAGCGGGTCTTTAGCTAACCCATTTTCACCCGGCTCGTATTCGGTGGCATAGCGGATCACATATTTGAAGCCGGGCGTCTCAACTTCGTTGCCGTCGTCGTCCTCTCCTTTTATCATGGCGGGCACCCGCTCCCAGTGGGGCTTGCGGATGGGGACCAGCTGGTCGCTGACGATGGGGTCGCCATTATCATCCACGCCGATGGTCATGAAGCCGTAGACCGGGTTTCCCTTGCCGTCGCAGAGGTAGCCGTCGGCCTTGAACTGGAAGTCGCCCACCCGGGTCAGGGTCAGGGACTTCAGGCTGGCGGGGTTGGTGCCGTCGATGCTGTTGGCCACGGTCTTGTCGCCCACCAGGAAAAAGCCATCGCCCACCAGGGCGCAGTCCGTGGGGTTGCCGGGGTTATAGCTGGCGGAGGACATGTTCAGGTCGATGCTGCCGATCATGGAGCCATAGCCGATCTGGGAGGGGTTGATGCCGCCCACGGTGGAGGTGCCGTTGCCTCCGCTGGAGTACATGCTGTACATGCTGTCGCGGAACATGGTCCGCTGCTTTTTGTAGCCCTGTGTGTTCACGTTGGCCACGTTGTTTCCGATTACAGAGAGCTTCTGCATGTGGGCCCGCAGGCCCGCAACGGATGCGTACATTGATCCGGTCATAGGAAATTTGAACTCCTTTCAGTCCTTGGCGCCGCCTGGGCCCGCCAATCGGGCGGGGCCCAATGGCCTCCGAAAACCGGTCCTGCCATTTCGATTACAGGAACACGGCGCCGTCGATGTTGGTAAATACGCTGTCCTTCATTTCGTCCTGGGTGATGGCCGTGATGACCTTCCCATGGGGGACGTTGATAATGAAGGCTTTTTCGGTGTCCATAGCCAGGATGTTGGTGGCGCCCTTGGCCTGGGCCCGCACCATGCTGCCCTTGATCTGGTCAATGAGGTCCGGGGTGATCTCGATGCCCCGCTCCTCCGCCCGCGTCATGGCGTGCTTGGAGAATTGGACTTCCTGTCCGGCTCTGGTCAGCTCCGCCTGCAAAGCCATGGCGAAGCCGCCCGTGGCCGTCCGCTTCCCTGCGTCCGGTACCTGCTGGATTTGGCTCTGTCTAGCTACGCGTTCGATCATGTGGGAATCACCTCAGCCTTCGCTCCCAGTGGGCGCGCCGTCCTTCCCGTCGTATTCCGCGCTCTGTGTTTCATCGCCGGGCTGTACGGGCTCGCTGGGTGTCTCGGTTCCTTCGGGCTTCTTTGTATCCTCCGGTGTCTCGGTTCCTTCGGGCTTTTTCGTGTCCTCCGGCTTCTGGGTGCCGCCGGGCTTGCCGGCGTCTTCCACCTTGTCGCCGTCTTCCTCGTCGTCCTCCTGGGGGGGAGGCAGCTTGCCCACGGCCATGATCTCATTGAGATAATAATACTCGTCGTTGACAAAAATGACCTGCTGGCCGTCCATGGTGCCGGTTCCGGTGACTACGCCAACCACCTCCTGGAGCTTTCCGTCGTCGCCCAGCTTGCCTACGGTGACTTCCTTGCCCACCAGGGACGCGGCGTAATTCATTGTCACGGCGTCGGTCATGTTGACCATGGAGGTGATCATCTGCATCTGTACCATCTGGTTCAGCATTTCCGAGGTATCCATGCTGTCGTCGATGCCCTGGTTGGTCATCTGGACAATCATCAGGGAGATGAAGTCCGTCATGTCCAGGTCCGTGTTGCTGCCTTTTTTCGCAATGGTAACGTCCTTGTTTCCCACCTTTTGGGTACCATAAAGGTTCCCGATATCGCTCATCAGTCCGCTCACTTACTCACTTCCTTTCCGTCGGTCATTCCCCGTCCAGGGGGATCAGGCCCAGCCGGAGCTGCTGGAGGAAATCCTCCCCGCTCTCCTGCTTCCGGCGCTGCTCCTGCTGCTGCCGCCGGTGCTGTTCCTGCTGCTGCTCGTAAAGGTCCTGCCGCTGGCTCTCTTCCTGACGGGGGACTTCCACCCGGACCTCCTGCTGAGCCTCCCGGCCAAGCAGCTGCTCCAGTCCTGTGGTGTTCTTGGACAGCAGGTTCTGGGTCTCCCGGTTCTCGGCGTGCAGCTGCACCACCAGGCCGCCGTCCTTGCTCCAAGTCATCTCCACGGTAACCTTGCCCAGGTTCTCCGGGGTCAGCTGGAGCTCCACCCGGGTCTCCCCGTTTCGCAGGGCCTCCGTCAGTCTGGGGGCAATCTGGTTTTCCATGGGCTCCTCGGTCTCCGCGGCCTTGGGGGCCTCGCCGACCTTCACCGGAACGGCCTTCACGTCCTCAAAGACGGGGGCTTCCGTCTCCGTGCCCTGAAGCTCAGGGGCCTCCTCCGTGTCGGAGGTCTCCGTCTCCTGGGCCCCGGCCCGGCCGGTCTCCACCTTGATTTCCACGGTGCGGCCCTCTGTCTCCCGGGCGGCCTCCGGGGCCTCAACGGCCTGGGGAAGCGCCTCCGCCAGGGTCTGGTCCACGGCCTGCTCCTCGCCGTCCTCCACGAGGGTCTCGGGAAGCTGCGCCGTTCCTTCCGGGGCGGCGGTCTGAGCCTCAACCTCCGGGGTCAGAAGGACTTCCGCCGCCAGGGGCGCAATCTCCGTCACGGCGGCCTCTGTCTGGACCTCCGGCGTCAGGACCTGCTCCACCGGCACGACCGGATTCTGCATCATCTGCATCGCCGCCAAGACCATCTGGTCCTCCAGGACCTTGCCGTCCTTGGGAGCGGCGGGGGCCTGCTGGGCCTCTCCGGCCTCCTGGGTCTTTTGAGCGTCCTGAGCCTCCTGGGGCTTTTGCGGGGCGTCCGTTTTCTCCGGCCTGGGGGCCTGGGTGCCGTCCGTCTGCTTCTGCTCCAGCAGCTTTTGGAAGCCGTCCTTCTGGGCGGAGTCGCCCTTCTTCACGGAAGGGGTCATCTGGGGCAGCTGGGTGTTGGCCAGCATGTTGTTAATCAACTGTTCCATACGCTCATTCACCTCCTTGTCATCATAAGATATCTATTTCCAAACGGTGCATGCGCGCCGCATGGAACGAACTTTACGAGGCCGCGTGGGCCCGGGTGGAGCTGACGAATTCCTCGATGAACAGCTCCTCGCTCTTGGCCTCCTCCTTGTGGTAGGCCTCCAGCTTCTTCTCCTTCAGCTTCTCGATGGAGGAAGTCTCCTTTTTCGCCTCCACCATGGCCTCCCGGCGCTTTTCCGCCTCGGCCTCCAACTCCTCCAATCGCCGTGTCTCCTGCTGAATTTCCTGCTCGGCGGCCCGGAGGGCGCTTTGATACATCAGCGCCTCCGTGACCGGCATTCCCTCCAGCGCCCGGTCCCGGTAATCCTCGTTGCAGTCCCGGTACTCCCGCCAGAGCTTTTCCAGCAGCTCCTCCTGGGCCCGGACCCGGGCCGCGGCCTCGGCGTGCTCCCCCTGGAGCACACCCAAAACCTGCTGCTTGTAAGAAAGGACGGTATCCAAAGCGAACTTGAACTTTTTCACAGGATGGTTCTCCTTTGGTTCGGCTAGTTCAGTATATGCCTCAGCCGCTCGATGCACTGTTCATAGCTGAACGCCTCATTGATATCCTGGGTCAAAAACCCGTTCACGGCGTCGATCTTGCTGAGGGCGTAATCCAGGTTCCGGTTCGTCCCCGGCTTGTAAGCGCCGATGGCCACCAAATCCTGGTTTTTCTCGTAAGTACTGAGGATGTCCCGCAGCCGGGAGGCCAGCTGCCGGTGCTCCTGGGGGACGATTTCCACCATCAGGCGGGAAATGCTGGCGGAAACGTCGATAGCCGGGTAGTGGTTGCTGTTGGCCAGGGCCCGGGAGAGGACAATGTGTCCGTCCAGAATGCCCCGGACGGTGTCCGCAATGGGCTCGTTGGTGTCGTCGCCCTCCACCAGCACGGTGTACACGCCGGTAATGGAGCCTTTATCGAAATTGCCGCTTCGCTCCAGGAGCTTGGGCATTTCCGCATACATGGAAGGGGTGTAGCCCCGGGATACCGGCGGTTCGCCGATGGCCAGGCCGATCTCCCGCTGGGCCATGGCGAACCGGGTCAGGGAGTCCATCATGAGAAGCACGTCGCAGCCCTGGTCCCGGAAGTACTCCGCAATGCCGGTAGCCACGCTGGGGCACTTCATCCGCAGCATGGCGGGCTGGTCGCTGGTGGCTACCACCAGCACGGAGCGGCGCATGCCCTCCTCGCCCAGGTCCTTCTGGACGAATTCCAGGACCTCGCGGCCCCGCTCGCCCACCAGGGCGATGACATTGATGTCCGCCTTGACATTTTTCGCGATCATGCCCATCAGCGTGGACTTGCCCACGCCGGAGCCGGCGAAGATGCCGATACGCTGGCCTTTTCCGATGGTGATCATCCCATCGATGGCCTTGACTCCAAACTCCATCCGCTCCCGGATCGGGGGGCGGCGGAGGGGATTGATGTAAGAACCGCCTACACAGTAGGCGTCGCCGCCCTCAAAGGGGGGCTTGCCGTCTATGGGCTGCCCCATAGCGTTGATGATGCGGCCCCGGAGGAACTCCCCCACCCGCAGCGTCAGCTGCCGTCCGGTGTTCCGGACGAAGTTGCCCGCCGAGATGCCCGCCATGTCGGAATAGGGCATCAGCAGGATGTGGTCGTTCTTGAAGCCCACCACCTCGGCGGTGACCTGCCCGCCGGAGTCGCCGTTGTAAATCCGGCAGATGTCGCCGACGGCCGCCCGGCCGCCGCTGGCCTCGATGGACATTCCGACAATATTCTCAATTTTCCCGGTCAGGCTGTAGGTCTCCGCGTTGTAGACCTGACGGATCATTTGCCGGAACATAAAGACTCCTTTATCACACAGGGGCTGTATCCCGCTTCTTGTTCGATTTTCGCTTTATGGCTGCGCGCCGCCGCTGAAATTCAGATTGCCGAAATTGACGCCCTCTTCCACAGGTCCGGCGTCGGACAGCAGGGTGCGGATGTTGTTCATCTGGGTGGCGGCGCTGGCGTCCACAATTTCATCCGGGGTCTCGATGATGCAGGTGCCCGCCTCGTCGTCCGCCATGGGGATGATGCGCACCCGGTCCGACAGGGCCGAAAGGGCGTTCATTAGGGAGGCGGGAACCTTGGAAAGATGCTTGGCGTCGCATTCCGCAATATAGATATGGGCCCACTCCCGGCGCTTCCGCTTATCGATGGCGGTTTGAATCATCCGGCAGATGACCTCGTTGCTGCTTTTCAGGCTGACGCAGACCACCTTCTCCGCAATGGCGATGGCAAGGTCCCGCAGCTCCTCCACATTGCCGTCCATCTGGCGGTCCAGGACGGCCCCGGCCCGCTCCAGGAACTTGTCAAACTCCGCGGCCAGCTCCTCGGCCTGCCGCTGCCGGGCCCGCTGGCCCTCCTGAAGCGCCTGGGCGGCCCCTTGGGCCAGGCCCTCGGCCCGACCGGCCTCCAGGCCGCTCTGGCGGGAGCTCTCAAAGAGCTCCTGGGCCTTGAGCTCCGACTCCAGCCGGGCCTGATCCAGAATCTCCTCGGCCCGGCGGTGGGCGTCCGCGATGATCTGCTCCGCCTGAATCTGGGCAAAGCTCACCGGGTCCAGCTCCGGTTCGGGTTCGGGCTCGGGGGCTTCCGCCTCCTCGCCCACCCGGATATCCACCGCCGGAACTTCCTCTCCGCCCTCCCCCTCAGGAGGGGGGGGCGGGGGTTCGGCGGCGGCAGCCTCCTCTTCCAGAATCAGCTCCTCCGCCTTGGGGAAGTGATAGGGCTCGGCCTTGGGACGCATGATGGATTTCCAAATACTAGGCAATGATATCGTCCTTTCCGCCCTTCAGG
>ERZ779629.722-NODE-722-length-12524-cov-6.479108_pt1 | contig 12524 bp, 8 predicted proteins | sample MGYA00514192_ERZ779629 | MGnify/ENA primary metagenome ERZ779629 (study PRJEB29562, sample SAMEA4376709) | mouse gut metagenome | isolation source: Cecum | study: EMG produced TPA metagenomics assembly of the A DSS colitis mouse model was used to assess the... | reverse complement strand
TGTCCTTGCCCTTGTTGGCACCGTGCTTGGTGCCGTAGCTGATGGCCAGGGCGTCGCAGCCGGTCTGGCGGAAGAACTTCACCGCGTCCATGGGATTGGTGTAGGTGGAGTTGGCGGCGAACACGTGGTCCTCCACCCCGGCCAGCACGCCCAGCTCGCCCTCCACGGTGACGCCCCGCTCATGGGCGTACTTCACCACCTCCCGGGTGAGCTCCACGTTCTCGTCAAAGGGCAGGGACGAGCCGTCGATCATGACGGAGGTGTAGCCCCCCGCGATGGCGGCCACACAGGAGTCCATGTTCTTGCCGTGGTCCAGGTGGAGGGCCACCGGGACGGGGCTGGTCTCGGCGTACTTCTTCACTGCGTTGGCGATGTTCAGCGCGCCCTTCTTCTTGTCCTCCAGGGTGCCCTGGGCAAAGTCGGTCCGGCCGCCCATGAAGGCGTTGGCCAAGTCCGCCCCCTGCAGGATGGCGGCGGAGCGGAACATCTCGTGGACCTGGATCACCGCCTTCGCCTGGCATACCGCGTTGACGTTGAAGGCCCCCTGGGCGTAGTTGTACTTCTCTGTCGCGTCTAGGATCGCTTTCATTGGGACGAGTGGCATGATGTGTACCTCCTTGAATGTATTATTGCAGCTTTTTCATCATCTGTACCGCCCAAGGCGTGGGCGAAAACGGGACCTTACGTTGGATCGGATGCTCCAGCTCGGGAAGTTCTGGGGGGATCCACCGCTCATTGGGATCATCGTAATCACACTTCATCAGGGTTCTGAGCTGATCCATCACCCAGCGCTCATGGATCATGACCTCGTCATAGCTTTTGAACGAGTCCGCCTTTTCCTTCAGCTTTTTGACAATCTCCGGATGACTGCCGATCAGGTTGTGTTCTTCCAACGGGTCATTTTTTGCGTCCAGTAGCACATCGGCGTCCGGGAACCCGGAGAAGGTGAAGAATTTCCAATCCTTCCAACGCACCATCCGGCCTAGGGAGGTATCTCCGTTGGACAGGTAGGTATACAGCTCCGACACCACCATTCGCTCCAGGTCCTCCGACCCTTCCCGCAGCTGCTGGGAGAGGTCCACCCCGTCCCCCGGCAAGACCTTCGCTCCGGCCAGGCCGCACACCGTCTTGCCCACATCCAGCAGACTCACGGGGCTGTGGACGGTGCGCCCTGCGGGGATGCCGTCCCCCTGGATCAGGAATGGAATGTGGACCGCCGGCTCATAAAACACCTGCTTGCCATAGTAGCCGTGGGTGCCGTTCATGTCGCCGTGGTCGGAGACATACAAGAAGATCCCCTGGTGCCCCGTCCGCCTCAGATAGTCCAGGAAGGCATCGTAGACCGCGCCGATGTGCCGGTCCTGCTGCTCCACCAGGCCGTAGTAGGCGGCGCGGGCGGCCCGGGCCACCTCCGGGTCGGCCTCCTGCATCTTCCCCTCCAGGGCGGGATATCCCTGGAAGGTGTCCGACACGTCGTCCAGGCTCACCCGGTCATAGTAGTACTCGTACAGGTCTGGCGGCGCCACGTAAGGAAAATGAGGCCCATAGGTGCCCACGGTCAAAAACTGCGGGCGCTCATGGTCCTGTGCCAGGTACTCCAGCGCCCGGTCCGTCACATAACGGTCATAGGCCAGCACCGGCGAGTCGCCGGGACCGATGTAGTAGAGGGAGCTGTTCTCGTCAAAGCCTGTGACCTTGGATGTTTTCTTTTTGCCCCTGGGCATCCCGTTGTGGAAGGTGGGTGTCCTGTCCCCGGCGATGCGTTTGGCGTAGCCGTGGCGCTGGTCCGGCCCGATGAAATGCATCCGGCCGCACAGGACCGTTTCATAGCCGGCGATATTCAGACTGTGGAGGAACGTGGCTTGGTCAGAGCTGATGGCGTTGAAATTGAACAATACGCCGTTGTTGCTGGGGAGCAGGCCGGAGATCATGGCCGCGCGGGCTGGGACGCACAGCGGGCAGGCTGTGTAGGCATTGTCCAGGACTGTGCCGGCCCTGGCGATGCGGTCCAGATTGGGCGTGCGGACGACGGAGTCTCCCGCATAGCCTTGGATTCGATGGGAATGTTGGTCTGACATAAAGAGAAGAATATCTGTCATGAGAATCCCCCAATCGGCTTGAAATTACTTAATTAAAATGAATAATCTAGTGTTACTATAGCACGAGACCCTTTGAAATGCAATATGGTCAATATGTAGAAAAAGGCAAATCCAGTTTGTGCAGTTTGCCATCTTGTCCCTGACGTGCTTCCAGTGTTATCCTAATCTCAATACTATTTTAGAAGCTGTATTCACAGCCCAAATCGCCGGATGGACGAGGGATTTTCCCGTCAGGCAAGGCGAATTTTCGCAGGAATAATTGTGTTTATTGCAAGAAAATTCAACGTAGCATGATGGGAAAAGACCTGGCGAGACGGTGAATCGAGGTTGTGAATACAGGTTCTTAGTTTGTTTTAATAAAAAAGCGTGAAAGGAGTGAACAGTACGATGTATGTCGCCAGCGGAAACAACCTGCCTCGCATCAAGGCACTGAACCAGTCTACCATTCGGGAGATCATCTACCACTACGGCCCCATCTCCAGGAGCGAGATCGCTGGCCGGCTCTCCCTGGCCCTGCCAACCATCACGGGCGCCATCAATAATCTTCTGAACGCGGGCTTCATTCGGGAGGTCAGCCCCGAGGCCGGAGAGAAAAAGGTAATGGGCCGCAAAGTCGCCCTCATCGACATCATGGAGGATTTCCGCTTGTTCCTGGGCGTGGAGATCCGGGGCACCTGCCGGTGCGCCTGTGTGACGGATTACCGCGGCAGGATCCTTTTTTCCGCCAAGGATGACGAATCGTGTCTGGTCTATGAAGAGGCCGTGGATAAGACGGTGCGTATGATCCAGGAACTGTTTGCACAGCATCAGATGTCTTTGGATCAAGTGTCCAGCATCTGTGTGTGCCTCCCTGGGCTGGTGGACATCGAGAGCGGGATGCTCAAGCTCCATCCTGGATATGACTGGAAGAACAAGGATATCCGAGGGGACATCACCCGGCTTTTGGGCTACCACGGCACCGTTTTGGTGGAAAACAACGTCTGTGCGCGCACCTATGCCATGCGGCTTTTCCACCAGACGGAGCTGGAGGAGGCAAAGACCTTCGCCTACCTTTTTGTCTCCCTTGGCATTGCCTGCCATTTTGTTCACAACGAGATTGGCCCCAAGATGTTCTCCCCCAGCTCGGGGGAGGCGGGTCACATGGTGATGGACCCGGACGGCCCCATCTGCAGCTGCGGCAACCACGGCTGCCTGGAAGCGTTCTCCAGTGAAAAAGCCATCGTGGCCCGTTGCAGGGAGCTTTTGGAGCGCGGGCGGATGACGGGGCTGCGTTACATCTGCGCGGACCCTACCGCCCCCACCATGGCCGAGATCCTTCAGGTCCAGGAGGAAGGGGATATCTACGTCTCCCAGATCTTAGACACCTCCATCTACTATTTGGGAGTCGCCATCGCCAACATCTACAACTTCATTTCTCCTCACCGCATGGTCATTGAGTGCTCCCTCTTCCAAAGCGAGAAGAACAGGAAGCAGCTACTGGATGTGATCCACCAAAACCTGTATACCGCCACCATCACAGATGTCCATTTCACTTTTATGCCCCCCGATGAGTTCAGCGGGGCGATGGGGGCGGCGGCCGTGGCCATCCAGAACGACCTCACGACCTATATTGAGTGATGGGGCGCGCTATGGTACATCACTATATTGTGCATCCTGCCAAGCTGGCGGCCGGTCTGCCCACCGGCATCCTCCTGCTGTGGAGCGGCGCGATCCAGCTGTCCACCCGGCTGTGGTGGTGCGGTCTGCTTTTCATCGCCTTTGGCGTGCTATTTCTGATGGTGGCCGCGCTGTACGGGCGTGTGGTCCATGTCGGGCCCTCCGGCGTGCGCTGGACCCTTCTGGGCCGGGAGCTGCGGTCCCGGACTTGGGAGCAGATCGGGGAGATCGGCGTGGTGGGCACAAGGGTGTTCAACGGCAACAGCGGAAACGGTCCCGCCGCCCCCTCCGGGCAGGGCGGTCGGGAGGGCCTGTTTGGCCCGGCCAAACGCTCCTCCATCGGCACCCCTTACCTCTATTTTTCCGAGGAACCCCTGACGGAGGAGCAGCGCTTCACCCTGGCCCTCAAATGGCCGCCCAGGGATATGATCTTCCTGCGTTTCACTCCTGAGCGGGTGGCCCACGTCCAGAGTAGCAGCCAGAAATATGTGGAGCACTACAACACAGGGGACCTTACGTTCTGAGCTATACTTCATTCAAAAAAGCTGCCGTCCCAGTGGGGCGGTAGCTTTTTTGTCTAACTGCACAAAAACAACTGGATAAGTTTAGCTATATTCGCCACTAGCAAAGCGCAAACGATTGTTGTATTATTTTATTAAGTTAATAAAGTATAAAGGCGGAGGAGCTCTGCCAAACACAAAATCAAGGAGGAAGAACATGGAAGACTACAGAAACAAAGCGCTGCCCACCGCGCAGCGGGTGGAGGACCTTCTCTCCCGTATGACCCTGGAGGAAAAGGCCGCGCAGCTTTGCGGCGACCTGGCCGCCTCTTTCATCGTGGACGGCAAGGTGGATGTGGACGCGCTGAGGGAGAAATTTCCCAACGGCCACGGCCGGTTCACCCAATACTCCATCGTGGGCCTGGTGGACCCGGTACAGATCGCCGAGATTTCCAACACCGTGCAGGAGTATTTCGTCAAGGAGACCCGCCTTGGCATCCCCGTGGCCCTTCAGACGGAAAACCTGTGCGGCTATCCCGCCGCCGGCGGCACCCTGTTCCCGTCCATGGCCAACCTGGGGTGTACCTGGGAGCCGGAGCTGGCGGAGGAGATGAGCCGCGTCATCGGCCAGGAGAGCCGCAGCGTAGGCATCACCTCTGCCATGAGCCCGGTGATCGACGTGTCCCGAGACCCCCGCTGGGGCCGCACTTATGAGACGTTCGGCGAGGATCCCTACCTTATCAGCCAGTTCGGCATCAACTATGTCCGCGGTATGCAGGGCCAGGGCGTGAGCTGTATCGCTAAACACTTCCTGGGCTACTCCGAGAGCCAGGCTGGGCTGAACACCGCCGTGGCGCGGATCAACGACCGGGAACTCTACGAGGTGTTCGCCACCCCCTTCGAGGCCGCCGACAAGGAGGCCGGGCTGGACGCGGTGATGGGCAACTACGGGGAGATCGACGGCCTGCCCGTCATCATGAACCCAAAGATCGCCCGCACCCTGCTGCGGGACGCCATGGGCTTCCAGGGCGTGCTCACCTCCGACGGAGCGGCGGTGCTGAAGCTGTACAACTACTACAAGCTCTCCCGTACTTATGAGGAGGCGGGGCTGCTGGCCAAGAAAGGCGGCTGCGACACCGAGATCCCCGTGGGCGCGGCCTTCCGCCACCTGCCCGAGTATGTCCGCGCCGGGGAGCTGGACGAGTCCGTGCTGGACGAATCCGTCCGCCGGGTACTGGCCATCAAGTTCGACATGGGGCTGTTTGAAAACCCCTATTGCGATGTGGACAAGGTCCTCCAAGCCATGAACGACGCGCAGAAAAACGCCCTGAGCGAGAAGATCGCCGGAAAGTCCCTGGTGCTGCTGAAAAACGATGGCGTGCTGCCCCTGGTCGCCGGGGCGAAGCTGGCCGTCATCGGCCCCCATGGCGACAGCCTGCGCTATCCCGTCAGCGGCTACACCTATCCCGCATACATCGAGATGCTCCAGGCCGGGGCCAGCGGCGAGGCCACCACCTTCAACGGTATCGCCGACGAGCAGGCCAAGGCCGACCAGGAACAGGACGGCGGAGAGAAGAAGGTGGTCCCCGGCCCCTTCGCCGCCATGTACGCCATGTTCTCCGGCGAAGACCGGGCCAAGCTGGGCGACATGAACAGCGTCCTGCGGGAGATGGGCGCCCGCAGCCTGCGCGAGGCGCTGGCTGACCGCCATCAGGTCGTGTACGCCCAGGGTTGCGACATCATCAAGGAGGACACCTCCGGCTTTGACGAGGCCGTGGCCGCCGCCAAGGACGCCGATGTGGTGGTCATGGCCCTGGGCGGCAACAGCGGCTGGGTGAACGTCACCGGCGGCGAGGGCAAGGACCGGCAGTTCCTGGACCTGCCCGGCGTGCAGCAGCAGCTTCTGGAAGCCGTTGCCGCCGTGGGCAAGCCCATGGTGGTGGTGCTCTACGGCCCCGGTGTCTTCTCCGTCAACTGGGCGGCGGAGCACTGCGGAGCGATCCTCCAGGCGTTCATGCCCGGCCAGTTCGCGGGCAAGGCGGTGGCGGATGTACTGGACGGCGTCACCGTCCCCGGCGGCAAGCTGACCATGTCCATCCCCCGCAGCCCCGGCCAGATCCCCCTGACCTACAACCACCGCACCGGCTCGGGCTACCAGAGCGGCGGCGACAACAGCACCGGAAGCTCAATCTTCTCCGGCGGCTATGTGGATGGGCCCGCCGACCCCCTGTACTGCTTCGGCCACGGCCTGAGCTACACCACCTTCCAGCTCTCCGGCCTGGAGCTGCCCTGCGGCGAGGTGCCCACCGACGGTGTGGTGGAGGTGTCCTGCAAGGTGAAAAACACCGGCGGCGTGGCGGGCGACGAGGTGGTACAGCTGTACACCAGCTTCTTTGGCGCCCACGTAATCCGCCCGGTGATGGAGTTGCGGGGCTTCAAGCGGGTCACCCTGGCCCCCGGCGAGGAAAAGATCGTCAAATTCCACTTGAACACCGCCCAGATGGGCTACTACAACGAGAACATGGACTTCGTGGTGGAGCCCGGCGACCTCACCGTCAAGGTGGGCGTCAGCTCCAGGGACCTGCCCCTTCAGCGAAAGATCGAGTTGGTGGGCAAGACTGTGGATGTGATGGGCAGGCGCGCCTATATCTGCCCTGTGGAGGTCTGCTGAGGCTGAAAACCTCTCAGGGGGCGGCGGCGCAATGCCGCCGCCCCTTTCCATATGATAAAAGGAGCGTGAGACCATGCAGCCCAACATCATCATTTTCAACCCGGATCAGATGCGGGCCGACGCCTTGGCCCATCTGGGCAACCCCGCCTCGTCCACACCGTTTCTGGATGGATTCGCCCGGGAGGAGGCGGTGTCTTTCCGCAATGCCTTTTGCCAGAATCCGGTGTGCGTGCCCAGCCGGTGCAGCTTCTTCACCGGCCTCTATCCCCACGTCCACGGCCACCGCACCATGCAGCACCTGCTCCACGATGGGGACGCCACCCTGCTCAGCCAGCTGAAAGACGCGGGCTACCACGTGTGGATGAATGACCGCAACGACCTGTTGGCGGGGCAGGAACCCGGCCTGATGGCCCGCCACGCCGACGAGGTGTTCACCGCTGCCGCCATGGCCCCCCCGCCGGGACCGGAGGATCCCGGCCTGCGGGGACAGCCTGGAGATAAAAACTATTACTCCCACTACGAGGGCCGCCTGGGGCTGGACGGCGAGGGCAGGCACTACAGCGCCGACGACGCGGCGGTGGACGCGGCCATCGCGCGGATCAAAGACCCGGTGGACGGCAAGCCCCTGTGCCTGTTCCTGGGGCCGATGTATCCCCATCCGCCCTACGCTGTGGAGGAGCCCTATTTCTCCATGATCGACCGGGCAAAGCTGCCCCGCCGTGCCGGGATCGGAGCGGGCAAGTCCCGGATGCAGGCCCGGCTGCGGGAACACATGGGGATGGAAGCCTACACCGAGGCGGACTGGGACGAGCTGCGGGCCTGCTACCTGGGCATGTGCCGGAAGGTGGACGACCAGTTCCGGCGGCTGTGCCAGGCGTTGAAGGAGGCCGGAATCTATGACAACAGCGCGATCTTCTTTTTCAGCGACCACGGCGACTACACCGGTGACTACGGCATCCCGGAGAAGGCGCAGAACACCTTTGAGGACTGCCTCACCCGGGTCCCCCTGCTGATCAAGCCTCCCAAGGGAACGGCAGTGGACCCCGGCGTCTCCGATTCGCTGGCGGAGCTGGTGGATTTCTACGCCACCGCCATGGACCTGGCCGGGGTGGCCCCCTCCGGTGACCACTTTGGGAAAAGCCTGCTGCCCGTGCTGGCGGACCGGAGCGCCTGCTTGCGGGAGTACACGTTTTGCGAGGGCGGCCGTCTGCCCCACGAGGAGCAGTGCGATGAATACCACGCCGCGGCAGGCAACGGGGGCACCATCCCCAAGGCCAGCATGTACTGGCCCCGGCAGACCGCCCAGACCGACGCCCTGGCCCACGCCAAGGGCACCATGGTCCGGGACCGGCGTTATAAATACGTCCACCGCACCTCCGGAGAACACGAGTTCTACGACTTGGAGCGGGACCCCCTGGAGGAGGTCAACGCCTACGGCCGCCCGGAGCATGAGCCGGAGATCCGCAGGCTCCGCATGGCCATGCTGGACTGGTATCAAACCACCTGCGACGTGGTGCCCCGGCAGTACGACCGGCGGATTCCGCCGGAGCTGATGTGGGAAAAGGTCCGCCGTCAGTGCCCGCCGGAGGCTGAGGAGGAGATCCGCAAGATGGTTTTTGCGGGCGCTGGTTTTGCCATGGTATCCGCCCGGCTCGGGGAGCTGCGCCGGGCGGACAGCGGGGCAAAGGCGTGACGGGTGCAGAGCATCCGGCCCTCTCCCGCCGGGACTTTTACGCACGCCTCAAAGAGCTGGCCCTTCCCATTGCCTTCCAGCAGTTCATGCTGGCCGCCGTCAGCGCTGGAGATGCGGCCATGCTGGGCTTTGTCAGCCAGGATGCGCTGGCGGCGGTGTCGTTGGCCGCCCAGATCCAATTCGTAGAAAACCTGTTTCTCGGAGCCCTGGTCAGCGGGGCCACCCTCATCATGGCGCAGTACCAGGGCAGGGGCGACCGGCAGATGGTCCGGCGGGTATTCCATCTCATCCTGCGCTATGCCGCCGGGATCGGCCTGCTCTTTTTTGGCGCGGCCCTGCTGGCCCCCCGGCTGCTGATGGGGATCTTCGCGGATGAAGAGACGCTCATCTCCATTGGAAGCGCCTATCTCCGCCTGGCCGCCCCTTCTTATCTGCTCACGGGTATCTCCCAATGCTGGCTGTGTGTGATGAAGACCACGGGCAGGGCCAAATGGAGCGCCGCCATCAGCTCCTTTGCCATGGGGCTCGACACGGTGCTCAACGCTATCTTCATTTTTGGGTTGTTTGGGGTGCCCCCCATGGGGGCCAGGGGCGCAGCGCTGACCACCTCGATCTCCCGGGCAGTGGAGCTGCTGCTGGTGCTGTGGGACGCCCGGGCCGCAAAAGACGTGCCCCTTCAGCGGGCACAGCTGTTCCGCCTGGATCTGGGGCTGGAGCGGGATTTTTGGCGCTACAGCTTCCCTGTCCTGCTCAACCATCTGGTCTGGGGCCTGGGCACCACCAGTTGCAGCGCCATCATCGGCCACCTGGGCGGCGAGATCACGGCCGCCAACTCCATCGCTGCCGTGATCAAAAACGTGATCCTGTGCTTCACCAGAGGCGTCGCGAACGGCGGCGGTATCCTCCTGGCCAGCGTGCTGGGCGCGGGGGAGCTGGAGTCGGCTAGGATCTGCGGCAGGCAGCTGTCCCGCCTGTCGGTGCTGTGCGGCCTGTGCTCTGGTGGGCTGGTGCTACTGGTGGGACCGCCTGTCTCCCGGTCTATGGTTCTGAACGATGCGGCGCGGCACGACCTGCGCTTCATGCTGTATATCTGTGCGTTCTACCTGCTGACCCAATCGGTGAACATCGTGGTGGTCAACGGGATCTTCCACGCCGGAGGCGACACCCGTTTCGACGCCTACAGCGTGGCTGTCACCATGTGGCTCATCATCATTCCCTTGGCGATGACCGCGGCCTTCTGGTGGCGCCTCCCCCCGCTCACGGTCTATTTTATTCTAAGCATGGACGAGGCTGTCAAGATCCCTTGGGTCTATATCCATTATAAAAAGTACAAATGGGTCAATAACATCACGCAGCAAAATGGCCTCCAGGTTTGACAGCTTGTATTCATAAGCGCCTTTTATAAAGAGCCAGGGAGACGAGGTCCCTGGCTCTTTATAAAAGGCTGAGGATATGAGGATTATATGGCAGAACAAAAAGCGTCCATGCAATCATCGAAGGAATTTTGCGATAGAGCGGATTGTCTCATATGTCAACAGGCGGCTTACCCGTTTGTGCTTATGGGGAGGGCAGATCGTAAATAAAAAGGACACAGGAAAAACGGCCTGCCTGGAAAACGCCAGACAGGCCGTTTTTTTGAAATACAGCGGTCGCAGTTTACAGCTCGTGGACCCGGCAGCAGGTGACAAAGTGCCCGGCGAAGATCTCCTCCTGTTTCTGGGGCTGGTGGCAGGCGTCCGTGGCGTGTGGACAGCGGGCGGCGAAGCGGCAGCCGGGAGGAGGATTGATGGGGGAGGTGATCTCGCCGTGGAGGATCTCCCGCTTGTTGGGGTTGTGGATGTCCACCGAAGGGATGGCAGAGAGCAGTGCCTTGGTGTAGGGGTGCATTGGGTTGCGGAACAGCTCCTTGGCGGGACACTTTTCCACCATCTGGCCCAGGTACATCACGCAGATGTCGTCCGAGATGTGCCGGACCACCGACATGTCATGGGTGACGAACATGTAGGTGAGCCCCCGGTCCTGCTGTAGCTTCTTGAGCAGGTTGAGCACCTGGGCCTGGATGGACACGTCCAGTGCGGACACCGGCTCGTCGCACACCACGAACTTGGGTTCCAGGGCCAAGGCGCGGGCGATGCCCACCCGCTGGCGGCGCCCGCCGTCCAGCTCGTGGGGGTATGCCTGGCGCAGGCGGGCGTCGATGCCCACCAGGTCCATGATCTCCTCCACCTTGGCGTCGATCTCATCCCGTTTGTGGCGGCCGGAGATCATCAGCGGCTCCCGGATGGTCTTTTCGATGGTCTTGCGGGGATCCAGGGAGGAATAAGGGTCCTGGAAGATGATCTGCATCTCCTCCCGAACGTCTTTCAGCGCCTTGCCCTTGAGCTTGGTGATGTCGCGGCCGTCCAGGAAGATCTCTCCGCTGGTGCTCTCGTGCAGGTGGATGATGGTGCGGCCCAGAGTAGATTTGCCGCAGCCGGACTCACCCACTACGCCCAGGGTCTTGCCCTTCTCAATGGTGAAGGTCACGTCATCCACAGCGTGGAGCATCCCCCGGGGGGTGGAAAAGTATTTTTTCAGGTTGCGGATCTCGATCACAGGGGCCATTTCACTCACGCTCCTTCCCAATCTCGCTCAAACGGCAGCAGCGGCACAGGTGGCCGTCCGGCGTCGTCTGCATTTGGATGGGACCTTGACGGCACGCCTCGGCGGCGTATTTGCACCGGGGGCTGAAGGCGCAGCCCGTGGGCAGGTCGGTGGGGTCGGGGGGCAGGCCGTCGATGGGGTGCAGCCATTCCTCGTCCTCGTTCATGTCGGGGATGGCGCCGAACAGGCCAATGGTATAGGGATGAGTGGGATGGTCGAAGATCTGCTCCTTGCTGCCGTGCTCCACGATATTGCCCGCGTAGATCACGGCCACATCGTTGCAGACGGTGGCCACCACGCCCATGTCGTGGGTGATGAGCAGCATGGCGGTGTTATACTTCTTTTGCAAATCACCGATCAGGTCCATCACCTGGGCCTGGATGGTCACGTCAAGGGCGGTGGTGGGCTCGTCGGCCAGCAGCAGGTCCGGGTTGCAGGCCAGGGCGATGGCGATGACCACGCGCTGCTTCATACCGCCGGAGAACTGATGGGGGTACTCGTAGTACCGTTCGGCAGGGATGCCCACGATCTCCAGCATCTCCTTGGCCCGCTGGACGTGGTGGGTGCTGTTGTGGTCGTCACTGTGGAGCCGGACCACCTCGGCGATCTGCTCACCCACCCGCTGTACTGGATTCAGGGCGGTCATGGGATCCTGGAAGATCATGGAGGCCACGTTGCCCCGAATCTTCCGCATTTCTTTTTCAGGCAGGGCGAGCACATCCTGGCCATCCAGATAGATCTTGCCGCCGGCAATCTTGCTGCCCACGTCGGGCAGGATGCGCAGGATAGACTTGGCGATGGTGGTCTTACCGGCGCCGGTCTCACCCACCAGCCCCAGGGTACGGCCCTTCTCCAGAGTGATGGACACGCCGTTCACCGCGTGGACGGTCTCGCCGTCGGAGACGTACTCCACCACCAGATCCTGTACCTGGAGGAACGGCATATCCTTCTTCGTATGTTGTTCAGACATATCGCTTCCTCCTCTCTCAGGTCTTGAGCTTGGGGTCCAGGGCATCCCGCAGGCCGTCGCCCAGCAGGTTCAGGGAAAGCACGGTGATCGCGATGGCCAGGCCGGGGAAAATGACCATGTGGGGATAGTCCCGCATAAAGGCCCGGGAAGCAGACAGCATGGCGCCCCACTCCGGGGAGGGCGGCTTGATGCCCAGGCCGATGAAGCTCAGGCCAGCAGCCAGGGTGATGGTCTGGGCCACGCCCATGGTGGCCTGGACGATGATGGGGGACAGGCAGTTGGGCAGCAGGTG
>ERZ779629.719-NODE-719-length-12570-cov-5.626928_pt1 | contig 12570 bp, 9 predicted proteins | sample MGYA00514192_ERZ779629 | MGnify/ENA primary metagenome ERZ779629 (study PRJEB29562, sample SAMEA4376709) | mouse gut metagenome | isolation source: Cecum | study: EMG produced TPA metagenomics assembly of the A DSS colitis mouse model was used to assess the... | reverse complement strand
CAGCTGGTCCGCACGGATGGGCACCACGTTTCTGATGGTTTCTTCCAGAAACGTGGTGCCCATCCGTGCGGACCAGCTGGGGGCTATTCCACAGGTCCTTCAGCTTGGCCAACAGCTCCCGAAGATAGGGCTGGTCCAGCTGCACGGAGCCGTCTTCCTTCTGGGCGTCGTACAGGTTGGCCAGCAGCAGCCAAGTCAGGACGGTCGCTCTGGCGGTGTCCAATCCTCCCGGTGCGCAGGTGGTCAAAGACAGATCGGTCCCCTCTGCCTTCCACTGCAGCGCCAGGTCCAGCAGCTCAGACCAGGTCGCGGTGTCCGGATCAACGGGGTTTCCCTGCTCCTCCAGAAGCGTCATGTTATAGGTGAGATATTGCGGCCGGATGCCCAGCGGCAGCGCCCGGACCGCCCCGTCCGCGTCCCGCAGGGGGTCCAGCAGGTTCAGCTCCAGCTCATCCAGAAAGGGGCAGGCGTCCAGATAGGGGGTCAGGTCTGTGAAGGCGTTCGTGCCTGTGATCACTTCCTGGCCCAGTCCGGCGCCGGTGATCATCTGAATGTCCCCCACGTCGCCGGCCATCGTGCGCACGGCGATCTGGTCCTTGTACTCCAGTATATTGGGGCGGAATTCGTCCCGGGAGATGTATTGGGTGTCCCAGACCACCTGTACCTCCGGATGCTGCTGCTGGTACATCTGGACCGCACCCGCAATACTGTCCACAGGGTAGGGGCTGGTGATGGTCAGCGTCACCACGTCCTCCGGGTCCACGCTGGCAACATAGGGCTCCAGGGTCCAGGTGGTACGGATGCGGTCCTGAAGATCTTCAGTCGCCATGATTATACACACAGAGAGCAAGCCGCTGCTGTCCAGACCGAAAGCCATATCCGATAGGTAGTTCATGTCATAGGATTGCAAATCAACGTAGATATCGGTACCGGTCCAAAGATTGAGGATGTCCGCCTCCTGTTTCCCGGTCTCCACATCCACCGTAAACAGCCTCATATCCGGATAGCCGCCCATTACGAACAGTTTGCCGTCCAAATACCACAGGCTATCTACGGAAGATGATAGCTCCTTGTTTTGCCAGAGGACCTTGCCCTCTTCCAGGGAGTATTTTGTCAGACAAGAACGCCCATCGGCGGCATTGGACAGGGCATACAGGGTCCCTTCGCCGTCTATGCAAAAATCCGATACCTCGTTCAGCGGCAGAACCTTGGCGGTCTTCTCCGTTCTGTTCAGAATAAGCAGCGCGCCTTCCCAAGTTTCCCTCGAGTGGCAATGTACCACAACATAGTCTCCCCAAATGGCAAACGCGTTCAAAGCGTAGTCATCTAGGTTGAGCAGACACCGCCCCGACGCATCTGTCATATCCAGAGGCTCGGAAGTCTGATCCTGTCCCTCTTCCCGGAGGCAGAGCGATACCATTCCGGAATCCCAATCTTCTTCGAGCGCCCACAGCTGGCCTTCGGCATCCAATGCGAGGGTGTTACCAAAGGAAATTTTGGCGAAGGACCGGTCATAGCTTTTCAGCACGCTCCCATCCCGGGGAGAGACCAGGTAAATGCCGGCATCATCAGCGGAAAACTGGCACGGCTGGCCCTGATAGTTCACAAAACGCGCACTACTGGCCCAGAAGCCGCCATGTTCGCCCCCCTCCTGTTCCGTCTTGTTCACAAGCCTGTAGAGGACGTTCTCCGTGTGCAGCCAGTCAATGTCCGCGCTGCTGCCTCCGTCTGCCGGCGGCTCCGGGGTCCCGGCACTGTCTGGAGTGGAGTTTCCCGGCCTGCCGCCGCTTAAGAACCAGACGCCGGCGGCGATAACCGCCACCAGGACCACGCCCAGCGCCGCGATCTGCGCCTTTTTGTTTTTCATACTGACCTCCCTTTCTCTGCCGTTTTGTTCCTTTCGCGCCTTAAGCGCGGGATAGGCGCGGCAAGCTCTCCTTGGAAGGGAGCTTGCCGCGCCCGTGCGCTTAAAACGCACGCTCCCGTTGACTTTTGGGGTTACAGATTACAGAATTGCATTAAGGCCGACGTTGAAGCTGCACTCCACTGCGCAGTAGGCTTGACATTGTGTGCCACAGCCGCCGAGGCATCCGTCTTTGCAGCTTCCTTGGCAAACCACACCGCATCCCAACTTGCAACTGCCTGTACATGTTTTTCCGCAGTCCGTACCACAGTTCGCTCCGCAATAAGATGAGCAGGAGCGGAGACAGGACCCATCGCATCCGGATGAGCAGTTCATCAGACAGGAAGCAGAAATCGTGGGGACCTTGGACTTCAATTTGCTCTCGTACATAATTGGATCCTCCTTTCTTACGTATTTTAGAACGCGGGGATTATTCGTTTCGCATACCCCGTGAATCTAACTCAAGCACTCCGCCTTCTGCGTAGCGCTGCCGCTTTCCGCAGCACGATCGCGCATACCGTCAGCACCGCGCACACCGCCCCGGTGGCGAGGCCGCGCCGCCGCAGCTCTGCCGCAAGGTCCGCGCCGTAGGCGGAGCACCAGCCGGCGGGGAAGGTGCTGTCTACCCACATGCGGTAGGGTTCAACGGCAAGGATGCTGCCCTGCGGCAGAAAATCCCGGGGCAGGGCGATCTCCACCTGCCACAGCCATTGCAGCGCCGCCACTGTCAGAATGGCGCTCACGGCCAGCACAATGCCCTCCGCCAGCAGCCGCACCCCCGCGTCCGCCAGATATGTACTCAAGTATTGTTCCTCCAGCGCCTCCTGTGCCCGGTCCCACTCCCGGCGTCCCAGGAGCTGGAGTACACTCCACAGCAGCCACAGCCCCATGGCCGCCGCCCAGACCAGCCAGAGGTACTCGGTTTGCGCCAGCAGGGCGGGGCCCCAGGTGTAGTCCAGAACCGCAGCATCCATACCGCCGGCCGCCAGGACCGCCCGCACCATCTGGGCGGTGAACTGGTCCGCGTTCTCCAGGACCAGCCGGTCCTCCTCCCAGGAGATCTGCCAGGGCTGCTCCTCCCGCTCCGCCGCCTGCTGCAGGACGTCCGCCGCCCCGTCCGGGGCCCCGATGCCCTCCACGCGGCCCTCCCCGCGCGCCCCCTCCCCCACGCTGACCGGGACCGCGCCGCCGCCGAGGGGGCGGTCGGCGAACCGGACCACCCGGGGGTGGGCGCGAATCCCCTCAATGGCGGATCTGCCGTTCTCGCTGGCCAGGACCGTTACCGTGGTTTGCCGGGCCACTACGGGATAAAAATAGGATGTGCTGTCCTCCACCAAGTAGACGTATGGCTCTTCTCCGCTGTGGATGGACTCCGACGGCACAACCATATTGTAGGCCTTGCCGCCGACCATTTCCGGTGTGGGCTCCACACACAGGACCTGCGGCATCCGGATGGCGTCCAGCTTCCAGCTCACAAAGGTGAAGAAGAGCATGAGGAGCAGGAAGAACAGCAGAGCTTTTACCGCCTTTTTGTTCATTTCCCGCCCCCCTCACTTGATGCTGGTCAGGCTGATCCCTTCCTCCAGCGCCTTCTGGCAGGAGAGGTAGATCAGCATGGGCGCCACTGCGTACAGGATGCCCGCCGCGAAGGCCGAAGCGCCGAAGGTCTGTCCGCTGAGCTTCTGGGACAGGGGCAGCAGCGCCTCGCTGCGCAGGAATACCACCGGCTGGTCCACCATGGACCAGCAGCTGATGGATTGGAGAGCTACCAGGGACACGATAGCCGGTTTACAGAGCGGGCAGATAATATGGACCAGGATCCGTGCCCAGCCCGCTCCGTCCAGCCGGGCGGCCTCCAGGATCTCCGGGTCCAGGCCGCGCATGAACTGGGTCAGCAGGAATGCGCCGAAGGCCCCGAAGGCGCAGGGCAGAATAATGGCCGGCCGGGTGTCCAGCAGGTTCAGGCTCCGCAGGGTCAGGTACTGGGCCACCACCGTGGCCTGGAAGGGCAGCAGCATCAGCAGCGTATAGAGGAACAGCAGGCCGCCGCGGCCCGGGAACCGGTATTGGCTGAGGCCGTAGCCCGCCAGCACCGCCACCGGCACGCACAGTGCCAGGATGCCCGCCGTGTAGCACACGGAGTTCCAGAACCAGGCAAAAAACTCCTTCCTGTAGAGCAGGATCTCCTCATACTGCCCCAGGGAGAGGGAGCCCCCCGTCCGCACGGATCCCAGCAGCAGGTAGACCGCCGGGATCAGACAGAGGGCCGCCGCCACGGAAACTACGACGCGCTGGCCGGCGAAGCGGAGTCCCTTATTCCACATGATGCTTCACGCCCCTTTGCAATAGCAGAATTCCCACCACGAACGCCGAGAGACAGAGCACCGTCAGGAACGCCGCCGCGCTCAGGCGTTGGTAGTTGAGCTTGTAGAAGTTGTTGTTCATAAAGTGCTGGAGCATGTACAGCTGCCGGGGCGGGCTGTCGCCGTAGAGCATGTAGATGTCCCGGAAAAGCAGGAAATAGTTCATCACCGCCACGATGCCTGAGAACAGCAGCGTGGGCGAGATCAGCGGGAGCAGCACGCGGACGATGTATCCGCCCTCCCCGCCGCCGTCCAGCTGGTAGTTTTCCGGGTACTCCGGGGGAATGGCGCGGATGGCGCTCATGAGGATGATACTGAGATAGCCCACGTTCCGGAGCAGATATAGCAGGAGCGTCAGCGGGAGGGCGGCGGCGGTTAACAGGTCCGTTCCCCACATCCCCCGCCACGCGATGGCCAGACTGGAGGCAGGGAGCACGAAGGGCAGCAGCAACGCCCAGCGCTGCCAGGTGAAGCGCCCCTTCACCAGGATCACGCTCAGCAGGAGGGCGCTCAGCAGGGCCAGCGGCACGCCGGTAATCAGAAATACGGCGGTATTGCCCACCGCCTGCTGGAAGATGGCGTTGCCGAAGAGGTCCCGAAAGTTGGCAAATCCCACGAATTCCGGCTTGGATACGCCCTGGGTGAAGGTATAGTACAGGCTGGCGAGGAAGGGGAGCACGTAAAATGCGGACATCCCCAGCAGGCTGGGGACGCTTAAAAGAAATCCTGTTGACAGGCGGTACTTCTGCCGCAAGACGGAACACCTCCATCATCTGACTATATTTTTAAAGCTCGATATTGCGATTCTATCATAAGGCCAGATGACTGTCAAATGCTTTTTAAGTTTATAACATCGTTAAAATAGGCGGTATAAACAGGCTGTTTAGATATCCAACAAATTTTAAATATATATTGACTTTTTAAAATAGTAGCAGATGTAATAGAATAGTAAAAAAACTACTCGATAGGGGATGCAATAAGCCCAACAAACAGCGAGCTGGAGGTCCAAAACGATCCGCATCCTGCTTAATGCCCTGCTGAAAAAGGGCGCTATCGTAGAGGCGGGGTTTGTGAAGCGGAGCAAGACGTATGGACGGCTGTACGCGGCGAATATCTCCGGCGGGGGCTATTTCGTGGAGGCTGTCTTTCCCGCTCAAGATTTGAACGCGATCCGCTTATTCCTCTCCCTGCCGTTCCGCCAGATATTCCTCCAGGCACAGGCCCTTTTCATACATCTCCGTGGCCGCTTCCACGCCTACATAGCGGTAGTGCCAGACCTCCTCCGCCACGCCGGTTATCGCGGTTTTGTTTCCAGGATAGCGGAAGATAAAGCCGTACTTGTAGCTGTTCTCCTGAAGCCAGAAATAGAGATCATAGGTGGCCCCGTTGATGTCCACCGCCAGCCCGACCTGGTGTTCGCTGTATCCAGGGACAGCCACCCACTGCTTTGCCAGCTCCTCCGCTTCGCCCATAGAGTGGCCCTCGCTTTGGTACTTGGCCACCTTGTTATCAAAAAATTCCTGCTGCTTGGCCTGGGTGCGGTAGCCGGACACCACCATCGGGAGCTGATCCCAATTTCCCTCTCTGGCTGCTTCCAGCATTTCCATCAGGGGATCGTAGATGCGCTCATCCACCTCCTCCCCGCCGGATACCTCAACCAAGTTTATCTCGTAGTTTTCGGGGATAGCATTTTCGTAGTTCACCAGCAGCAAATTCCAATCGGCGCCGCTGGCCGCCGGCTGTGCGCTTTCAGCCAAGATTCCCACCTGCACGTTGTCCGGCGCCTGCGCCGTGGCCGGAGCGGGTGTGCCCCTCACCGGCGCTTCTTCATCGGGCGTCTTTTCCCCAAACGACAGAACGACATACACGCAAATGGCCACCAGCAGCGCCACTGCCATATCTCCCCAGGGAAACCGCCGGCTGCGGCGCTTTTGACTGCGGCGCGGGCGATCGTTTCGGACTTGCATCGTTTTCTCTTCCATTGTAAAAAGCTCCTTTCAAATGTCGGGCAAAAGTGCCCCTGCCAGTATTGATTTTACTGGACAGGGGCACTTGGAACTTTAATATGAAGTTGCTTATTTCCTAAGAAAATCCTGATGTCGTGGGGAGGTTTCATGAATTTGTTTTTGGCAGACGGGCCTCAGCCTTGTGCCAGACAGTACCATGCCTCTCATGCTTTGCCTTCCAGGCAGGTCAGCGCATACCCCGTATTGGCCAGCGGCAGGGAAATGGTAAAGGTAACCACATGGTTTTTGCTGGCTGCGCGGATTGTCCCGCCGTGGAGTGTGACAATCTCCTTTGCAATAGCCAGCCCAAGCCCTGTGCCGCCTGTGTCGGAGGAACGGGACTTGTCCGCCCGGTAGAACTTGTCAAAAAGGGATGCCAGCGCCTCGCCTGCAATATCCTCGCCGCTGTTCTGAAATTGTATGGTGACCTCGTGTTCCGATTTTTCTGCGGAGATCGTGATTTCAGTGTGCGGGTAGCTGTACGACGCCGCGTTTTTCAGAATGTTGCTGAACACCCGCGCCAGCTTTTCCGGGTCGGCCTCCACCGTCAATTCCTCGTCCAAGCGCAAAACAACGGCATTGCCCCTGGGGGCAAAGACCGGGGACAGTTCATCGGATAGCTGCACCAGCATATAGTATAGGTCAATCGTCTCTTTGGACAGGGCAATCTGCTGGGAATTATACCGGGTGATCTCAAAAAATTCGTTTATCATGGTTTCCAGCCGGTAAGCCTTTTCCAACGCAATATGGACACGCTTGGCCCGCTGCTCCGCAGGCATATCCGGCTCCTCCTCCAACAGATTGAGGTAGCCGATCACAGAGGTGAGGGGCGTCCGAATATCGTGGGCCAGATACATCACCAGCTCGTCTTTCCGCTGCTCCGCCAGGGCGGTTTCCGCTTTTCGCTCCGCCAGCGTCCGCTTTACCGTGTTCAGCTTCCGCTCAAAGGGCAGCATTTCCGGCGACAGTTGGATTTGTTCTTCATCGTCCGTCAGCAGCGCCTCAATGCCTTGGTTGACCTCGCTGAAATAGCCTGTCACCCATCGGAAAATCCGCACCAGCAATACCGTAAATATCAGCAGGACAGCGGCGGCAAAAAATATCTCTTTGTTACCCCGAAAATGGTCGCTGTAATAATAAAACGCATCTTCGTGTTTCATTTTGAAAAATGTTTCCAGCAGCCAGACAATCCAATCGCCCATCCGCTGTTTCCAAACAAACAGATAAAGCCCCACCACCACAGCGGCGGAGGTAACTGCGTTGACGCAGGCCCGCCGGATCAGTTTGGATTGAAAAGCAAGGTATTCGTCCTTTCGATCAGTTTTCAATTTTATACCCTACCCCCCATATCGTTTTGATAAACCTGGGCTTGTCCATGCTGTCCCCCAGCTTTTCCCGCAGATGGCGGATGTGGACGGTGATGGTGTTGCTGGCCTTGCTGTAATATTCGTCCCGCCAGATCTGATGAAACAGCTCTTCCGAGCTGACCACATTCCCGGCGTTCTCCAGAAGAATCCGCAGGATGGAAAATTCCGTAGGGGTCAGCACCAGCGGTTTTTCACCCAGAAAGCAGGTGTGGGCCTTGCTGTTCAAGGTCAATTCGCCGCAGAGGAGCGTGTCTGCCGGGACGGCGGAAGCCGGTTCTCCGCCGCTGCGGTGAGCTGGATTATATCTCTGATACCGGCGCAGCTGAGATTTTACCCTGGCCATCAGCTCCAGGGGACGAAAGGGCTTGGTCACATAGTCGTCGGCGCCTAACGTCAATCCGGTAATTTTGTCCGTCTCTCCATCTTTGGCCGTCAGCATGATGATGGGCCAGGTGTGCTTCTCCCGTATCCTCTGGCACAGTGCAAACCCGTCTATTTCCGGCATCATCACATCCAGAATGGCGAGGTCGAGTTCCGTGGTATTGATACATGCGAGAGCTTCCGCTGCCGAGTAGAACTTGAATACTGTGCAATTTTCGCCGGTCAGGTAAGCTTCGATCAGGTCGGCGATTTCAGCTTCGTCGTCTACAACTAAAATCCGGTTGGCCATTTCACACACCTCTTTATCTACCATGAATTTTAATTATTATACCAGATTTTCTTTTGCAACTCCTTGCTTTTTCCATGATAGTTTCTTAAGATTTTCCTAATTGCCGATGGGCTTTCCTTGGAGTGCTCTGGATAACAGAGAGAACAGCTTTTATTCCAAAACAGAAATGCCTCCTATTAGGAGCTCTGCAATCGCAAGGTCCTTCTTTCCCTGCTGCAAAAAATTTTGAGAAATGTCTGATTTTGTAAAAGCGTTTGGAAGCGCTGGAGGCAGTGTTTTTGCAGGGCTGGATATCAGAAATATAGCAGAAATATAGCAGAAATATAGGCTTGATTTTCTTGCCATTTTCATTTAGAATGAGCTTCATGGAATCCTGGAAATGACCAGCAACAAAACAGGGAGGCTATGACATGAAAAAGCGGATTTTGGTAGTAGATGATGACAATATGAACCTGGTGAGAACAAAGATGATTCTGGGGCAGGAATATAACGTGCTTACGGCGGAATCCGGAGCGGAGGCGCTGGCAAAGCTGAAGGAGGAGCAGGTGGACATGGTTCTCCTGGACATCGATATGCCGGAGATGAACGGTATTGAAACCTTCGAGCGTATGAAAAGCTTTGCCAGCGGGATACCTGTAATCTTTTTGACGGCGTCGGGCCTGGAGGAGGATGTCGTCAATGCCATCCGGCTGGGCGCGGTGAACTACCTGAAAAAGCCGTTCCGTCCGCAGGAGCTGATAAAACGGGTTTCCCAGGAGCTTGAAGAGCAATGAGAGCAGCAGAAGAACAGACCAGCAAACACCTGCTGCTGGCCGTCATTGCTACGGTGTTCAGCGCAATACTGAGTTTGGCCACCATCGTCATGGCGTGGGAACTCTGGATGGTTATATTGATGGTGGCGGGCTGCTTCAGTGTATGGCTGCTGCATATTGCCCGGATCGGCTCGGGCGCCTTTTACGAGAACTTATGCACCGGACTGCTGTTGACTGAATTCTTTTTCTTCAGCGTACATGAGACCAGCCTGTATGACATACCCACCGTGGCCTGCATTCTGGTCCTTTCGCTGTTTATGCTGAATAAAAAGTGGATTCTGCATGTGATTGTATCTCTGTATGTGCTGGAGCTGCTGTATCATGCGCTGATCCTTCATACGATTAATCATATGGAGCTCCGGGCTTTCTTTCGCCTGGGGCTTGGTGCTGTCGTAACCTTTTGTGGGGCCGCGCTTGCAAGATACTGGATCAAAAGGCGGACTGTACAGCGGACGTGGTATGAGCGTGTGTTTGCAGAGCTGGAGACGGCGGGAAAGCAAAACGCCGTCTTTTTGTCGAATGTATCCCATGAGCTCCGCTCGCCCATTAATATGGTCATCGGGATCAGTGATGTGGCCCTTGGAAAGGACATCTCCCCGGAGATCCGGGCGGATATGACATCCATAAAGCTGGCGGGCAAGCGCCTTTCCAATCAGATCAACAACATGCTGGACTATACGGAGATCGTGGAGGGCACGCTGACTCCCGCAAAGAAGGAGTATATGATTACCTCCGTTCTCAACGACGTGATCACGATGACCGCACTGCAAAGCAACCGGCAGCACCTGGAGCTGGTGTTTGATATTGATCCAAAGGTCCCGGCAGTCCTCGTCGGAGATGCGGAGAAAATTTCCCACGTATTGAAAATTCTCGTGGAAAATTCCATCAAATTTACGGAAGAGGGCGGCGTGAATGTCCGCATTGGATGCCGGCGGGAAAGCTATGGCGTCAATCTGGTTGTAAATATCCGCGATACCGGCATCGGCATGACAGATTCCCAATTGACGCAGATGTACGACGTTTTTTATCAGGCGGATTCCGGAAGCAGCCGGCTTGCGGGAGGGCTGGGGCTGGGGCTCCCGATTGCCAAGGGACTCCTGAACGCCATGGGCGGCTTCATTTATTTTGACAGCAAAGAGCAGCAGGGCCTGATGGCGCATATCGTAATTCCCCAGGGCGTTATGGATGAGCGGCCGTGTATCGTGCTCAACCATGCGGATCAGCTTTGCATTGCCTGCTATTTCAAACCGGAAAAATATAGCTGCGACGAGGTCCGGGAATATTATGACGGACTGATTTTGAATCTGGTGGAAGGGCTTGGCATTAACGGCTATCAGGTGCATAATTTTGAGGGCCTGCTCAAATTGCAGCGCAGCCATACGCTGACCCATGTGTTTATCGCCCAGGCGGAATATGAGGAGAACCGGGAATATTACGAGGATCTGGCGTCTACCCTTCGGGTTGTGGTGATTGCGGAAAAAGAGTTCGCGCTGAGCAGCGAAAGCAGGTTGTTTATCATACATAAGCCCTTTTCTGCGCTTTCCGTTGCCAACCTTCTCAATGGAGAGATCGGGGAGCGCGGCTTCATGGAGGCGCAGGCCGCCGGCCGGAAGCCGTTTACCTGTGTAGGCGTCCGGGCCCTGGCGGTGGATGACGAGGAGATGAACCTCGTAGTGGCCAAGGGCGTCCTGGGGAGCTATGGGATCGAGGTGGATACCTGCCTGAGCGGAAAAGAGGCGCTGGTGCAGTGCGGCAATACTGCCTATGATGTCATTTTCCTGGATCATATGATGCCTGGGTTCGACGGCGTGGAGACACTGAAAAAGATCCGTGAACTCCACGGCGGTATGTATCAGGATCTGCCGGTAATCGCGCTGACAGCGAATACCGTCAGCGGCGCACGTGAGATGTTCCGCAGCGAGGGATTCACAGAATTTGTTCCAAAACCCATTGAGCGCACCGTCCTGGAGCGGGTGCTGCGAAAGATACTGCCTAAGAGCTGCATCCAGTATGGCACAGGCTCCACCGGTGAAACGCCGCCCCCGGAGGACACGGAGACGGCGCCGGCGGAGAGCGAGCCGGAAGTACCGGAGGTAGAGATGGATCAGGCGGGGACCTCCGAGGCCCCCCAGGCGGAGACTGCCGGGCCGGCATTCTCCTGCGGCCAGCTGGCCCAGACCGGCATCGACGTGGAGCTGGGGCTGGATTATTGCGGCGGGGAAGAGGGCTTTTACTGCGAAATGCTGCGGATCTTCTGCGCCCAGAGCGAGGAGAAGAGGAAGGAGATTGCCGCCCTGTATGAAAGTGCGGATTGGGAGAACTATGCGATCAAGGTTCATGCGCTGAAGAGCACATCCTTGACAATCGGCGCAAAAGCGCTTTCCGCACAGGCAAAGGAGCTGGAGCTGGCAGGGAAAAACGGCAGTGTGGACTATATTCGGGAGCATCACGCCGCACTGCTGCACGCATATGGCAGCCTTTGCACGAAAATTGCGGAAATTATACCGTGTTCTGAGGGGTGGGAAACTGCGTGATAAAGAAGTGGTTTGAAATCATTACCGATCATAGAATCGGCCTGCGTGAGCGTATGTTCCGCATTGTAACGGGTATCTGTATGATCGCCCTGATATTTACACTGCCCATGGGCAGGAGCATCTTAAATATCGCGCTGCTGGTCATGAGTCTCGCCGCAATAGCGCTGATTGTAAAATTCAGCATTCGCAAGGGGCGCATCCAAACGGGGGCCACGGCCATTGCGGTGCTGCTGCTTGTACTGTTTCCCATCACCTTTTTTTCCGCAGGTGGATTTTACAGCGGAGTACCGGAGTGGTTTGTCCTTTGCTTCATTTACGTCTGTATTACCATGCAGGGAAGGCGCAAGAACATATTTTTCGGGCTGTGTACGGTGGAGACGCTGCTTTGCTATGGGATTGCCTTCTATTTTCCGGAAATTGCTGCGCCAAACCCCCGCAATAACTCCTTCTTTGATTCCGCCTTTTCCATGATTATGGTCGGACTGCTCACCAGCGTACTGCTCATGTTTCTCAACAAAATGTATGAAGAGGAAAACGCCCTCTCCCAGCGGCAGAAAAAGGAAATTGAGGAGCTCAACCGGGCGGAAAATCACTTCTTTTCCAGCATGAGCCATGAGATCCGCACACCGATCAATACGATTATCGGGCTGAATGAACTCATTTTGCGGGAGGACATTTCAGCGGAGGTGGCGGAGAACGCGAGAAACATCCAAGGCGCCAGCAAGCTGCTGCTGACCCTGATCAATGATATCCTGGACATATCCAAGATCAAATCCGGAAAAATGGAGATCATCAATGTCTCCTATGAGACAGGTGCGCTCTTCTCGGAGATTGTCAATATGATATGGATCAAGGCGAAGGAAAAGGGCCTGGAATTTAAGCTTCAGGTGGCCCCGTCTATTCCGAGCATGCTCT
>ERZ779629.716-NODE-716-length-12583-cov-8.434068_pt1 | contig 12583 bp, 15 predicted proteins | sample MGYA00514192_ERZ779629 | MGnify/ENA primary metagenome ERZ779629 (study PRJEB29562, sample SAMEA4376709) | mouse gut metagenome | isolation source: Cecum | study: EMG produced TPA metagenomics assembly of the A DSS colitis mouse model was used to assess the... | reverse complement strand
GCTTTTCAATCTCCATCCAGTCGGAGGTGGCGGCCCGGGCGTTTTTCTTGCCCTTGACCACGCCAGCCTGGGCGATGGCCCCGCCGTAGAGCAGGAATTTTTCCGTGAGGGTGGTTTTGCCCGCGTCCGGGTGGGAGATGATGGCGAAGGTCCTCCGCCGCTTAATTTCGGATTCGTATTGTGACATGACAGTCCCTCCAAAGGATGATTTTTGATTGGAAAGGGCTTTTTACATGGGGAAAACCTCCTAAAGAAAGCGCAGTTTTCATAGTATACCACAATCATCAAGAGAAGAAAAGACGCGCCGTTGGATAAATTTGATTTTAGCGCCCTACAGCACCGTATGGGCGTGCCGCGTCACGTGGCACCCCAGATTCACCGCGCAGGGCAGTCCCGCGATATGCGTCCCCTGGGTCAAAATCGCGGCGGACAGCGCCGTGGTCCGCCCGCCCAGCCCCTGGGGGCCGATGCCCAGGCGGTTGGCCCGGTCCAAAATCCGCTCCTCCATGGCGGCGTAGAAGGGGTCGGGGTGGCGCGCCCCGGCGGGGCGCAGCAGGGCCCGCTTGGCCAGCAGGGCGGCCGCCTCCGACGTGCCCCCCAGCCCCACGCCGATCACCACCGGCGGGCAGGGGTTGGACCCGGCCCGGGACACGCACTCCACCACGAAGTCCTCCACCTGCTCCGCGCCGGCGGAGGGATTGAACATGCGCAGCTGCGTCATATTCTCGCTGCCGAAGCCCTTGGGGGCCACGGTGATATCCACCCGGTCCCCGGGGACCATGCGCAGGTGGAGGATGGCGGGAGTGTTGTCGTTGGTGTTTACCCGCCGCAGGGGGTCGCCTACCACGCTCAGCCGCAGACGGCCCTCCAGATAGCCCCGGCGGACGCCCTCGTTCACCGCGTCCTCCAGGCTGCCGCCGGTGAGGTGGCAGTCCTGCCCCCAGTCCAAAAACACCACCGCCATGCCGGTGTCCTGGCAGATGGGCAGGCCCTTGGCCTGCGCGAATTCCCAGTTCTCCGTCAGATCCCCCAGGACGGCCTGTCCCACCGGGGAGGGCTCGGCTTTCCGGGCGGAACAAATCGCGTCCCGCAGGTCCTGGGGCAGGACGGTGTTGGCCTCGATGCACAGCGCCCGGATGGCGCCGGACAGGTCGTTCGCCTGGATTTCCCGCACCATTCAGACCACCTCCTGTCCGTCGATGAGCACGTGGGTGACGCGGGTGCGCCAGTGGAAGGGATGGCCGTCCATCACCACCACGTCCGCGTCCTTGCCGGGGGCCAGGGAGCCCATCCGGTTCCCCACCCCGCAGATGCAGGCGGCGTTGATGGTGATGGAGGCCAGGGCGTCCTCCTCGTCCATCCCCGCCCGGGCGGCCATGGCGGCGCAGAAGGGGAGCAGGGCGATGGGGGTCTCCGGGTGGTCGGTGCAGATGGCCACCTGCACCCCCGCCCGGGCCAGAATGGCGGTGTTCTCCATGGTGAGGTTTTGAAGCTCCGGCTTGCTCCGGTCGGTGAGGAAGGGCCCCGTGATGACGGGGACGCCCTCCCGGGCCAGAAAGTCCGCGATGCGGTGGCCCTCGGTGCCGTGGACCACGGCGCAGTCCAGCCCGAATTCCTTGGACAGCCGGACGGCGGTGGCGATGTCGTCCGCCCGGTGGGCGTGGAAGTGGGCGGGCAGGCGGCCGGTGACCACCGGGCGCAGGGCGTCCAGCCGGGCGTCGAAGTCCGGCTCGTCCAGGGCGGGGTCCGCTGCGGCCCGGGCGTATTTCGCCTCGTAGTTCAGCGCCTGGGTGAGCTGCTCCCGGATGAGCTGGGCGGCGGCCATGCGGCTGGCGCAGCCCGGCGTTCCGTGGTGCCGCTTGGGGTTTTCCCCCAGGGCGAACTTCATGGCGGCGGGGGCGCGCACCGCCATCTGGTCGATGAGCGTGCCCGCGGTTTTGAGCAGGACGGACTGCCCGCCGATGGGGTTGGCGGAGCCGGGCCCGGTGTGGACGCAGGTGATTCCCGCCTGCCGAGCCTCCTCAAAGTAGCGGTTGAAGGGGTCCGCGCCGTCCAGCGCCCGAAGCTGAGGGGCGCAGGGGGCGGCGCCGTGGTTGAGATCGTCCTCCCCCTCGCCGCAGCCGTACAGCCCCAGATGGCAGTGGGCGTCGATGAAGCCGGGCAGGACGTGGCCCCCGCCGGCGTCGATGAGGCCGGGCCCGGCGTCCTCCGGCAGCTGAGACATGGGGCCCGCCTGGGCGATGCGGCCGCCCTGGATGAGGACGAAGCCGTTGGGGATGGTGCCGTTTTCCATGGTGTGGACGACGCCGTTGACGATGAGCATGGGGATTCCTCCTTGTCCTGTGGGGAGCGCGCAGGGTTCGACGAATTTTTTCCGCCCGCCGTGGTATGCTGTAGCTGCGGCGCGAGGCCGTGGCATGGGAGCATCCCATGCGGTCATTCCATTCTCCCGCGCAAATATACCCTTGGGCTCTTTTCCCGGACGGGGAAAAGAGCCGTTTTTTATGAAGAAGGGCGGAGAAGCGCCGGGCCTGCTTCGCGGCGTGACGGCGGCCAGCTGTAAAAAAAGAAAGGGAGGACGCGGCCGCGTCCCCCCTTTTGGTGTCGGGTCTATTTTCTTCCGCCGCGGCGATTGCCCCGCTTTTCGTTCATGTGGAGCTCGGACAGCTTGCTGTCGGAGCTCTGCATAAACTGCTTCAGCTGGTCCTCAAAGCTGGCCGGTCCCCGGGGCTGGGCGGGTTCCGGGGTAAAGCCGCGCCCCGGAGCGGGACGGCGGCTGGGCGGACGGCGTTCGCCCTCGGGCCGGGGGGGGCGGTCGCCGGGACCGCCGGGACGCGGGCCGGGCCGGCGCTCAGGGCGGGGCGGCGGGGGCAGCGCCTGCTTGATGGACAGGTTGATGCGGTTATTGTCGTCAATGCCGATGACCTTCACCTTGACATCCTGACCCTCGCTGAGCAGGTCGTGCACGTCGTTGACATAGGAATAGGCGATCTCGGAAATGTGCACCAGCCCCGAACGGTTGCCGGGAAGGGACACAAACGCACCAAATTTGGTGATCCCCGTCACCTTTCCATCCAAAATAGAACCAACTTCAATCCCCATAAATCTCTTTTTTCCCTCTCAATATGTATTGGAATTTTGCGCTTCTCCGCGCTTCTTAATTGGAGGAGTCCACAAACTCGATCTCGCCGGGTTCCATCAGGCCCAGCCTGCTGCGGGCGATGTCGGCCAAATAGTCCGGATCACTGCTGCGGGCGATGCCTTCTTCCAGGGCGGCGTTGGCCTCCCGCTGGGCCTGGACCTGGCGGTTGAGCGCGTCCCGGTCGGCCTGGGCGGCGTTGAGCTGCGCCTGGGTGGACAGCAGAGCGGCGGCCACTGCGGCCAGCAGCACCAGCACGAGTATTTTTGTGGCGACGCCAGCGCGCTTGAGCTTCATGGTCTGCCGCTCCCTCCTTCCCGTTTCCTGAGAAACGGTATACTACATTCATTTTATACCAACCCAACCAATTTTGGAAGAGTTTTTTTTGATTTTCCAAAAATTTTTTCGCGCCCCTGGCCGCGGCCCGCGCCGGCGCGGTGAGCAGCCGCCAAAGCCTGCGCGCCAGCTCCGCCAGACCCAGCAGCGCGGGCAGCACCAGGCGGCTCAGGGTGAGGAAGTACGTTCCGCCCCCCAGGGCCACCGCGGCCATATGGTAGATGCGCACCCGCCCGTCGTCCCGCAAGAGGGTGAACAGGAACAGCGCCGCCGCGGCGCCCAGCCAGAACAGCAGGTCCAGCGCGAAGGCCAGGCCGGGCACCGGGGAGGTGCGCCGCAGGGTGCGCATCCCGTCGTAGACCAGCCCCAGCAGCGCCCCCAGCAGCAGCCCCTGCCCGAACACGGCGGCCTGGGCCGCGATGTCCACGTGCATGGCTCAGCGCAGCAGGCGGGAGAAGAAGCCGCCCCGGCCTCCGCTCTCCTCCTCATAGCTCACCGAGTCGATATCCCCGTCCACCTTCAGGTCGCCGCCGTCCAGGGACAGCTTTTCGATGTGCAGGTTTTCCCCCGCCACCACCATGGCCCCCCGGGAGGTGGACAGCACGATGGTGTTCTCATCAAACCGCTCCACGTCCTCCACGCCGGACACGGTGAGGCTCTTCCGGTCCTCAATTACCACGTGGTGGGGGGCGGACACGCCGCCTTCATATGCCATAGAACCATCTCCTTGATTCTCAGATGGTCCATCATATGGGGTTTGTCCGGGGAATATGTGTGGAAATCACTCCTGGCCGCCGGGGCCGGGCTCCTCGGGCCCGGCGGGGGCGGCCGGGACGGCCAGCCGGGCGCGCAGGTCGTTTTTCAGCAGGGTGTAGACCACCGCGGCGATGGGGACGCTCATGACCATGCCGATGAGGCCCAGCAGGGAGCCGCCCACCGTGACCGCCGCCAGCACCCAGATGCCGGGCAGGCCCATGGTGGTGCCCACCACCCGGGGGTAGATAAGGTTTCCCTCCAGCTGCTGGAGGGCGACCAGGAACACCAGGAACCAGAAGGCCTCCATGGGGCGGATCATCACCAGCAGCAGCACCGCCACGGCGGCCCCCAGATAGGCCCCCGCGATGGGGATAAGGGCGGACACGCCGATGATGACCGAGATCAGGGGGGCGTAGTCAAAGCGGAAGATGCACATGCCGGCAAAGCACAGCCCGCCCAGAATGCAGGCCTCCACCAGCTGGCCGTTGACGTATTTGGAGAAGGTGTCCACCGTCAGCCGGGCCACGGACAGCACCCGCGTGGATACCCGCTGGGGGAGATAGGCCCTCACCAGCCGGCGGCACTGGGCGGTGAGCCGGGGCGCGCCGGACAGCATGTAGATGGAGAACACCAGCGCCAGCACCCCGGTGATGACGCCGGACACCACCACGCTGGTCATGGTGACCAGGTGGGGCAGGGTGTTGGTCAGCGTGTCCAGCGCGCCGGTGAGCAGCTTTTGCAGGGACTCGCTGATGCCGGAGGACAGGTCCAGGCTGGCCAGCTGCTCCAGGTCCAGCTTGGCCACCACCCAGTCGTACAGGTCCTGGAAGTTGGCGGCGTAGGTGCTCAGGTTGCCGATGAACATTTCAATGCTGTGGGTGAGCTCGGGGACTACCAGGGCCACCAGCACGGCGATGAAGAGGATGACCGTGAGGTACGCGGTGACCACCGCCAGGGGCCGGGCGGCCCGCCGGACCTGGCCGGGGAGGAGCCGCTCATAGTGCCGGGCAAAGAAGTTGCAGGGCCGGTCCAGGATGAAGGCGATGACCAGGCCGATGATCAGCGGCTGAAACGCGCCGGCCACCCCGGCCAGCCAGCCGCCCACCGCGTCCAGCTTGACGATGACCGCCACCAGCACCACCGCGTAGGTGATGAGCAGAATCAGACTGCGAAACAGCTTTTTCTCCATAGAGTCATTCTCCTATTCCAATGTTTTTTCCCGATCTGCCATGGCGGGCGGCCCAGTCTGGCAGCCACGTGCGCGTGGGGGCGGACAGGTTGGGGGGCAGCTGGTCCCAGGGGAAGAAGCGCAGCTGCTCCACCTCGCCCGGCTGGCACTGGGGCGTGCCGGACCAGTCCCGGCAGAAAAATACAAAGTCCACGTTATATACCTCGTCGCCGTTGGGATAGACGTAGTGCTGGTCCGGCCCGGAGAGCACCTGCGTCAGCTCCAGTCGGTGGGCGGTCAGGCCGGTCTCCTCCAGCAGCTCCCGGCGGGCGGTGTCCTGAGCGGACTCCCCCGGCTCCATGGAGCCCGCCGCGGAGCAGTCCCAGCAGTGGTCGTCGCTGCGCAGCTGGAGCAGGACGCGGCCCTGCGCGTCCTCCAGAATGACGCTGGATCCCACCTGGATCAGGGGGCGGCGGCCCACCAAGGCGCGCAGGTCCATGATATAGCCCATAGAGCCTCCCGGCGGCTGTCAAATTTTTTCTCCGCAAAGCCGCGCCGCCCCTAGTATACCACCGGGGGCGGCCCGCGTCAAATGATTCAGAGTCAAATGATTCAGAAGGCGGGGCGCACATCGTCGCCCCGGACCCGTTCCAGGTTGATCTGTTTCTTCCGGCCGGAGGCGTGGGCCAGCATGGCGCGCAGGGCCTCCTGATCCCCCGCCTCGATGGCCAGGCGGTACTGGCGGATGCGCTGCTCCAGCTGGGCCACGATGCCGGACAGCGCCGGGGCGTTGAGGGTGAACAGCTGGGTCCACATGGCCGGGTCCAGCGCCGCCACCCGGGTGCAGTCCCGGAAGGAGCCGCCCTCGAAGCCCATGCAGGAGAACAGCTCGTCGTTGTCGCACACCGACACGGCGATGACGTGCATGAGCTGGCTGGTGTAGGCGATCATCTGGTCGTGGCGCTCAGGAGTGGTGACGGTCACGTCACCGAAGCGGCACCAGTCCGCCATCCGCCGCAGCAGGTCCAGGTGCTCCTGAGTGGCGCCGGGGCCGGGGGTGACGATGAAGTGGGTGTTGCGGAACAGGGTGCTCTCGGCGTTGTCGATGCCGGACACCTCCTTGCCCGCCATGGGGTGGCAGCCGATGAAGTCCACCCCCTGGGGCAGGCGCTTGGCCGCCTCCATCACCGCGGTTTTGACGCCGCACACGTCCCAGATGAGGCAGCCGGGCTTGAAGCGGTCCCGGTGCTCGTCCAGAAAAGCGATGATGCCCGCCGGGTCCTGGCACAGGACCACCACGTCCGCTTCGGGCAGCTCGCCAGCGGGGTCGAAGGTGAGCCGGTCCGCCGCCTGCCTGGCCGCCGCCTTGTCGAACGTGGCCTGGGAGCGCACCGCCCCCACCACCTCGAAGTCCTCGAAGCCCTGAAGGGCCATGGCCAGCGAGCCGCCGATGAGCCCCAGGCCCACCACTAGTATTTTTTTCATAGCGCACACTCCCGCGTATTGTTTCACGTGAAACATTAGTTTTAGGGTCTCGGGTCACAGGTGGAGCTGGAAGGGGCCGAAGTCGAAAACGCCGGCCCCCTGCCGGAGCTGACCGGATCGCTCCAGCCGGCACAGCCCCGCCTCCACCTGTGGGATAAGGGCGGCGGGGATGTCCAGCTGATGGTGGCCGGGCAGCACCTGCCGCACACCCAGGCGGCTGATCTTTCGGACCGAGGCCAGAAACTGCACAGGGTCCGTGGTGGGGTAGAACATGTCCAGACAGCCCTTGTAGATGAGGTCTCCGGCGTACAGGCGGCGGCGCTCCGGCTCGTAAAAGCAGCAGTGGCCCGGCGAGTGGCCGGGGGTGTGGACGGCTTCCACCACTCTGCCGCCCAGGTCAAACCGGTGCCCGTCCTGAAAAACCAGCTGGGGCGGGCCCTGGAATACCTGGTAGCCCGCCGGGTCAAAGCCATCCGGGAAGGGGCAGGGCCGGGCGGTCAGATTTTGCCGGACAGCCTGCGGAGGCAGGGGAAAGTGTCCGTCCAGCCAATTCCGCTCCAGCTCGTGGACGGCGAGGCGGTCAAATTCCCCATGCCCGCCGATGTGGTCCCAGTGAACGTGGGTGGAGGCCACGGTGACGGGCAGATGGGTGAGGATTTCGACCTGCGCCCGGAGGGAGGCCACCCCCAGCCCCGTGTCGAGGAGCAGGGCCCGCTGCGCGCCCAGCAGGAGGTAGCAGTGGGTCTGCTCCCAGTGGGCGTACTCGCTGATGGCGAAGGTATCCCCGTCGATCCGCTCGATGGTAAACCAGCCGCCCATGTTAGACTTCCCGGCCCACGCAGGCGGCCACCGCCCGCAGCTTGTCCATCATGGAGGCGAACTGGGCCGGGGTCACCGACTGGGCCCCGTCGCACAGGGCGCAGGCGGGGTCGTTGTGCACCTCGATGATGAGCCCGTCCGCCCCGGCGGCCACCGCCGCCATGGCCATGCGCTCCACCATCCACGCCTTGCCGCAGGCGTGGGAGGGGTCCACCACCACCGGCAGGTGGGACTGCCTCTTCACCGCCAGCACCGCCGACAGGTCCAGGGTGTTGCGGGTGTAGGTCTCGAAGGTGCGGATGCCCCGCTCGCACAGAATGACGTTGGGATTGCCCCCCGCCATGATATACTCCGCGCTCATCAGCCACTCCTCAATGGTGGAGGACAGCCCCCGCTTGAGCAGGATGGGCTTGTTGGTGTGGCCCACCTTCTTTAAAAGGTCGAAGTTCTGCATGTTGCGCGCCCCGATCTGAATGACGTCCACCGCCTCCTCAAAGAGGGGGAGCTGGTCGGCGCTCATCAGCTCGGAGACGATGGGGAGGCCGGTGGCCTTGCGGGCCTCGTCCAGCAGCAGCACGCCCTCCACCCCCTTGCCCTGGAAGGCGTAGGGAGAGGTGCGGGGCTTGTACGCGCCCCCCCGCAGGGCGGCGGCCCCGGACGCCTGCACCGAGCGGGCCACCTCCAGAATCTGCGCCTCGCTCTCCACCGAGCAGGGCCCGGCGATGACGGCGAGCTTGTCCCCGCCGATGCTCACCCCGCCGCCGATGGCGACGACCGAGTCGTCCGGGTGGTATTTGCGGTTGGCCTTCTTGTAGGGCTCGCTCACCCGCATCACCCGCTCCACGCCGGGGAGCTGGGCCAGCTGCTCCTGATTGAGGGCGCCCGCGTCCCCCTCCGCGCCCAGGATGGTGGTCTCGCTGCCCTTGGACACCATCACCCGCACGCCGCCGGCCTCCATGGCGCGGACGGCGGTTTGAAGCTGCTCGGGAGAAAAGTCCCGCTTCATAATGATTACCATAGTATTTCGCTCCTTTTTTGAGGTTTCAGGCAAAATAAGCGCGGCCGCCCTTCCGGCGGCCGCGCTTTACGGAAAAGACGCGCTGCACCTTCAAGGGCATGACAAAATGCCGCTATCGCAATAGCGGTAATAGCCATACCCATAGCTGCGGCAGTCCATGCGCGGTCCCTCCCTGTTCATGCTGGGGATACTCTATCACTTTTAATCATAAAAGTCAAGGGGAACTTTTCGTCGCCCGGCTGCCCGCAGACTTGGACACAGTTTGGCGCTGCGCACTTGCGCCGGGGGCTTTCATGGTGTATAATACCACCACAAATCCAATCAAAACTGGAGGATGGACAAATGACTAACAATATGCGTTCCACAGATATGAAACGGATCGACACCCCGGAGCTGGCCCAGGTATTCATCAATGAGCAGGTGCAGGCCGTGCGCGCCCAGGTGGGGAACAAAAAGGTGCTGCTGGCCCTGTCCGGCGGGGTGGATTCGTCGGTGGTGGCGGCGCTGCTCATCAAGGCGATTGGCAGACAGCTGGTGTGCGTCCATGTGAACCACGGGCTCATGCGCAAGGGAGAGAGCGAGCAGGTGGTGGAGGTGTTCCAGAACCAGATGGACGCCAACCTCATCTATGTGGACGCCACCGACCGGTTCCTGGACCTGCTGGCCGGGGTGGACGAGCCGGAGCGCAAGCGGAAGATCATCGGCGGCGAGTTCATCAAGGTGTTTGAGGAGGAGGCCAGAAAGCTGGAGGGCATCGACTTTTTGGCCCAGGGGACCATTTACCCCGATATCCTGGAGAGCGACGGGGTGAAGGCCCACCACAACGTGGGCGGCCTGCCCGACGACTTCAAGTTTGAGCTGGTGGAGCCGGTGCGGCTGCTGTTCAAGGACGAGGTGCGCTGTGTGGGCCACGCGCTGGGCCTGCCGGAAGAAATGGTGGAACGTCAGCCCTTCCCCGGCCCCGGGCTGGGGGTGCGCTGCCTGGGGGCCATCACCCGGGACAGGCTGGCCGCCCTGCGGGAGTCCGACGCCATCCTGCGGGAGGAGTTTGCCGCGGCGGGGCTGGCGGATAAGGTGTGGCAGTTCTTCACCGTGGTGCCCGATTTCCGCTCCACCGGCGTGCGGGACGGCAAGCGGGCGTTTGACTGGCCGGTGATTATCCGGGCCGTCAATACTGTGGACGCCATGACCGCCACCGTGCCGGAGATTGAGTGGGCGGTGCTCAAGCGGATCACAGAACGGATTTTGGCGCAGGTGCCGGGAGTGTGCCGGGTGCTGTATGATCTGACGCCGAAGCCGGTGGGGACGATTGAGTGGGAATAACTGACAAAACCCGCAAAGCCTTGAAAACACTGGGTTTTTGAAGCGGAAACGGGGCATTTGATAGCAAATTGATAGCAGATACCAAAACCGGATTTACTTTGCTCACTCCTGTATAGCGGGTGGCTTGCGGGTAAATCCTCCATATCCTAAGAAAAAGGTCTTGCTGACTTTCACCAGTCGGCAAGACCTTTTTTGCTATTTGTCTTTTCTCTGTTTCTTCAATCCTTTTATCAGAGCATCGCTTAATTCCTTCGAGGGGACTTTGGCCCACCGCTGGGTGGTGTCATACTTGGGGTAGTTGTACCGCCAGCGGTCATAGTCCTCCTTGGTGATCTCCCCGGCCTCCAACTTCGCCGCCTGTTCCCGCCACGCAATCAAGATTTTGTTCAACTCACTGGCTTGACGGCCTCCCTGGAAAATATCTGCTTGCAGGCAGGCACGTCCATCCGCCTCTACCACTTTCAGACTGTAAACATCCTCCAAGGCGAACAGCGTATGGGCCAAACCTATGTAGTTGTCTATGTCCGGGACGCTCAACGCCTGGGGCGATACATCTAAAGTATGAGCCAGGGCAGCGGTCAAATCGGCCTTCGGCGTCCGGGTGCCTGTTTCGTACTGTGCCAGACGAACATCGGCGGAACGCTCTGGAAAGCCCACCGCCATACCAAGATACTTCTGTGTCATACCCCGGAGGGTGCGGAAAAAATGGATGCGCTCTCCTATTGCCATAAATGCCAACTCCTATCTGGTGGTTTCTGTCGAAAGTAGTATAACATATTCGCTTAGTAACAGTCAAGAGTATCTTAAACAAAAAAGTTAAAAATTATTCCGCAAGCCACTTGACAAAGCAAATTTGCTTAGTTATAATAGGCTAAGCATAAAGGCTTAGTCCTGGAGCCGTGAAAGGAGGTGAGCGCACAATGGCAAGCACCATGTTCATGCGGGTGGACGAGGTAGCGGAGGAATTAGGGGTTTCTGTCCCCTATGCCTATAAGCTGATTCGTTCCATGAATGCGGAGTTGAAAAAGACGGGCTGTATTACCATTTCAGGCCGCATCGACCGCAAATTCTTCCACGAAAAATTTTATGGCACAAGAGGCCAGAGCGAAAGGAGTGATTAACCTATGGCGGCGTTTAAGAACAAGGCCAACGGCACTTGGTACGTCCAGTTCCGCTATACGGACTGGAAAGGAGAGCGCCAGCAGAAGTTAAAGCGTGGCTTTGCCACCAAAAAGGAGGCCCAGGCGTGGGAGCGGGAGTTCCTTATGCAGAAGCAGGCCGACGTAAATATGACCTTTGAGAGCTTCGCCCAGCTCTATGAGAAGGATATGAAGCCCAAGCTGAAACTGAACACCTGGCTGACAAAAGAGAGCATCATCCAGAAGAAAATCCTGCCGTATTTTGGAAAGCGCAAACTGTCGGAAATCACCGCCAAGGACGTGATGGACTGGCAGAACGCGATCCGAGGGTTGACGGACGCCAAGGGAAAACCCTATTCCCCTACCTATCTCAAAACCGTCCACAATCAGTTAAGTGCCCTCTTTAACCATGCTGTCCGCTACTACGGCCTCCAGGTCAATCCTGCGGCCAAGGCCGGGAACATGGGGGTGGAGGAACGGCGTGAAATGCTGTTCTGGACGAAGGAAGAGTATCTGAAATTTGCCGACGCCATGATGGACAAGCCCCTCTCCTACTATGCCTTTGAAATGCTCTACTGGTGCGGTATCCGGGAGGGGGAACTGCTGGCCCTCACCCCAACAGACTTCGACTTTGAGGCGGGTACAGTGTCCATCAGCAAATCCTATCAGCGGCTCAAGGGCAAGGACGTGATTACCACCCCCAAGACGAAAAAGAGCAACCGTGTCATTAAGATGCCCAAATTCCTCTGTGGAGAGATGGAGGACTACTTAAAGATGTTTTACAGCACCGGGGCAAATGAACGGATTTTCCCTGTCAGCAAGCACTATCTCCACCATGAAATGGACAGAGGTGCGAAAGCGGCGGGAGTGAAGCGGATCAGGATTCACGACCTCCGACATTCACACATTTCCCTGCTGATTGATATGGGCTTCACCGCCCTGGCAATCGCTGACCGGGTGGGGCATGAGAGTATCGACATCACCTACCGCTACGCCCATCTGTTTCCTACAAGGCAGACGGAGATGGCGGACAAGCTGGACTTTGAAAGGATGGGAACGTAACCATGTCACTGAAAAACCGAGACAACAAAAATCGCTGGAGGAACAAGACCGTGGCCTTCCGGGTGTCCCCGGAGGAAGATGAACAGATCGAGGCCGCTGTGCGGCTCTCCGGCCTGACAAAGCAGGACTACATCACAAGACGCCTCCTGTGCCGGGAAGTAGTGGTACAGGGTAATCCCAAGGTCTACAAGGCCCTGCGTGACCAGCTTGCCGCCGTTCTGGACGAACTGCGGCGGGCCGAGGACGGGGCTGGCGTGGACGATGAACTGCTGGACACCATTCAGATGATCGCCGCTATCATGGGCGGCATGAAGGAGGATTGATAGATTGATGGATTC
>ERZ779629.715-NODE-715-length-12590-cov-6.290307_pt1 | contig 12590 bp, 10 predicted proteins | sample MGYA00514192_ERZ779629 | MGnify/ENA primary metagenome ERZ779629 (study PRJEB29562, sample SAMEA4376709) | mouse gut metagenome | isolation source: Cecum | study: EMG produced TPA metagenomics assembly of the A DSS colitis mouse model was used to assess the... | reverse complement strand
CGGATGAGAAGGGCCAGCGGAAGGATGCGCCGGATGAGAAGGGCCAGCGGAAGGATGCGCCGGATGAGAAGGGCCAGCGGAAGGACGGGCCGGATGAGAAGGGCCAGCGGAAGGACGGGCCGGAGGGGAAGGCCCATGTGAAGCCGGCCTTTGGGGAGGAAAATGCGGGGAAGGGCTCGCCTGAATCCGGAGGGATGTCAGGAGAAGAAAATTCCGGGACGGAGCAGGAGAAACTGGTAGAGTCCCAGCAGTATGTGCTGAGGGATCATGTGTCCGGCAGGGCATCCAGAGCAAACGTGACCTTTTGGCATGGGGAGAGGGATGGTGTGCTGTACCGCAGACAGTTCTTCGGCTATGATTTAAGCAAGGAGAGCCATTGGGTGCAGGCCGTCAATCTGGCGGATTTTCCGGTGTCCTATGGCATTGTGCGAGTGGATAGGCTTCGGCTGTTCCGGGGCATGGTGACTCTGACACTGGGCGCTTACGGTTTTCCCGACAATGGCACAGAGGTGATATGGAAGACCTGCGGTTTTGCAAAGGCCGTGGTTCTAAAGGGCAGGGACGCCGTAGGCCGGGAGAAACAGATGGCAATGACCGTATACGACGGCTGGGCGGATCTGAGGCTGCTGCACAGCCGGGGGACGAATCCGGATTCCGAAAGATCCCTTCTGCCCTACGCGGTCATGAGAAGGCAGAAGCAGTACGGCGGCTTCGAGCCCTATGTGCTGATCTCTCAGGTTATTACGAAGGAAAGCCATGAGGATTTTGCGGAGGAGGAGATTTTTCCGGTGAGTCAGGTGATCTATACCGACCCTGAGGGCTGCGGAAGCTATGGGCCGGTGGTTTTAAAGCTGCGGGACGGCACTGTGAAGAGAGTGGACTATGAGGGCATGGAGGGAAGGCTGGAACTGTAGCGTCTTAAGCCCGGTAAGGGGCTTTGTTTGGATCGGAAGGCCAAACATGTAGGAGGCAGACATGGAAAGAGATGACATAAAGCGGGACACGGATTATAGTCTCCTTTTGGAGCAGCTGGAGGCGCTGACGGAAGGGGAGCGGGATACCATTGCCAATCTGGCAAATGCATCCGGGGCGCTGAGCATGAATTTGGCGGATGTGAACTGGGTGGGCTTTTATCTGATGCGGGAGGAACAGCTGGTGCTGGGACCCTTTCAGGGAAAACCTGCTTGCCGCCGCATTGCGCTGGGAAAGGGGGTCTGCGGGACTGCCGCCGCCACGGGCCGAACTCAGCTGGTGGAGGACGTGCATGCTTTTCCGGGGCATATCGCCTGCGACGGCGCCTCCAACTCGGAGATCGTGGTTCCCGTTTATCATGAGGGGAGGCTTGTTGCAGTGCTGGACATAGACAGTCCCCTTTTTGGGCGCTTTGGGCAAAGAGACAAGGAGGGACTGGAAGACTGCGCCGCCCTGCTGGGGCGGCGCTGCAATTGGAAAATCTGAGGGGCGGGCTATGTGAGACATGTGCCTACGGTGAGTTTTACAGTCATCCGTTCCTTCAGGATCCCGTCGTCCAAAATGAAACAGATAGAGTATTCGCCCTGCTGGTCTTCGCAAGGAGTCCAGCTGAAAATTCCCCGCTTTTCATCGAAGACAGCTCCCTTGGGCAGGTTTTCGCAGGATAAGGTCAGGGGAATTTTTTTGCCCTGTACACTGTAGTTTTTCCGGGCTGTCTGCTCGTTGTAGATTATGCCGGTATCTGCATCCTGAGACACATTGCTGGCGGGATTGCGGGGAATCAGCGTCAGGCTGAAAGCCTCCTTGGGGGCGGCATACTGCGGGGCCACAGGACGAAGGAAGGGCCGGTGGACCGTCAGCGGAAGGGGATAGGCGTCGGTGTCTATGGGATAGGCATATCCGGTTTCCGCGCAGGGCACGGTGGGATAGGGGTAAAGGCTGTCCGAAGGCGTGCCCGGGGCGGGGGCGTTGATTTCTATTTCCGCGATATCCTCTTGTCCGATGCTGTGGGCGGGGCCGTGGCTTCCCTGCAGCTTAAGAGGCTTCAAAAGGGAAAGTCCCGTTACTTTTGTGGTGAAATAGGGCTGTTCCGGCACGTTCTCCCGATTGGTATGTCTTCTGTAGCTGTGGGTCACTGCGGCTATGGGGGCTATGCCGGGGGCGCAGAAAGCCTCGATTCCGTCCAAGGTTATGTCACATGCATCGTCGAACACACATACATGCCTGCCGTCGGGAACCTTGCAGGAAAAGCGTATGTTTCGCAGGGTCAGCCCGTCCACATGCTTTGCGAAAAGGCCGTAGGCAGGTAGGATGCCCCAATTGCTGGGCTCCGGGTATACTTCGGGAAGCTCAGGCACGTTGTAGGGATCGTCCCGCCAGCAGCAGGCCTCTTTGTCCCAGTCGGCACGGGGCAAAAGGCCTTCGTTTTTTAAAAAGAAGCCGTTTACCAGCCAAGGGAGATTCTGGACATGCTCTTTTGCGTAGAACTGGGAATAACTCCATTCCGTGTTCAGCTGCCGCTGTTCCACGGCGTGCTCCATGGTTAGGCCGCCTCTGTATTCCACCTGAACGTTTTCCAGCACCACGTTTTTGATGTGGGAGTCGGTGAGCCCCATGAGCAAAATGGGGTAGCGGGGATCCGCATTGGTGACGGTCACATTGCGAATCAGGATATTGGATAGGGAGGCCATCTTGGAACTGCCGATGCCGTTGGCGTACAAGGGCAGATCCTTTTTAGGGATCTCTCTGGAAAAGTCCGTCTCGTAGCTGCCGGCAGGGCATGTGGGGGGAGCCGTTTTGGAGAAAGGGCACTCCGCAAGGAGGGGAGCATGTTCGGAAAGGCTTCCCTGAGGAGGATTCTGGGCGGCAAAGGGCCGGGAGACGGCGGGCTGCCAGACCCGCAGATAGAACCGTCCGTCTCGCTCCTCATAATTTGCGGGATTGGGTTCCACGGGATTTTCGCCGTCTACGATCTCGAAGAAGGAATGCCCGTCCACGGTGACGGTTTTGGTCCGGTTATAATGGGGAGCGTATCTGGCGGCAGGGAAGCAGGCATAGTCTTCCCGGCGGGGAATCACCCAGTTTTTGCTGTCCAGACGGATGCTGTCGCCGGAGGGAGGATATTCCGTGGAGGAGCCGTAACCGGTGACGGGAAACCGTCCCCGATCCCCTGCCCGAAGGAAGATGGGGGAGCTGGAGACATTGTCCAGACAGCAGTCCTCAAAGATTACGTCCGTCAGGGAGGAACAGTCCACCGCTTCCAGACAGAAGCCTCTGGAGCGATGGAAGTTTACCCGCCTCACGGTGATCTGATGATAGCCGCAGGTGCTTTCCGTGCCCAGCTTCACCCTTCCGGTGGGGCCGCAGCGGTCTGCCGCCGCCAGCTTGTCCTGAGTGTATTCCCCGGCGTACACGCTGCCGGCATCATATCCGCTGACAGTGCAATCTTCGATCAAAACATTGGTCAAAGGCTTGAAGACTCCGGCCCCGAAGGAGGCCTTCAGGCAGATTCCGTCGTCCGTAAGGGAGTTGCAGAAGGTATGCCGCACCGTCACGTCCCGGCAGCAGTCTATGTCGAAGGCGTCTCTGGTGGTGTCCACCAGCAAATGCTCCGCGTACAGATTTTCGCAGCCTTCGGCTATGATGGCGAAATGGCCCCCTATGGTAATGGAAAAGTCCTTGAGGACAATGTTCCGGCACCGGACCAGAGCAAGGCCTTTGTTGCCGAACCATTCGCCCTGATGGCCCCTTGCCTCTCTGTCTGTGGGCTCCGGCGGATCCCCGCCCTGCAGGACATACTCCAGAATGCCGCTTTCGGGGTCGAAGCGCCCTCCGGTAAACAGCCCCTGACCGTAGATCATGATGTTTTCCAGATTGGCCCCGTACACAAGACTGTTGGCAAAGTAAGAATGGCCGTGATCTTGTATTCCCACATAGGGATTGGCCTCCGGCTCGTCATAATTACCGCCCTCCCCGGTCTGTTTTTCATAGGAACGGCGGATGTCTGTCTTTGCGGCGGAGATGACGGAGCCGTTTTCCAGATAAAGGTTCACATTGCTGGCCAGCCGGATGGTATAGGTGTAAAAGGTTCCCGCGGGGAATACCACGGTGCCCCCGTGAAGGGAGGCGGCCAAAATGGCGCTGTTGATAGCGCGGGCGTTGTCCGCGGGGGTGGCCTGAGGGGATGCCCCGAAGTCCGTTATAGGAAAAATGGAATCTTTTGATAGAGCTTCAGACCTGACGGAAGCGCCGGTGGCCTCCAGAATGCTGTCTGTTGTCTTGTTTAACATAAGTATGCCTCCCTGCCCGTTTTCGCGGGCAACTTCGCCTTTGCAGGCGCTGCGGGGTGGATGAGCTTCGTGTGCCGCAGTGCCCTTTTGTTTCGATATTTTACCATATCCTCAGCCCTGCTTCAACGCCGGAAGCGAAAAAGGCTTTTTTACAAAATGGCTCTTGACATTTTTGCATAGTGGGGTTATCATGCAAAATAGTTTGATAATCAAATATATTGAATATCAAACTATTAGAGAGCCGAATCATATCATATAGTATTCAAAGCTATGTGATGGCTTCTCCGTCTGCCATGAGATGAGAGGCGGGGGAATACAAGAAAATTGTTGAGAAGAAGGAGAGAAAGGTATGTTTGACAGATTGAAGGCGGTTATTGAGGAAAAGCTGAATGCGGAGGGTGTTGAGATCACCGAAAAGACGGATTTCAAGGAGGATCTGAACGCGGACTCCCTTGATTTGTTTGAACTGGTTATGGCTCTGGAGGAGGAATTCGGCACGGAGATTCCCTCGGAGGATCTGGAGAAGCTGGCCACGGTGGGAGACGTGATGGAGTATCTGGAGAATAAGGGCGTGGAGATGTAAAAAGGCCGCTTTTGAGGCGCTGTCTGGCGTAAGGAGGTATGATGCCATGAAAACGAGAATTACAGAGCTTTTGGAGATCGAATATCCTTTGATTCAGGGCGGCATGGCTTGGGTGGCGGAATATCACTTGGCATCGGCGGTGTCCGAGGCCGGAGGACTGGGCATCATCGGTGCAGGCGGGGCTCCGGCGGAGTTTGTGAGAGAGCAGATACGCAAGACCAGAGCCGTCACGAACAAGCCCTTCGGGCTGAACATCATGCTGATGAACCCGGAGGCCGATGCCATTGCCAAGGTGGCCGCGGAGGAAGGGGTGAAGGTGGTGACCACCGGAGCCGGCAATCCCGGCAAGTATATGAAAATGTGGAAAGAAGCGGGCGTGAGGGTGATTCCTGTGGTGGCCAGCGTGGCCATGGCCAGAATGATGGAGCGGGCCGGCGCCGACGGGGTGGTGGCCGAGGGCATGGAGTCCGGCGGGCATATCGGCTCCGCCACCACCATGACGCTGGTGCCTCAGGTGGCCGATGCGGTGGAGATTCCGGTCATTGCCGCCGGCGGCATAGCTGACGGGCGGGGCTTCGCCGCTGCTTTCATGCTGGGTGCGGAAGGAGTCCAGATAGGGACCCGCTTCGTAGTGGCAAAAGAGTCCATAGTCCATGACAACTATAAGAAAAAGATCATCGCCGCCAGAGACATCGATTCGGAAGTGACCGGAATGAGCCACGGCCATCCGGTGCGGCAGCTCAGGAACCAGATGACCAGAGAATACCTGAAGCTGGAGAAGGCGGGGGCGTCCTTCGAGGAGCTGGAGCAGCTGACTCTGGGAGCCCTGCGCAAAGCAGTGGTAGAGGGAGACGCGGTGAACGGGACTCTGATGGCCGGCCAGATTGCCGGGCTGGTGAAGGAGGAGCAGTCCTGCCGGGAGATGGTGGAGGAGATCATGGAGCAGGCGGAAGCGCTGCTGGGGCATAATCGGAGAGAGGTGTGAGCATGGGTAAGACGGCGTTTATTTTTCCGGGACAAGGCGCCCAGTACTGTGGTATGGGCAAGGACTTTTATGAGTCCTTTGAGACGGCGCGGAAGCTGTATACAATTGCGGAGGAGGCCACGGGGCTGGATGTAAAGAAGCTTTGTTTCGAGAAGGATGACAGGCTTGATATAACCGAGTACACTCAGATCGCCATGCTTGCCACGGAGGTGGCCATACTGAAGGTGATGGAGGAGCAGGGGTTTCGCGCGGACTGTGCCGCAGGCCTGAGCCTTGGAGAGTATGGGGCGCTGGCGGCGGCAGAGGTGATGGAGCTGCCCCAGCTGTTTCGGCTCATACGCTGCAGGGGAATCTATATGCAGGAGGCCTATCCCACGGGGGGAGCTATGACGGCGGTTCTGGGGCTGGACGCGGAGACAGTGGGCAGGATCTGTGAAGAGACCTCCGGCATCGTGAGCATTGCCAACGATAACTGCCCCGGACAGATCGTGATCACCGGGGAGGCGGAGGCGGTGGAAGCGGCTTCGGCCAAGCTGGCGGAGGCCGGGGCCAAGCGGTGCGTGCCTCTGAAGGTCAGCGGTCCCTTTCATTCCTGCCTGCTTGCGGGAGCAGGGGAAAAACTTGCGGCCCAGCTGGAGGAAGTGGCAGTAAAGGAGCCGAAGATTCCCTACATATGCAATGCGGAGGCTGTCTATGTGCGGGAGAGCGCTCCTATAAAGAAGCTTTTGGCCATGCAGGTGTCCGGCACCGTGAGATGGCGGGAGACCATGGAGCTGATGATTGCCAATGGAGTAGACACTTTCATCGAGATCGGGCCGGGGAAAACCTTGGCGGGATTCCTCAAGAGGATCAGCCGGGACGTGAAGGTGGTCAGCGTGGGCACGGTGCAGGAGCTGGAGGCGGCCAAGGGCCTTTTGTCGTAGGGGCGTGAGACGGATTTTGTCTGCAGGGGCAGATATGCTCTTGCAGGGGAGGAAATAGATCGGAGCGGATGTGAAAAGAGCCCATGGCATGGAGTTCTTTAGAAGGATCCGCAAGACGGAAGCTTAAAGGGTGGTGGATATGGAAGAGGAAACAGTAAGCACAAAGGAGCTGGAGGGCAGAGTGGCTCTGGTGACAGGGGCCAGCCGGGGAATCGGCAGGGCCGTGGCTCAGAGGCTGGCCCGGATGGGCGCTACGGTGCTGGTGAATTATAACGGTTCTTTAGACCGCGCCATGGAGGTGGTGCAGGAGATTCAGGAGGCCGGGGGTCGCGGAGAGGCTATCTGCTGCGATGTGTCCGACTATGGCGCATGCGGCAGGATGGCGGAGGAAATCATCAAAAAATATGCGCATGTGGACATTTTGGTAAACAATGCCGGCGTCACCAGAGATAATCTGATTCTGCGTATGTCGGAGGAAGAGTACGACAAGGTGCTGGATACGAATCTGAAGGGAGCCTTCAATACCATCCGGCATTTGTCAAGGTATTTCCTGAAGCAGAGGGGCGGAAATATTATCAATATATCGTCTGTGTCCGGGGTGACGGGCAACGCGGGGCAGGCGAATTATTCCGCATCCAAGGCGGGGCTCATCGGGCTGACCAAGAGCGTGGCAAGGGAGCTTGCAGGCAAAGGAGTCAGAGTCAATGCGGTGGCGCCGGGCTTTATCGAGACGGAAATGACACAGGCGCTGCCGGAAAAGGCGAGGGAAGCGGCCGTGGCGTCCATTCCGGCGGGAAGGATGGGAACCGTGGAGGACGTGGCCCGTCTGGTGGCATTTCTGGCCGGAAAGGGTGCGGACTATATTACGGGACAAGTGATCTGTGTGGACGGCGGCATGACCTGCGCGTGACGTAGGGAGAGGCAGACCTTAGAACCTTGATCCAGCGCAGGAGTATGGAGCGGGAATGAAAAAAGGCAGGAGTTGGAGACGAAGATGAGGAGAAGAGTGGTGATTACGGGCATGGGCGCGGTGACGCCCATCGGCATCGGCGTGGAGGAGTTTTGGGCCGGCATTCAGGAGGAGAGAATCGGCTTCGGACCGATTACAAGCTTTGACGCATCCGGCTACAAGTGCAGGCTTGCGGCGCAGGTCAAGGGGTTCGAGCCGGAAAAGTACATGGATAAGAAGGCAGCCAGACGCATGGAGCCTTTCTGCCGGTATGCGGTGGCTGCGGCAGGGGAGGCCATGGCGGATGCGGGGCTGGACATGGAGAAGGAGGACGCATATAGGATAGGCTGCTGCGTAGGCAGCGGCATCGGGAGTCTGCAGGCCATGGAGAGAGAGTATGCCAGACTGACGGAGAAGGGGCCCGGCAGGGTGAGTCCCCTTTTCGTGCCCATGATGATATCCAACATGGCGGCGGGCAACGTGAGCATTGCCTTCGGCCTGAAGGGCAAGAGCCTCAATGTGGTCACGGCCTGCGCCAGCGGCACCCATTCCATCGGGGAGGCATTTCGATCTATTCAGTACGGTGAGCTGGACGCCTGCGTGGCCGGCGGCGCGGAGGGGGCTGTGACGCCTCTGGGCATCGCAGGCTTCTGCGCGCTGAACGCGCTGTCGGAGAGTCAGGATCCTCGTAGATGCTCCATTCCCTTCGACAAGGACAGAAGCGGATTTGTCATGGGCGAGGGAGCGGGAATCGTGGTTTTGGAGGAACTGGAGCACGCGAAGGCAAGAGGGGCTCATGTCTACGGGGAGGTGCTGGGCTACGGCTGCAGCTCCGACGCCTATCATATCACTTCCCCCGCGGAGGACGGTTCCGGCGCGGCCAGAGCCATGAGCAATGCGCTGGAGGACGGCGGTATAAGGCCGGAGCAGCTGACCTACATCAACGCCCACGGGACAGCCACCCATCTCAATGATTTGTTCGAGACCAGAGCCATCAAGCTGGCGTTCGGGAGCCATGCGGCCAATCTTAAGATCAATTCAACCAAGTCCATGATCGGGCATCTTCTGGGCGCGGCGGGCGCGGTGGAGTTCATCGCCTGCGCGAAGCAGGTGCAGGAGGGCTATATCCATAGGACGGTGGGGCTTCTTGAGTCGGAGGAGGAACTGGATCTGAACTACTGCCGGTAAAGCTATCGGGAGCAGGTGCCCTACGCCCTCAGTAATTCGCTGGGCTTCGGGGGACATAATGCCAGTATTTTGATGGGACGATATGAATAAGATTCCATAAGGGAGACAAAGGTTATGTCATTGTATACGGCAAAGGAAATCATGGAAATCATTCCCCATAGGTATCCCTTTTTGTTGATAGATACCATAGAGGAGCTGGAGCCGGGGGTCCGGGGGGTAGGGCGCAAATGCGTCAGCATGAACGAGCCCTTTTTTCAGGGACATTTTCCGGGAAATCCGGTGATGCCGGGGGTTCTGATCATAGAGGCTCTGGCTCAGGTGGGGGCCGTGGCCCTATTGTCCCAGCCGGAGTGGAAGGGGCGCACCGCTTACTTCGCAGGAATAGACAAGGCCAGATTCCGGCAGAAGGTGGTGCCGGGAGACGTGCTGACCTTGGAGACAGTGATTCTCAAGGTAAAGGGCCCCGTGGGCGTGGGAAAGGCCGTGGCTGCCGTGAACGGAAAGGTGGCCGCAGAGGCGGAGCTGACCTTCGCCCTTGGATAAAAACAGTCTCAAAAAGGAAACTGGAATTAGAGGTGAAAGAAATGAGCAGGTTGCTGGATCGTACAAAGGTGGGAAAGTATATTTTGTTGAAACAGAAGCGTTCGGATTTCTTTACCAAATGGAAGGATTCCGAAAAGCAGGCAGCCGGAACGGCAGGCTCCGGGCCCGAAGCGGAGACCTCCGAGGAAAAGCGTAAGGAGTCGGAGGATCTGCGTAACAGAGAAGGATATAAGATACGCTGTCCTAAGTGCGGGAAGTCGGTGGACCGGGACCGGGTGGTGAAGAGGAAATATATCTGCTATGAATGCAATGGGTATTTCCGGGTCAAAGTGAACAACCGCATCCGTATGGTCGCTGATCCTCATAGCTTTGAGCCTTGGTTTACGGATATGCCCGTATCCAATCCGCTGGACTATGAAGGATATGAGGAAAAGCTGGCCGGAGCCAGAGAAAAGACAGGTCTGGAGGAAGCGGTGACGGTGGGACAGTGCAAGGTGTTCGGTGAGGACATGGTGCTGGGGATCTGTGACTCCAGATTTCTCATGGCCAGCATGGGCCATGTGGTGGGGGAGAAGATCACTGCCGCCATTGAACGGGCCATTGAGAGAAGGCTGCCCGTCTTTCTGTTCTGCTGTTCGGGAGGCGCCAGAATGCAGGAGGGCATCGTCTCCCTGATGCAGATGGCCAAGACTTCTGCGGCCGTGCGGAAGCTGGGGGAGGCCGGGCTGCTGTACTGCACCGTGCTCACGGATCCCACCACGGGAGGCGTGACTGCCAGCTTCGCCATGCTTGGGGATGTGATCATGGCGGAGCCGGGCGCGCTGATCGGATTTGCCGGGCCCAGAGTCATTCGGCAAACCATCGGTCAGGAGCTGCCGGAGGGCTTTCAGACTTCGGAGTTTCTGGTGGAGCATGGCATCATTGACGGTATCGTAAAGAGGGAGAACCTGAAAAAGACTATCTATTTCCTGATCAAGGCCCATCAGGGCAGGGAGGGGGAGTACGCCCGCTTTCTGCCGGGAACGGAGAACCATTTCATTTTGAGCGAGGTGCTGAAGGAACAGTCTTGGAACGAGAGGCCCCGCAATGCCTGGGACAAGGTGAGGGCGGTGCGGAGGGTGGAGAGGGCCTCCGCCTGCGACTACATAGAGCATATCTTTGATTCCTTCGTGGAAGCCCACGGAGACAGGAGCTTCCGGGACGATCCGGCCATCATAGGAGGCATCGGCTTTCTGGACGGCCAGCCGGTGACTGTGATCGCCCAGCACAAAGGAAAGGATGTGCGGGAGTGTCAGGAGAGAAACTACGGCATGCCTATGCCGGAGGGCTATCGCAAGGCTTTGCGCCTTATGAAGCAGGCGGAGAAATTTCACCGCCCCATCGTCAGCTTCGTGAATACCTCCGGGGCCTTCTGCGGCATCGAGGCGGAGGAGCGGGGGCAGGGGGAGGCCATCGCCCGGAGCCTGACGGAGATGTCGGCCCTGAAGGTGCCTGTCCTTTGTATTTTCATCGGAGAGGGAGGCAGCGGCGGCGCGCTTGCCACCGGCGTGGGAAATCAGGTGTGGATGCTGGAAAACGCCACTTATTCCATATTGTCCCCGGAGGGCTTCGCGTCCATATTGTGGAAGGATTCCACAAAGGCCAAGGAAGCCAGCGAGATCATGCGCATTACGGCTCAGGACTTAAAGGAACTGGGCATTATCGAGAAGATCATTCCTGAGTTCGGGGGCGCGGACGCCGGGACGGCTTCGGCCATAGGGGGCTACCTGAAGGAACAGATCAAGGGATTTCTGAAGGAGTTTCAGGGAATGACGGGAGAGGAGATCGCGGCGCAAAGGTACGAGAGATTCCGCAGATTCTGAGACAGTGTAGGGCAAAGGTTCCATTTTCCGGATCCCGGCGTTGATATGGGAGGATATGGGAGAGATTGGGCAAGGACGGCGGCGCTGAAAGATTTCGATAGAAAGGATGGTTTATAGGGATGTCTGTTAGGATAATAGGAACCGGAAGCGCATTGCCTGTTAGATGCGTTGGCAATGGGGAGCTGGAAGCTTTGGTGGATACCTCTGACGAATGGATCAGGGAGCGCACGGGAATCTGCAGCAGATATGTGTCCACCGGGGAGACCGTGGCGTCTCTGGCGGCGGCAGCCTGCGCCCATGCTCTCGAGGACGCCGGGAAGGAGAGCGGGGAGGTGGAGCTGCTGCTGATCGCCACTTGCACACCGGAGGATGCCCTGCCCTGCGTCGCATGTCAGGTGCAGGAGAGGATCGGGGCGGTGAACGCCGTGGCCTTCGACCTGAATGCGGCCTGCGCCGGCTTTCTGTTTGCCCTGCACACGGCATGGGCATACATCGAAGCGGGAATCTATAGGAATGCTCTGGTGGCAGGAGCGGAGGTGCTGTCCAAGATCATAGACTGGACGGACAGGGGAACCTGCATTCTGTTCGGTGACGGCGCGGGGGCCGTGTATCTGGAGAAATGCGAAACGGGGGGGCAAAACGGCATTCTGGGCTTTGCGCAGCATTCCGACGGCAGGCGGGGACCGGTGCTGTCCTGCGTCGGGAGACAGAGTGGCAATCCATATTTCCGGCAGGAGCCTTTGTATCCATATGTGAGGATGGACGGCAGGGAGGTATTTGCCTTTGCCGTGCGTCAGGTGCCTGAGGCCATCAGGGAGGCAGTGGGAAAGGCGGGGATAGGAGTGGAGGATGTGGACCTATTCGTGCTCCATCAGGCCAATAGGAGGATTCTGGAGGGAATTGCCAAAAGGCTGTCCGTGGACATGGAGCGCTTTCCTATGAATCTGGATAGGGTGGGAAACACTTCTTCCGCCGCCATCCCCCTTCTTTTGGATGAACTGAGACACAATGGGCGCATAGTCCCCGGAATGACTCTGGTGCTCTCAGGCTTCGGCGCCGGACTTACCTACGGGGCCTGCGTGCTGAGATGGTAAAGGTTGTCCTTGACATTTTCTGAAAAGTTGGTACATTTATATTAGCCGTGGTTGGGGCGATTGCGGTCAAAGGAGGATAGCGGCGGCGAGATGGCACAGAATACGAAGCGTTCCATAAACGAACTGCTGGTGAGCTTGTTCAACCATGTGATGGCTCTGGAGGCAAAGGCGGTCATCACGGAGGAGTATAAGGACATCACC
>ERZ779629.714-NODE-714-length-12607-cov-4.189532_pt1 | contig 12607 bp, 10 predicted proteins | sample MGYA00514192_ERZ779629 | MGnify/ENA primary metagenome ERZ779629 (study PRJEB29562, sample SAMEA4376709) | mouse gut metagenome | isolation source: Cecum | study: EMG produced TPA metagenomics assembly of the A DSS colitis mouse model was used to assess the... | reverse complement strand
CATGTAAAAAAACAGTTTTGAAGAATCATTAAATGAGACATCTTATATTATACTATAATACAATACGTTTTCTAAAGTTCAAACAACTATTCTTTCAGCTTTGGTACAGAGGTAAACGATTGGTATGGAAAACATTCCGATTTCGATATTCTTTTGATCATACTAAAGAAGGATTTCCTTTACATATTATAGATTTCATACATAAATATATTAGTGCAGAAGGGATAAATTCTTTTCACTTTTTAAACAAAACCTCTGAATTTACAATTTGGGATGACGAACGACATGGAAAATTATGGTCATACAATTTGAATTATATGGATTTTCTTCTTCAAGACAATTTATCTTTACAGAAGAAATTTTATTGGATCAATAAATTTATAATTGATTTAAAATCTAACAAGAATGGATTAGAACCGTATCCTATAGCCCTGCGTGGTGTAAACTGGATAAAGTTTTTTTCCAAATATTATCTATTAATTCCTCCCGAAAACACAAAAAATTGGAATACATCGTTATATAACCAATATAGAATTTTATCTGATAACCTTGAATATCACTTATTAGGCAACCATTTATTAGAAGATGCATTTTCTTTGTTGTGGGCCGCACTTTATTTTAAAGACAACTTTTTTTATGAACAGGCCACACAATTATTATATAGTGAATTGGAAGAACAAATACTTCCTGATGGTGCACATTATGAACTAACTCCGATGTACCATGAAATATTGCTGGACCGTTTACTTGATTGCATCAATGCCGCTAAATATAATATGCGGTTCGATCAACAGAAATACATTGTAAAATATATGGAATCAAAAGCTATAAAAATGCTCGGATGGCTAGAAGCTATCATCTATACTGATGGTTCCATGCCTTTATTCAATGACAGCACCTATGGTATAGCTCCAATAGCCAGGGATTTGTTTCTGTATGCTAAACGACTGGGATTAACCTGGTCAAAAGAAAATTTGAAGGAATCCGGTTATCGAAAATTTGAATCTTCCGGATTTGAAATGGTACTGGATGTCGGTAATATCGGTCCGGACTACATTCCCGGACATGCTCATGCCGACACTTTCAACTATGAATTACGGATTGATGGGAAACCTTTCATCATCGACTCTGGTATCTCGACCTACGAGAAAAATGTACGGCGACAATATGAACGTGAGACACAGGCGCATAATACGGTTCGGGTTGCAGGTCAAAGCTCCAGCAATGTCTGGGGAGGTTTCCGGGTTGCCCAACGGGCTAAAATCACTTACCTGAAAGAAGAGCGTAACAGTATCACTGCCCGCCATAACGGATTCAGGCAACTGGGTGTCGAACACCAACGACGATTTAATATGAAAAACCGGGAGATTACGATTGAAGACCAACTTATACCCGCCAAAGGAGCAAAAGGGATCAACTATATACATCTACATCCCGATGTCACGATTCTATCGGTCAATACGGATTCAGTAAAGACAGACCGTGGAACCATCTCCTTCTCCGGGGCGGACAAAGTATGGATTGAATCCTGTGAGATCGCTTTTGAATATAATAAACTGATTCCGACAAAAAAAATATGCCTGGCTTTTACCAACCAAATGCAATATACAATCAGGCATAACATCCAATAAACATTTATCACTAATGAAAATCTTATTTTTAACTGATAATTTTCCGCCGGAAGTGAATGCGCCGGCTACCCGGACTTACGAACATTGTAAAGAATGGGTAAAACAAGGGGAAGAAGTCACGGTCATCACCTGTACTCCTAATTTCCCTCAGGGGAAAGTATATACAGGATACCGTAACCGCCTCTATCAAAAAGAAATAATGGATGGTATCCGTGTAATACGGATATGGAGTTACATCACGGCAAACGAAGGTTTTCTGAAACGGACACTCGACTATATCAGTTTCTCCGTTACTTCTTTCTTTGCCGGGTTATTTCAACAGGCTGATATAATCATTGCCACCTCTCCCCAATTTTTCACAGCCTTGTCGGGACGTACCCTTTCTTTCTGGAAAAGAAAACCCTGGATCATGGAAGTCCGCGATCTATGGCCCGAATCCATCAAAACAGTCGGTGCCATGAAAGAAAATCCTATAATCCGCTTTCTGGAATGGGAGGAAAAAAGATGTTACCGCTCTGCCAAAAAAATCATCGTTGTAACGGACTCATTCAAAAAGATGTTAAGCGAAAAAGGAATCCCTCTCCAAAAGATAGAAGTTATAAAAAACGGGGTAAACAGGGAATTGTTCACTCCCATGTCTAAAGATCAAGTATTACTTGAACAGCTGGATTTAAAAGATAAAAAAATCATCGGTTATATCGGTACTCACGGAATGGCTCACAAACTGGATTTTATCCTTGAATGTGCGGCTGGGATGGAGGGGAAAAACAACTTTCATTTCCTGTTCCTGGGAACCGGAGCCGAGAAGAATAAACTGCTGAAACTAAAGGATGACTTAGGAATCAAAAATGTTACGATGCTCGATCCGGTATCCAAGCAGGATGTAAAAAGATACATTTCCATCCTTGATGTTGCATTGATCAATTTGCGTAAATCAAATTTATTCACGACAGTCATTCCTTCAAAAATCTTTGAAAATGCAGGCATGGAAATACCTATCCTGATGGGAGTGGACGGAGAGGCACGTCAGATAGTCGAGTCGTACAAAGCCGGATTATGCTTCGAACCCGAATCAAAAGAAGACTTCGAGCGTCAACTCGACAGGCTCCTCTCCGATCCTGTCTTATATGAACAATGTAAAGCCGGATGCAGAAAACTTGCACACGATTTTGACAGAAAAGTACTCGCCGGACAAATGCTGAATATAATAAAAGAAACAAAATGAAAAAGATTATGCTAGTCTTCGGCACACGTCCCGAAGCAATAAAAATGGCTCCGTTAATCAAAGAATTTCAGAAACATCCTCATCTGTTCCAAACAGTCGTTTGTGTTACCGGACAACACCGGGAGATGTTGGACCAGGTCCTTCGCATCTTTGACATACATCCTGATTATGACTTGAATATTATGAAGCAGGGACAGGACCTGTATGACGTTACAGCCCGCGTACTTACCGGAATGAGAGATGTGCTGAAAGAATTCCGTCCCGATCTGGTGCTGGTACACGGCGACACAACCACGTCGACAGCGGCAGCACTGGCTGCCTTTTACCAGCAGATACCGGTCGGACATATAGAAGCCGGATTACGGACACACAATATATACAGTCCCTGGCCGGAAGAAATGAACCGGCAACTGACGGGTAGAATAGCATCTTATCACTTCGCTCCGACAGCCTTAAGCAAAAAAAATCTATTGGAGGAAGGAATAGATGAGAAGCTGATTACAGTAACAGGTAACACTGTCATAGATGCCTTGTATCACGTAGTCTCAGAAATAAAAAACAAGGATGAACTGAAGCAACTACTTGCCAGTGAACTGGAAAAGTCCGGTTATAAAACCTCCCGCCTGTCAGAACAAAGTAACCGGAAATTGGTTTTAATCACAGGTCATCGCCGGGAAAACTTCGGTAACGGTTTTATTTCTATGTGTAAAGCGCTCAAAACATTAGCAATCAAATACCCGGACATAGACTTTGTCTATCCGATGCACCTTAATCCGAACGTCAGGAAACCGATAAAGAGTGTGTTTGGAGATATCCGTCTGCCAAATCTATTCTTCATCGAACCATTGGAATATCTGCCATTCGTCTACCTGATGGAACAGTCTGCTATTGTATTGACGGATAGCGGCGGTATTCAGGAAGAAGCACCCGGACTGGGAAAACCGGTCCTGGTAATGCGCGATACCACTGAACGTCCGGAAGCGTTAGACGCCGGAACTGTAAAATTGGTAGGAACAGATTTTATCAGGATACTCGATGAAACATCCCGATTAATTGAGGATAAAAAATATTACGACCAAATGAGTAAAGCCGTGAATCCTTATGGAGACGGTTTGGCTTGCCAACGAATTGTTACTAAAATAAAAGAGATTCTATGAAGACTTTAAACAAATGCATTCTTTGTTTCTTTTGCTCATTGTACTCTATCCTGGCAATAGCCCAGGTTCCGCAGGAGTTACTTGATAAGGCCAAGGCTGCCGGCATGACAGAAGAACAGATACAACAGGAAATTACCAAACGTTTAAACAGTAGCGGGACGAAACAGTCAGTAATCCCGGCCAGCGAACAACCGGTAACCGACCGGATCATGATAACAAATGAGATCCCTCCAATCGACATACAACGGAAAGATAACACCTCTGAAGACAGTCTAAAAAACCAGGTCTTCGGTCGAGAGATATTTTCCAATAAAAACCTGTCTTTCGAACCGAATATGAATATGCCGACTCCCAGAAATTATCCATTGTCAGCCGGTGATGAAGTACTTATTGATGTATGGGGAGATTCGGAGTTAAACCTGAAGCTGACTTTATCACCCGAAGGAACGATCATCATTCCCAATGTAGGGCCAGTCGCTTTAAGCGGGCTGACAATCGAAGAAGCAGAAAACCGGATCAAGCAGGAGTTGGGAAAAATCATGTGGAACCTGGTAGACGGAAAAGAACCTAATACATTTGTTTCGGTCGGACTAGGGAAAATCCGGAGTATTAAAGTAAATATTGTTGGAGAAGCGGTTGCACCGGGTACCTACACCTTATCTTCGCTAGCCTCCTTGTTCAATGCTTTATACGCAGCAGGTGGAGTGAACGACATCGGTTCCCTCCGTAATATCCGGGTATATCGTAACAATAAGGAAATAGCCAATCTGGATGTATACGATTATCTGCTTAACGGAAAATATGATACCAATATCCGGTTGGAAGACAATGATATGATTATTATCGAACCCTACGAGCAACTGGTTAACACACACGGGAAAATAAAACGTAACCGTACATTCGAACTCCGTAAAGGAGAGACATTGGAAGACCTGCTGAAAATGGCAGGGGGATTCACCGGAGACGCTTTTACAGAAGACGTGACAATCAAACGGAAATCTGGTTCCCGTTATCAGATTGCTACCGTAACCGCTGAAGAATTTCCTACATTTGTCCTTCAGGACGGCGACTCCCTGTTAGTAGACTCCGTAATCCCCTTTTATGACAACCGGATCACGATTACCGGTTCCGTATGGCGTCCCGGAGAATATGAATTAAGCCCAAAAGTACATACCGTCAAACAATTGATCAAACAGGCGGCCGGGCTAAAAGGAGATGAATTTATAGGCAGGGCGCATCTTACCCGTCTGAATCCCGACTTCACCAGTACGGTTATTGCCATAGATATACAAGGTATAATGAACGGGGAAATCCCGGACATGGAATTACAGAAAGAAGACAAATTATATATACCTTCTTTATTTGAACTCCGGGAACCTTATACCGTCAAAGTCGGCGGAGCTGTCAATAACCCAGACACAGTTATCCCTTTCAGCAAAAATATGACGGTGGAAGATGCCATCATTCTTGCCGGAGGACTACAGGAATCCGCCTCGACGATCAATGTTGAAGTAGCCCGCCGGATCAAGGATCCTACGGCTGATAAAAGTACGAACCAGGTTTCCAAAGTATATACTGTTGCATTGAGCGATGAACTGCAACTGCCATCCAAATCATCCGGGGCCCATGCAGATACACTTTTTACTCTTGAACCGTTCGATGAAGTTTTTGTCCGTTTCTCTCCGGGATATGAAAAACAGGAAGTCGTAAAAGTAAATGGGGAAGTCACTTTTGCCGGTGACTATGCTTTACCTTATAAAAACACACGCCTGAGTGATATTATCGCTCAATCGGGAGGAGTAACTCCGGATGCTTATGTGAGAGGAGCTAGTTTAAAACGCCAGTTGACGGAAGATGAAATCCGCCAGGTGGAAACATTGTTGCAACTAAGTAATAACAACAAGCAGAGTAAGGATTCTATCGCCTTGTCGCTTACCAATATAAAGAACTATTCTGTCGGAATCGATTTACAACAGGCACTTGCCCACCCGAAAAGTACCTATGACCTGGTTCTCCGTGACGGGGATATCATTTATATACCTCAGTTACAGAGTACAGTGAAAATCAGCGGGGCCGTTACCTATCCGAACAGTATCACATATACCAAAGGAATGTCCGTCCGCGATTGTCTGTCACAGGCCGGAGGATATAACGATACTTCCCGCAAATATCCGATTGTAATTTATATGAACGGAAAAGTAGCGACCACCCGTAAAGTTGGTATTTTCTTTAAACGTTATCCAAAGATCGAGCCGGGTTGTGAAATAGTCGTTCCAAGTAAAAGCCAACGCGACAGAAGGGCGAACCTGGCTGAAATACTCAGCATCACAAGTTCTACGACTTCTATCGCTGCCATGTTGACTTCATTGATAAATTCTCTCAAATAAACTTTGTAGTAAAGGATGATAAACAAGAGTGAAAAAAAGACTGATAAGATAGAATTGGATATAGATATTATAGCCGTTATACAGTTCTTATGGTCAAAAAGAAAACTATTTCTGAAAAGTAGCGGAATAGCGGTGATTATAGGACTTGTCATTGCATTCAGTATCCCGAAAGAATACACCACAACCGTCAAACTGATGCCCGAAACAAACAATACGGCAAGTAAGATGGGGAATCTCGGAGGACTGGCAGCCATGGCTGGAATAGATATAAACAGCGGAAACAGCCAGGATGCTATTTCACCCGAAGTTTATCCGGATATTGTTCACAGTACTCCGTTTCTTCTGGAACTTTTCCCTCAGGAAGTAACGAATAAGAAGAAAACGTTGAAAATGTCTCTGTTCAATTATCTGAAAGGACATCAGAAAGAGGCATGGTGGAATCTGATCATACAAGCCCCGCTGAAAGGTATCTCCTATCTCATCGAAATGCTGGGAGATGAAGATCACCAGCCAGACAAGATAGATCCTTTTTTTCTTACCAAAGAGCAAAAAGATATCATAAAGAAATTACAGGAACGGATATCGATCTTTGTAGATAAGAAAACGCAGGTAGTAACCGTTTCCGTCCGGATGCAGGATCCGGTTATCTCAGCACGAGTAACGGATAATGTAGTGGAAAAATTAAAAAAATATATCACCAACTACCGGACACAAAAAGCAAAAAAAGATCTGGAATTTACAGAGAAAGTACTAAAAGAGGCTCAGGATGCCTACTATAAAGCCCAACAAACGTATGCCGCATTTGAAGACGGTAATAAAAATATCGTTTCAGCCAGTTACCGGACAGAGTTGGAACGGTTGAAAAATGAGATGACACTGACATTCAATGTCTATAACACATTAGCGCAAAAACAGGAACAGGATAAATTACGGGTACAGGAACAAACACCTGTCTATACCATTATAGAACCTGCTTCCGTCCCCCTGAAAGCTTCAACACCTAAAAAAGTACTGATCCTTATCGGTTGTATTTTTCTTGACTTGATAGCAATAAGCGGATATGTACTGATCAGAAACAGGCAAATATTCTGATCAGTACATATTCTTGTAGTCGGAGTTACGACCGGCTGATCTGCAACCCCTTATCGGAAAGGCTCATCTCAACGAAACGGGCATTCGGATTATGCGGCGAAGCAGTCAGCTGTCTGCGTATTTGTAAGGCCGCATCCGGATCTTTAGCGACGATATACAGATAACCGCCTCCACCTGCTCCGGGTAATTTATATCCCAAGGCATACTCTTTAATCTGGGTGATAAGTGCCTCTACTGCCGGAGGATTTGTTCCGGAATCGAGTGCTTTCTTTTGTTCCCAGGTCTTTGCGATAAGTTTGCCGTAGGTTTCAAAATTACCGCACTGGATGGCTTCAAACATATCCAGGGCATGTGTTTTCATTTCTGAGAGCAGGTGGAGATGGGTCCCACTGTTCAGGAACATCCCTTGCACGATCTCAGCCAGGATATTTTTTGCCGTACGGGTTATACCGGTATAATAAAGTAAATGACAGCCCTGATATTGCGAGTCTGTAAACAAATATTCCGGCAACCAGCGCACGGAAGGATTCTGGTTGAATCCCTCTCCTGTTTGTAAAAGTTTCAGACCGTGCAATACTCCGCCATACTGATCCTGCCAGCCTCCGCCGGTTGTCAGCAATTGTTCCAGTATCAATGTGCGGTATCCAATCTTACTTTTATCCCAGGCCAGACCGCAAAAATCAGAGATTGCCCCCAGAACCGTCGCTGCCAGGATAGAACTGGTACCAAGTCCGGAACCGGCAGGAATAGCCGCCAGTAAAGTTACCTCCAACCCGCAACCGAAACTCTTCAACTGATCTTCCAGCGAAGGGTAATGCTCTGCTGAAAATTCCGGGACAAAGCCGGCAAGTGCTAACGCTGCTTTCGGTATAGAGAAAGGAGAACCGATCTTTTTATAATCATGCAATTCATCCCAGGTTGAAACAACCTCCATAGCCCCCAGGTCTATGGAACGTAAAATAATTTTATATTCTTTCGATGGCTTGACATATACTTGCAACGGTGGCTGGCCATTCAGTTCGATAGCTACATTAACCACGTTTCCCCCGGCATACATACAGTAAGGAGGTGTGTCAGTCCATCCGCCAGCCAGGTCGATACGTACCGGACTACGTCCCCAAACAATCTGATCGCGATAGACATTCAGGAAAGGAGATTGCTTTTCACGGGAAACAGACCCGATCAGTCCTTCTCTCAACAATGAAAAAGCATCCTGTTGTTCCTCTTCATAAGGCTTCCCTTCCAGTTGCAATACACGAGCCCGGAACATCCGGTTATGTATCCGTTTCATTAAAGGAACTTCAGAGGAAAGCACCTCAGGTAAAGCCAGATTTCCACCGGCAAATTCACGTGCAGCATCAGCAAGGTCCAACTGATAGAAGACACTTTTCTCGTGATTAGCGGCCAGCATCGGCCAGTTGGCATAACGGAACTTTTCACGTTGGGCAAACAACCGATCCAGATTCGCATAATCAGATAATTCATTCGCCGACATTTTCTGGGAAGTTTCCCATATCTTACGGCCATTTTCCAGTCCGGGTTCGGAAACCATCCAGCGTATCACCAGTCCTAATTCGTCCGTATTCTTACAAACCGGGAACAACGGGGCATTCTGTAAATCATCAAAAGGTTCGAATGTTACTCCCCTATCCTTTCCCCATTGAATGACAGGACATCCCATGAAAAGCGTTTTCTCATCGTCAGATGCTCCTTTAAACGGATCATTAAAACCATAAGGACGTGCAGCCCAGTCTTGCTCACCGACCGGAACGACATCGATACAAACACCGGAGGGCAGATCCAATTCCCAGTTATTTGCCGGGACACCGGTTAGTATATGGCGGTTATCCAGTTTCCAATTCTTTCCTATATAACTGTTTTCAATCCATAGCTCAGAGTTCTCGGCTGTCAGCGTCAAATCGATAGCTGCATTCTGCACGAACATGGCCGGATGAGGTTTAACCTTACGGTGCATAATTGCCCGCTGGTCACGTACCAGATTCTGAACGGCTAGTGTGGAAGAGATCAGTTCACGACTCGTGCCATAATGGTAAAACTCTCCTCCTTCCAATGGTAAAATAGCCACACTTAACTGATTCAGTTCAGTATCGGCAATACGGGGATGTTATCACAATGCCAGCCCAAATTCTCAAGACAGATCGTAAGATTTCATAGTCTTCCTGTCGGCTGTATAAGAATGTTTCATCAGCAACTCCATTGCCCGGTCGCTAAGTAACCAGACCCCTATATCCATCAGGAAAAGATGTGTCTGTGCCAACTTCCCCAAATCATCCAAAGAAGGCTTCTGAAGCATAAAGTCCAGTTTATCGGGCGTCTGCCGGTCCGACACGAATACACCATGGTTGGTAGCCAGGGCAGGATCGACCCACAATCCGTAACAAACAACATCCACCTCCGGAATATCCTGTAACGGCTCACTGTTTCTTATATACACATCACCACTGGCAATCAGGGTATGGAGTGAATCCGGCGCTTTATACATGATCTCCTCATATAAAGGAAGTTGCAGGGATAGCAGATTTTGTGATAACTTTTGCCCTCTCGCCCATCTGAAAACAGGTATCGGAGTCAAAATCTTTCCCGACGGGGCATATCCGGGTAACCGCCGGCTTTGACCTCCGGCATGCAACAAAATTCTTTTTTCTTTTGCCAGCCATTCCTTTACAGATATTTGAGGTGCTTCATTTTGCCGGCATGCTTCGATCAACCAGGTTGTACCACCACCGGAACCAAGCCGTGCCCCTACGGGGTCGGAAGTACAAAACCATTCATCCACATTTACTTTCGCTATCTTGTGGAAACTATTCACCAAATTGGGCGGTAACGATAATAATTTCTTCATATTTATATATGTATCAGGAAACGATGAAATCATTCCTGCCTAGTTATTCTATCTTTATCACAAAAGTAGTTTTTCCTTCCATTATGATCACACGTAAGTTAAATTTTAATTTAATTTTACCATTCAATATGCCATTGGTTTAAATTATTATATTCATATTTGTAGTGAAAAGCAACTTACATATCCAGTTGACGATAAAAAACGTTGGTTTTTACTAATCACCCCCTATCATTTAGTTTTCTAACGTATCTTTAGTTATTCATTTAATATTCAATTGTATGATATACGGTTATGTAAGAGTCAGTACGGATAAGCAGAGTACTGAAAATCAGCGATTTGAAATTGAAAAGTTCGCAAAAGCCAAAAGCATGCGTATTGATCGCTGGGTAGAAGAAACAATCAGTGGAACAACAGATGTTGCAGAACGGCAACTAGGACGGTTAATCAAGCAAATCCGTAAAGGAGACATCTTGATTACAACTGAGTTATCCCGTTTAGGTCGTAACCTGATGCAGGTTATGAGCTTCCTCCATCAATGCATGGAGAGAGACATTTTCGTGATAACGGTCAAAGAACGCTATGAGTTGGGAAACAACATCAACAGCAAAATCCTGGCCTTTGCTTTCAGCCTGAGTGCCGAGATAGAACGTAACCTGATTTCTCAACGTACAAAAGAAGCGTTGGCACGAAAGAAAAAAGAAGGGACAAAACTAGGTCGTCCCAAGGGGGGAAAGTCGGAACAGTACAAACTGTCCGGTAAAGAAAATCTCATTCGTAAACTTCTGGAAGAAAAGAAAACCAGATTGTACATCAGTAAAAAGTTAGGAGTAAACAGACAAACTTTAAGAGATTTCATGAGGATGAACCCGGAGTTAGACTGATTATAGAAATATTAAGTTTTTTGTCGCCCGAAGAACATGTGTCCCAATTGTTAAACAATGCAATCCAGGTGAATAAAATCTAAGCTAAATTGTTTATTTATAGTTGTTTGTTCTAAATACATAAGAAAAATGTGTATTGAAACATCTAATATTAATACTGTTTGTGTTCTGAAGGAATATTTTATCCACCATTACACTCTCATTATGAAAACATTAGATACAATTATCGATCAACAAAAAATTAATTTTTAATGATTCACATATCAGAAGCAAATAACAGGCCGTCTTCGGACAAGACAGACATTTTTTTGAGAATAAAAAAGAGATTGTAAAAATTACACCAAGAGAAAAAATTCAAGGAATAAAGTGATATGGATATAAGTATTTAAGTTAAAAGCTAAAAAGTTATTCTATTAGGCGCAGCAAGGAATAGAAAGAACAAGAACTCTGGGATTCTACTTTAGTAAATAATTACTTGTGTATTGAGAAAACTTCATTTTTTCATCTCACTTTTACACATTATTATACTATAAATTAACTAATTGTGAATAAATATACTATCTTTGGGATAAATTGCGCTAGTAGAAATATTCGTTGAACCTTATAAAAAGAAAAAAGTATGGAAAGAACACTTGTTATATTAAAACCATGCACCATCCAGCGAGGTCTGATTGGTGAAATAATTGCCCGTTTTGAAAAAAAGGGATTGATATTGGAAGGCATGAAAATGACCTGGTTGACGGATGAGATTTTAAGCGAACATTACGCTCACCTGAAAGAAAGGTCTTTTTTTCAAAGGGTTAAAGACGCAATGGCTGTATGCCCTGTGATTGTTTGTTGCTGGAAAGGAGTCGATGCGGTAAATGTAGTGCGTACGCTGGCCGGATCAACCAATGGAAGAAATGCCGCCCCGGGAACCATCCGCGGAGACTACAGCATGAGTGTACAGGAAAATATCGTACATGCCTCCGATTCACCGGAAACAGCCGCAATCGAATTAAAAAGATTTTTCAATGAGGATGAATTATTTAGTTATGAGACAAAAAACCTGCTCAGTCTTTATGCAAACGATGAATTCTGAGAGATAAAGTAAACAAAAAGCCGGAAAAGAGAAATCATAGACTCTTTTCCGGTTTTTTTATTTCTACGATATCATCCTATCCTCCCGAACCGGATGAACAACCTCATTACTAATCTAAAAATCTAATACCATGAAAAACACACTACATTATATAAACAAGCCCATTCTATGAAATGTTCCGAAAAAATATATGGGAGGGTTTGGAGGGAGGAGAAGAGGGAGAAATGGTGAAGTCTTACTCTAATCTCAAAAAATAAAAATATGTAAAAATAATAAATAGATTTAAATTT
>ERZ779629.712-NODE-712-length-12617-cov-10.411559_pt1 | contig 12617 bp, 13 predicted proteins | sample MGYA00514192_ERZ779629 | MGnify/ENA primary metagenome ERZ779629 (study PRJEB29562, sample SAMEA4376709) | mouse gut metagenome | isolation source: Cecum | study: EMG produced TPA metagenomics assembly of the A DSS colitis mouse model was used to assess the... | reverse complement strand
AGCTCGGGGTCGTTCTTGGTCTCGCCCTTTTCAAAGCGGGTGTTCTGGAGCAGCAGAATCTGGCCGGGCTGGAGGGCGGCGGCCTTGGCGGTGGCGTCGGGACCCACCACGTCGTCGGCCAGAATCACGTCCTTGCCCAGCAGCTCGCCCAGCCGGGCGGCCACAGGCTCCATGCGCAGCTCCTGAAGGGACTTCTTCCACTTCTCCTCGGTGATGGACGCCTCGTCCTTGCCCTTCTCCAGCTGCTTTTTCTTGTAGCTGTCGAAGGTGGCCACCGGCTTGCCCATGTGGGAGCAGGCGATGACCGCCGCCCCCTGCTCCAGCAGGTACTGGATGGTGGGCAGGGCGGCGCGGATGCGCTTGTCGTCGGTGATGACGCCGCTGCCGTCCTTGGCCATGGGCACGTTGAAGTCGCAGCGCAGCAGCACCTTCTTGCCCTTCACGTCGATGTCCTTGACCGTCTTCTTGTTGTAATTCATGGTGATCTAGCTCCTTTCATCATTACAATTTGAAGTGAATTAAGGTTTGTATCCTGGATGCCTTGCTTTGTTGTCACGCTTCCGCACTGTCATCCTGGGGCTGGACGCGCCGCCGGGCCGCTTCCGCTCAGCCCGGGGAAGCCCTGCTGCTTCAGCGCCTCGTAGGCCAGCACGGCCACCGAGTTTGCCAGGTTCAGGCTGCGGGCGTCCTCCCGCATGGGAATGCGGATGCAGCGCTGGGCGTGAGCCATGCGAAACGCCTCCGGCAGTCCGGCGGTCTCCTTGCCGAAGAACAGCCAGCACCCGTCCCGGAATTGGGCCTGGGCGTAGTCCCGGGGGGCCTTGGTGGTGGCCAGCCACAGGTCGGTCACAGCGTTTTGGGCAAACAGGTCGTCCAGGCCGTCGTATACCCGCAGGTCCACCATGGGCCAGTAGTCCAGCCCCGCCCGCTTCACCGCTTTTTCGCTGATGTCGAAGCCCAGGGGCTTCACCAGGTGCAGGCGGCTGCGGGTGGCGGCGCAGGTGCGGGCGATATTGCCGCAGTTCTGCGGGATTTCCGGCTCAACTAACACGATATTGACCATATGTTCCCCCAAATTCTCTCTCAACCATGCACATTATAGACGCTTGACAAAAAAATAGCAAGAGAAAATGTGGCGAAACTGTCAAAAATTTACCCGTTTTTGCTGGCACATTGAACAGCAGCCCCTTTATTTTTCAAATTTTTAGAATTGGGGGCCGTTTTTGGGGGGCGCCGCAGGATTTTTTTATCCCCCGCGCAACCCTCCGGCGGGACGGCGGGTATTGTTAGCAGACGGGCTCATTGTGCGGCCCGGAGGCAGAGGTTGCCATTTCCCCCCGCATGTGCTACAATAGCCGCGATTACCCGATAGACCGTACAGCTTCTAAGGGGAGGATAAGGGCATGGATACCATGATGATCGGCATTGCCGGGGGAACCGGCTCAGGCAAAACCACCCTGACCCGCAGGCTTCAGGACGCCTTTGGGGCGGACGTGTCCGTGGTCTACCACGACAACTACTATAAAAAGCACGTGGGGATGAGCTACGAGCAGCGCGCGGCGCTGAACTACGACCATCCCGACGCCTTTGACACGGACCTGATGGTGGCGGACCTGAAAAAGCTGGCGGCGGGCGAGGCCATCCGCTGCCCGGTGTACGACTATTCCATCCACAACCGCTCGGAGGACACCGTGGAGGTGCGCCCCACCAAGGTGGTCATTGTGGAGGGCATCCTCATCTTTGCCGACCCGGCCCTGCGGGATCTGATGGACGTGAAGATCTTCGTGGACACCGACGCCGACGTGCGCATCCTCCGCCGCATCCTCCGGGATGTGAAGGAGCGGGGCCGCTCGCTGGACTCGGTGATCTCCCAGTACCTCACCACCGTCAAGCCCATGCACGAGCAGTTCGTCCAGCCCTCCCGCCAGTACGCCGACATCGTGGTGCTGGCCGGCGGGCACAACCTGGTGGCCCTTGACATGATCACCCAGCGCATCCGGGGCCATATCGAGAACCGCTAGGCGCAAGGAAATCCGCAAAACCGGGCAGACTATAGGCGCAAGGCGCGCTTTTCAGCCTGTCCCGCTCCGCGGCCCGTCCGGCGCCCGGTTCCAGCAAACTGAAAATTTGATTATCTAAGGAGAATGCCGTCATGAAAAAACTCATTTCCCTGTGCACCGCCGCCGTGCTGTGCCTGTCCCTGCTGTCCGCCTGCGGCGCGCCCAATCAGGGGGACGCCCCCTCCGATACTCCCTCCGACACCCCCGCCGTCAAGGACGCCAACCTGGCCGACTTTGCCGCCGCGGTCCAGGAAAACCACGAGTTCGCCGCCCTGGAGAAGGCCGACCCCGCCGACGAGGAGCTGGGCGCCATCATGCTGGAGAACAACTACCCCGGCCTGAAGGACATGGACCTGGAGCAGGTGGAGGTCTATCTGCCCATGATCTCCTTCAGCGGCGGCGAGCTGGCGCTGGTCCAGGCCAAGAGCGCCGAGGACGCCGCTGAGGTGAAGAAGATCTTCCAGGCCCGCATCGACGCCAAGGGCACCGACGGCCCGGGCAACTACCCCGAAGAGGTGGAGATGTGGCAGCGCAGCGCCCAGGTGGCGGAAAACGGCGCTTACGTCATGCTGGTCTGCCACGGCGACGCCGACGCCATCGTGGAGGAATTCAACGCCCTGTTCGCGTAAAGAGCGCGGAGCGTCCCCGCTCCCCGTGACCACATAAGCCATCAAGTAACAAAGGAGTTCTGCGACATATGAAAAAGCGTATTCTTGCCATGACCCTGTGCGCCGCCCTGGCGCTGGCCCTGCTGGCCGCGTGCAGCGACCGCGCCGCTCAGCAGAGCGCGGACCCCACCGATCCCGCCGTCACCGACGGCCCCCTGAGCGACCCCGACCCCACCCAGGAGCCCTCCGACACCCCCAGCCCGGAGCCGTCTGAGGAGCCCTCCGCCGAGCCCTCCGTGGAACCCAGCGTGGAGCCCTCTGAAGCGCCCAGCGAAGATCCCTCCCTCAAGCCCCTGCCCACCACGCCCGAGCCCACTCCCACGCCCAAGCCCACGCCCGCTCCTACCCCCACTCCGGCGCCCACGCCCACTCCCACGCCGGAGCCCACCCCCGCTCCCGCCGGGGACGTGGACCTGGCCGCCTTCTACACGGACATGACCAGCCAGTATCAGTTCGGCTTTTTGGAGCTGGCCTCCACCGAGCTGCTGGACGGCTACTACGCCGGTCTGTCCGCCGTGGACGCCCAGCAGTGCCTGGTCTATATCACCCAGATGTCTTTGAACAACGGCGAATTCGGCCTGGTGCAGGTGAGCGACAGCGCCGACGTGGACACGGTGAAGGCCATCTTCCAGGCCCGCATCGACTATATGGCGGGGGACGGCGAGGGCCCCGGCGGCGCGTGGTATCCCGGGCCCACCGAGCAGTGGACCAATAACTCCCGGGTGGTGTCCAACGGGAATTACGTTATGATGGTGGTCCACGAGAACTGCGACGACATCGTGTCGGCGTTCAACGCCTTATTCCAGTGATAAACGGCCGGGAGGGGAGCGGGAAACCGCTCCCTTCCCGCAAATCTGCCCTGCGAGGTGAAGGTCTGTGATTTTTTCCAGCCCGTATTTTCTCTTCCTCTACTTCCCCATTGTGCTCACGCTCTACTATATCTCCCCACTGCGCTGGCGCAATCTGGTGCTGCTCATCGCCAACCTGATCTTCTACGGCTGGGGCGAGCCGGTGTATGTGCTCATCATGTTCCTGTCCATCGCCATCGACTATTCCCACGGGCGCATCGTCACCCGCTGCAAGGCCGGGGGGAACGACCGCGGGGCGCGGATGGCGGTGGCGTCGTCGGTGGTGTTCAACCTGCTGCTGCTGGGTTTCTTCAAGTATTACAACTTCATCGCCGGCAGTCTGGCGGCGGTGGGGCTGAGCTTCCTGCCCGTCATCGACAGCCTGCCCCTGCCCGGCGGCACCATCCCCTTCACCCTGCCCATCGGCATCTCGTTCTACACCTTCCAGACCATGAGCTACACCATCGACGTGTACCGGGGGGACGCCCGGTGTCAGAAGAACATCGTCACCTTCGGCACCTTCGTCACCCTGTTCCCCCAGCTCATCGCCGGGCCCATCATCAAGTACAAGGACCTGGACGACCAGCTGGAGCACCGGGACCACACGGTGGAGAAATTCGCCTCCGGCGTGCAGCGCTTCACCATCGGGGCCTGCAAGAAGGTGCTGCTGGCCAATGCCCTGGGCCCCCTGTGGGACGTGTACCTGGCCACGCCGTCCGCCCAGCTCACCACCCTGGGGGCCTGGCTGGGGATTATCGCCTTCTCCCTTCAGCTCTACTTTGACTTCTCCGGCTACTCGGACATGGCCATCGGCCTGGGGCGGATGCTGGGCTTTGAGTTTTTGGAGAACTTCAACTACCCCTATCTGTCCAAGTCGGCCAGCGAGTTCTGGCGGCGGTGGCATATCTCCCTGGGCAGCTGGTTCCGGGAGTACCTGTACTTCCCCCTGGGGGGCAGCCGGGTGAGCCGGGGCCGGATGGTGCTCAACCTGCTCATCGTCTGGGCGGCCACCGGCATCTGGCACGGGGCCAGCTGGAACTTCCTGCTCTGGGGCCTGTACTGGTTTGTGTGGATCACCCTGGAAAAGCTGTGGCTGGGCCAGGCGCTGGACAGGGCCCCCGTCTGGCTGACCCATGTGTACGGCGTGCTCGTGGCCATCGTGGGCTGGGCCATCTTCGCGGTGGAGGACTTCGCCGCCATGGGGCCGTACCTGGCCGCCATGTTCGGCTTTGGGGCCGGGGCGCTGGATACGGATTTCCTCTATTACCTGCGCAACTACCTGCCCATTCTGGCCATCGCCGTGGCGGCGGCCACGCCCCTGGGCAAAAACCTCTGGCACAGGCTGCCGGAGCGGGCGCAGAAGATCGCCTTCCCGGTGCTGATGCTGGCGGGGCTGGTGTTCACCACCGCCTATCTGGTGGACGGCACCTATAACCCATTCCTCTACTTCCGCTTCTAAGGGGGAAAGCGTATGAGCAAACAATATTCTATCTTTATCACCGCGCTGTTCTGCCTGTTCACCTTCGGCTTTGGCATCGCGCTGATCCTCTCCCCCAGCCGGGACTTCTCCGACCAGGAGAACCGCTTTCTGGCCCAGTTCAAGGCCCCCACCCTGGACACTTTGCGCTCCGGCAAGTTTATGGAGAGCTTTGAGGATTACGTCACCGACCAGTTTCCCCTGCGGGACCAGTGGATTCAGCTCAAGGCGTACTCCGAGCGCGCCCTGGGCAAGCAGGAAAACAACAAGGTCTACTTCGGCGGGAACGGCACCCTCTTCGCCCAGTTCCAGGTCCCCTCCGAGGAAGAGCTGGAGCAGAAGGCGGGCTATGTGAACAAGCTGGGGGCCAACCTGGACGTGCCGGTGTATTTCTCCCTGGTGCCGGACAAGAGCTTTGTGCTGGCGGATCTGCTGCCCGCCAACGCCCCCAACGTGGACGACGGCTCCACCATTGAGAAGGCCCGGGGGCTGTGCGGGGACGGGGTGACATTTGTAGACCTGCGGAACGCGCTGGCGGGCCGGAACGACTTTTACCGCACCGACCACCACTGGACCACCCTGGGCGCCCAGCACGCCTGGGAGGCCCTGCGGGCCGGAATGGGCCTCACCGGGCAGGCAGGGGACACGGACGGCCTCTCCTACCAGGGGCTGTCCTACACCCAGGTGAGCGACAGCTTCTACGGCACCACCTACTCCTCCTCCGGGGCGGCGTGGGTGGAGCCGGACAGCATCTACACCGTCATCCCCGAGGGCGGTACCAGGGGCCGCACCACCGTGGACCGCTACCCCGAGGGCGTGGCCATTCCGGGCGGGCTGTACTACCCGGAGAAGCTGGAGGTCAAGGACAAGTACGCCTACTTCCTGGGGGGCAACCAGCCCCTGTGCGTCGTCAAGAACCCCGACGCCGAAAACGGCAGGCTGCTGGTGATCCGGGACTCCTACGCCGACTGTCTGGCCCCCTTCCTGTCGGAGGCGTTCCAGGAGGTCCACCTGTTCGACCTGCGGTATAACAACACGTCGCTGAAAAAGTACGTGGCGGACAACGGCATCGACCAGGTGCTGGTGCTCTACTCCGCGGCCAACTTCTCCACCGACCAGAACCTGTTCAAGCTGGGGCTGTAAAGCCGCCCCTCCGGCCAAATCCCTTCAGGCCGGGACTGCACGCGAAAGAAGCCCCTCCGGCGTGTCCGGAGGGGCTTTCGTTATTCCTTGTCCCGGTTTTTCCGGTACCAGTCCAGCCGGTCGTCCCACCTGCGCCCGCTGGCCCGGTAGTAGATCTCAATGCCCGCCGTGATGGCCGCGAAGATGAGCAGGAAGGCCGCCCCAAAGCTCACCCACGCCCCGGCGTTCTCCGCCGGGAACCAGCCGAAGCCCACCGCGATGCCGGTGAGGACGGCCCCAAAGACGAGGAAAAACGTCACCATCCGCCAGCCGTAGGCCAGCTTCTTGAGGAACAGGTCGGAGAACGCCACAACCTGCATCGTCCCCGCCGCCACGCTGGCCAGCAGCACGGAGAACAGCTGAGGCAGGGACGCGCTCTCCTGCTGGAACACCCACAGGAAAAACAGGTAGATACACATGGCGGCGGCATAGGCCAGCGCCACACGCTCCTTGATGGTCACGACTACCTCAAAAAACTTTTTCATGGGTTCCGCTCTCCTTTCACAAGCCCAGCTTTGCCTTGATGGCGGGGACATACTGGCGGTTGGCCACCACCACCTCGCCGCTGCTCATGGTCAGCCGCAGCCGCCCCCCGAAGTCGGGGCGCAGCGAACGCACCTGGGCGAAATTCACAATGGCTGACTTGCTCACCCGCACGAAGTCCCTGGGGGCCAGCTGCTCCTCCAGCTCGTACAGCCGCAGCCGGGTCTCGTACACCCCGCCCGCCGTATACAGGAAGGTCCCCCGGTCCACGGTGTCGATGTAGAGCACCTCCGCCCCGTCCAGGATGCAGGTCTCGCCGTCCCTCTCCCCGGTGAGCCGGGCGTCGGCCAGCCGCAGCAGCTCGATGAGCCGGGCGGTCTGGGCGTCCATGCGCTTGCAGCGCACGCTCACCTCCGTCTGCTCCAGCTCCGGGCACTCCTCCACGGTCACTTTCATGGGCGTCGTCCTCCTTTCGCAGCTGCATCTTGAGCATACACGACGGCCCCGCCCTTGGCAAGGGGCGTCGACGCGACCTGCCGGAATGGGCGCCCAAGCTGCAAAAAACCGGGCGCGGAAAATTTCCGCGCCCGGTTGGAGCGTTTCACGTGAAACATTCGTTTTAAAGCAGATCCTTCTTCTTCAGCACGATTCCCGCCGCCACGATGATGGCCGCGGAGATGAGCAGCGGCGGCCAGAAGCTCCCGGCGAAGGGCAGCCACCCCACGTTCATGCCGTAAAAGCTGAACACGATATTGGGCACCGTCATGAGGATGGTGACGGAGGCCAGCAGCTTCATGATCACGTTGAGGTTGTTGGAGATGACGGAGGCGAAGGCGTCCATCATGCCGGAGATGATGTCGGAGTAGATCTGGGCCATCTCGATGGCCTGCCGCACCTCGATGAGCACGTCCTCCAGCAGGTCGTGGTCCTCCTCGTAGAGGGTGACGATCCGGCCCCGGAGGATCTTCTCCAGCGTCACCTCGTTGGCCTTGAGGGAGGTGTTGAAGTACACCAGGGACTTCTCCAGATCCAGCAGCTGGATCAGCTCCTTGTTCCGCTGGGACTTGTAGAGCTGGCGTTCCATGTGGTTGTAGGTCTTGTCGATCTGTTTCAGATAGTTTAAGTACCGCTTGGCCACCAGCAGGAGTATATTCAAAATGAACCGGGTGCGCTGCTCGGTGCGCACGTCCCGCACCACGCCGTTTTGCAGGTCCCGCACCACCGACGTCTCCTTCAGGCAGACGGTGATGATGTGCTTGCTTGTGACGATGATGCCCATGGGCAGGGTGGAGTACACCACGCCCGTCTCGTCCTGCTCCATGGCGGGGGTGTCCACGATGATGAGGGTGCAGCCGTCCTCGCTGTCGATACGGGAGGTCTCCTCCTCGTCCAGGGCGGCCCGGAGGAAGGACGGCTCCACCGCCAGGGTGGCGGCCACGGTTTTCAGCTCGTCCTCGCTGGGGTTGATGAGGTTCACCCAGCAGCCGTCCACGACGGAATTGAGCCGGGTCATCTTGCCCTCCACCGTCTTGTGGATGGTCAGCATACGCGCTCACACCTTTCCCGGAAGGCGGGCGGGACGCCCCCTCAAAAGGGCAGAAAAATCCCCCGCCGCTTCCGCAGTAAAATTTTCCCATCGGCCTTCGGCCAATGGGCAGCGGGCGCACGGGGAGGCAGCAAATGCCGGCTCAGCGGGTGCGCCGTGCTTGCAAGGTCCAACTTCGACTAAACGGATCGCCTGACACGACGCATCTCACTCCCTTTATGAATTCAATTTCCGCACTCTGCGGCTTTTATTATTATATGCCCTTTTTCCTCCGATTGCAAGGAGAAAATCGCGCCTATCGTTACAGCATTTTCGCGCTCCGATTGGGCGCATTACGGGGCGGCTTCCCTCCGACTCGGACAAAACCCGATTTCACTGCGTGAACTCTGGGCTTTTGTCCTCGCTCCGGTCCATCCGCCCCTATGCGCCTATCGTCGCAGCAACAGCGGCTGCAGCTGTTCGCCCCGGCAGGCGGCCTCGATGGCCTCGGGCACCAGGGAGAAGTCCGCCACCAGGGAGGCGGGCTTGCCCATACAGTCGTCCTGGCCGAAGGGGACGAAATAGACGTTTTTCCGGTTGAGCATGGTCCCCAGGTTGGGGGCGGACCCGGTGAGGCCGTCGTTGGTGGCCAGGGCCAGCACCAGGGGCCGGCCGTTCCGCAGATGGGCCTTGGCCGCCATGGTGACGGCGGTGTCCGTCACGCCGTGGGCCAGCTTGGCCAGGGTGTTGCCGGTGCAGGGGCAGACGACCAGCACGTCTAAAAGGCCCTTGGGGCCGATTGGCTCCGCCCCGGCCACGGTGGAGACGACCCGGCGGGCGCAGATGCGCTCCATCTCCCGCATGAAGTCGTGGGCCGCGCCGAAGCGGGTGTCGGTGCCCGCCGCCGTCTCGGATACGATGGGGGTCACCGGCCCGAAGCGGGCGGCGGTCTGTTCCAGGGCGTCCAGCGCCCGGGACATGGTGCAGAAGGACCCGCAGAAGGCGAAGCCCACTCTCAATTCCTTGCAATTCACAGGTCTGATTCCTCCATGATATGATAAATGGTGTTTTTGATGTACCGCCCCGAGGTGACAGGGGCCACCTTCCCCGGCAGGGACAGCGCCCACACCACCCGCACCCCCAGCGCGGCGGCGGCGTCCAGATCCACCCCGCCGGGCCGGGAGGCCAGGTCGATGACCAGCGCCCCCTCCTTGAGGGCGGCCAGTTCCTCCACCCCCAGCACCGGAGCGGGCACGGTGTTGAACACCAGGTCGTAGCTGCACAGCCAGTCGCTCAGCCGGTCCATCCCCTCGCTGCCCAGGCCCATGCACTCGGCGGCGGCGCGCTGCTCGTACCGCCGGGCGCACACCCACACCCGGGCCCCCAGCGCCCGCAGCCGCGGCCCCAGCGCCCGCCCCAGCCGTCCAAAGCCGGCGACCAGCACCCGGGCGTCGTGGAGGGTGATGGGCAGCTCCTCCATGGCGATTTGCAGGGCGCCCTCGGCGGTGGCCACCGCGTTCATCACCGCCAGCTCCTCCCGGGCGAAGTAGTCCCGCAGCGCCAGCCCCCGCGCCGCCGCCATCTCCTCCAGCGCCTCTCCCGCCATCCCGGCGCACACCAGCTGGCCCGGGCGCAGCGCGTCCAGCACCTCCGAAAGCTCGTGCTCCCGCTCCGCCAGGGGCGCGTTCAGCCGCCCGTCCGGCCCCGCCGCCGGGAGGGGAAGCACCACGCAGTCCGCTCGGTCCGCCCCCGCCATGGACGGCTCGCACCGCCGTCCCTCTCCCCGCTCCAGGGCGTATGTATGCACGCTGTGGCCGTCGTCGGCCAGCAGCGCCGCCAGCGCCGCCTGCCGGGGGTCGCCCCCCGCCACCCAGATGTTTTTTGCCCGCAGCATCATAAACCTCCCGTCCGGCCTCTTGGCCTTGTTCGTCGTCATTCCAGTGTATTCTCCCCCGGCCGGGCGGGTGACTGCCGGTTGACAGGCTCCCCCGGCTCTGGTATACTCTTGGGGACAACTGAACATGGTGATGTCTTCAGGGCAGGGTGAAATTCCCGATCGGCGGTACAGTCCGCGAGCGCGAAAGCGCTGATTTGGCGCAATTCCAAAACCGACAGTCATAGTCTGGATTCGAAGAAGGTGTGTTGAACCGTCCGGCGGCGACGCCGGCTCTTCGCGCTTTTTTCCGTCCATCCCGCCCCGCCGCCCTGTTTGACACGCCTGGAATGTTAGCTCCTGAACGGCATTGCGCCCGTTCAGGCGTTAATTTTTTTCAGGAGGTCTCTCTTATGAACCGCAGCACAAAAACCATCACCGCCACCGCCATGTTCTGCGCCCTGGCCTACGCCGCCGCAGCTGTGGGCCGCTTCCCCCTGGTCCTCTTTTTGAAGTACGACCCCAAGGACATCGTCATCGCCATCAGCGGCTTTGCGCTGGGGCCTGCGGCCTGCTTCGCGGTCGCCCTGGCCGCCTCCCTGCTGGAGCTGCTCACCGTCAGCGAAAACGGCGTGCTGGGTCTGATGATGAACGTCATCTCCAGCTGCTCCTTCGCGTGTACCGCCGCCCTGATCCACAAAAAGCGGCCGGGCTTCTCCGGCGCGCTGCGCGGCCTTCTGTGCGGCTGGGCGTGCATGGCGCTGGTGATGCTGTTCTGGAATTACCTCATCGCCCCTGTCTACATGGGCTGCTCCCGGCAGGCCGTAGTGGAGCTGTTGCTTCCCGTCTTTCTGCCCTTTAACCTGATCAAAGGGGGGCTGAACACAGCGGGTACGGCGCTTTTGTACCGCCCTGCCGCCACGCTTTGGCGGGGTAAGCTGTAACCCAGCCGCTTTTTTTCGCCGCGCCTGCAAGATTCCGTCGTTCCCCGGGCATACTATCCCTACCAATACATTGGAGGGAATTCTATGACAAACGCCTATGAAAACTACCACAAGGGAACCGTGGACTTTATGAAGAGTCAAACCAGGGAAAACCTGATGCGCTCTTTCGCCGGGGAGAGCCAGGCCCGCAACCGCTACACCATCGCCGCCTCCGCCGCCCGGAAGGAGCAACTAGAGGTGGCCGCCCGGGTGTTCGAGTTCACCGCCGACCAGGAGCGGGCCCACGCCAAGGTGTTCTACGACCTGCTGCTGCCCTCGGCGGGGCAGAACATCGCCATCGACGGCAATTACCCCATCGACCTGTCGGACAAGACGCTGGACCTGCTGAAGGCCGCCCGGCACAACGAGTACCAGGAGTTTGAGCACGACTACGCCCAGTTCGCCAAAACCGCCCACGAGGAGGGCTTCGACCTCATCGGCGGGCAGTTCGAGCTCATCGCCCAGATCGAGAAGGTCCACGGCGACCGCTTCGGGATGCTGGCCGACCTGCTGGAGCAGGGGATGCTCTTCGCGGAACAGGGGGAGACGCTGTGGATGTGCCTCAACTGCGGGGAGATCGTCCGCGCCTCCATCGCACCCCAGACCTGCCCCGTCTGCCGCCACAACCAGGACTTTTTCGTCCGGCTGGACTGGGCCCCGTACACCGCAGGCAAATAACTGCGCCGCGCCTTGTCACGCTTCGCCTGGTCGCGGCGCGCGGCTCCGCTCTGACTCAGGTAAAAACCCAAGCCCATCTTCTGGGCTTGGGTTTTTACCTTCGCTGCACTCCATCCGTGCCGCTCGCGGCGGCTCGGCGCCTTTTATGCTTGCTTTTGCTGTCAAGACAGCTTATAATGATATCCACAACGAACACAGGAGGGATTCTCCCTATGAAGCACGACATCAACTACACCATGCTGTTCGACTTCTACGAGCTGACCATGGGCAACGGCTACTTCCAGACCGGCATGAAGGACCGGGTATGCTATTTCGACGTGTTTTTCCGCAGCGTCCCCGACGGGGGCGGCTTCGCCATCGCCGCGGGGCTGGAGCAGGTGGTGGATTACATCCAAAACCTCCACTTCGACGAGCAGGACATCGAATACCTCCGGAGCAAGGGGTGCTTCGCCCCGGAATTTCTGGACTATCTGAAGGGCTTCCGCTTCACCGGCGACATCTGGGCCGTGCCCGAGGGCACCCCCATCTTCCCCCGGGAGCCCATCCTCACCGTCCGCGCCCCCGCCATCGAGGCCCAGTTTGTGGAGACCTATATCCTGCTGGCCCTGAACCACCAGTCCCTCATCGCCACCAAGTCCAACCGCATCGTCCGGGCCGCCCAGGGCCGCCCGGTGTCCGAGTTCGGCTCCCGCCGGGCCCAGGGGTCGGACGGCGCGGTGCTGGGCGCCCGGGCCAGCTACATCGCCGGGGCGGGGGGCACCGCCTGCGCCATGGCCGACGAGCTGTACGGCACCCCCGCCACCGGCACCATGGCCCACTCCTGGGTGCAGATGTTCCCCG
>ERZ779629.709-NODE-709-length-12625-cov-10.437311_pt1 | contig 12625 bp, 8 predicted proteins | sample MGYA00514192_ERZ779629 | MGnify/ENA primary metagenome ERZ779629 (study PRJEB29562, sample SAMEA4376709) | mouse gut metagenome | isolation source: Cecum | study: EMG produced TPA metagenomics assembly of the A DSS colitis mouse model was used to assess the... | reverse complement strand
CTCGCTACCTCCACCTTGGCAAGGTGGCGCTCTACCAGATGAGCTACACTCGCAGGAACAAAAGAAATTGTAGCAGGAAAACCCCCGCTTGTCAAGAGGAAATACAAATTTTCTCCCGCCCCGGGGCCCCGGAATTCACAAACTGTTCATGACCGCCCCCTTGACATTTTCATCCGGGCGAGTAAAATAATACGCATGCTAATCATTAGCACGCGAACGATTTTAGGAGGGATTTTCATGGGCGACCAAACTGGAATCCTGCTCCATCAGCTCATGCGCGCCCACCACAACGCCTGCATGGCCGCGCTGGCGCGGCGTGGCGTGCGGGACGTGGGCTCGCCCCGACTCCTGTGGGCGCTGTCCCGCTATCCCGACGACCCGGCCCAGGCCCCCACCCAGAAGGAACTGGCCGACAAGCTCCACAGCGCGCCGCCCACCGTGGCCGCCTCGCTGAAGGCACTGGAGCGGCAGGGCTACGTGGCGCGCCGCACCGACCAGCGGGACACCCGCCGCAACCGCATCTCCATCACCCAAAAGGGGCGGGACGCCATCGCCCAGAGCATGGAAGCCTTCCGGCAGGTGGACGGGCACATGTACCACGGCTTTTCCCCTCAGGAGCGGGCGCTGGCGGACGGCCTGTTCTCCCGTATGCTGGAAAACCTGTACCAGATCGGCGGCGACAGGCGGCAGGACCCGCCCCCCGACCCGCTGGGCCCGCCCCCCGCGCCGGAGCCCTCCCAGGACCCATTTGAAAGGAAGTGTGACCATTGCTGAAACGCCTTGCCTCTTACCTCAAGGGTTACGGGGGTTACGCCATCGCCTCCCCGCTGCTGGTGGTGCTGGAGACAGCCTGCGAGCTCGTCCTCCCCCTGCTCATGGCCCGAATCATCAACCAGGGCATTGAGGGGAACAATATGACGGTGATCTGGCAGTCCGGCGCGCTGATGGTGGCGGTGGCCCTGGTGGCCACGGTGGTGGGCGGATACGCCGCCCGGTGCGCCACCTTCGCCGCCCAGGGCCTGGGCGCCAACCTGCGCCGGGCGGAGTTTGAACAGATCGCGTCCTTCTCCTTCGCGGACATCGACCGGTTCTCCTCCTCCTCCCTCATCACCCGCCTCACCAACGACCTGACCAACATCCAGAACGTGGCCATCATGTGCCTGCGGGTGCTCATCCGGGGCGTCGCCATGACGGCGGCCAGCGTGGTGCTCACCCTGGCCATCAGCCCCCGCCTGGCCCTGGTGGTGTGCGTGGTGCTGCCCTTCATGGCCGCGGCCCTGGGGCTGCTGATGAAGGTGTGCTTCCCCCTCTTTGAGAAGATGCAGAAGGCCCTGGACCATCTCAACGAGACGGTGCAGGAAAACCTCGTCGCCGTGCGGGTGGTGAAGTCCTACGTCCGGCAGGACCATGAGCGGGAAAAGTTTAAGGACGCCAACGACGGCTTCACCGCCGCCGGGCTCAACGCGGTGCTGCGCATGGTGGCCATCCAGCCCGTCATGATGATCTGCTTTTCGGTGGCCACGGTGCTGGTGCTCTACAACGGCGGCAATATGGTGCTGGGGGGCGAGCTGGACATCGGCTACCTCCAGACCGTCACCGGCTATATCATGCAGATCCTCATGTCCGCCATGATGATCGGCATGGCGGTGCTGCAATACACCCGGGCTCAGGCGTCCATCCGCCGCGTGTTCGAGGTGCTGGACGCGGAAAGCGCCATCACCGGCGGCGGCGCGGACCGCCTACCTGCCCCCCGGGGCCGGGTGGAGTTCCAGGACGTGTCCTTCCGCTACCAGACCGACGGGGCGGGGGAGGACGTGCTCCATCACATCGGCCTGACGGTGGAGCCCGGCCAGTTCGTGGCCATCGTGGGCGGCACCGGCACGGGCAAGTCCTCCCTGGTGAACCTGATCCCCCGGTTCTACGACGTCCACCGGGGCAAGGTGCTGGTGGACGGGCTGGACGTGCGGGACTACCCGCTGGACGCCCTGCGGAGCCGCATCGGCATGGTGCTGCAAAACAACGTGCTGTTTTCCGGCACCATCCGGGAGAACCTGCTCTGGGGCAATGAAAACGCCACCCAGGAGGAGCTCGTCCAGGCGGCGAAGGACGCCCAGGCCTATGACTTCATCATGTCCTTCCCCGAGGGCTTCGACACCTACCTGGAGCAGGGGGGCGTGAACGTGTCCGGCGGGCAGAAGCAGCGCCTGTGCATCGCCCGGGCCATGGTCCGCAAGCCCGCCATCCTCATTCTGGACGACTCCACCTCGGCGGTGGACTCCGCCACCGAGGGGCGCATACGCCAGTCCTTCCGGGAGAATCTGAAGGGCACCACCGTCATCATCATCGCCCAGCGCATCAGCTCCGTGCAGTACGCGGACAAGATCGTGGTGCTGGACGAGGGCACGGTGGCCGACGTGGGCAGCCACGACCAGCTGATAGCGCGCAGCCCCATCTACCGCGAAATCTACGATTCCCAGCAGGAAGGAGGGAGCGGCAATGGCTGAGAACAAAGCTCCCCGCGGCCCCAAGGGCGGCCCCGGTCCCCACGGCCCTCACGGCGGGCCCCGGGGCGGCTTCGGCAAGCCCAAGGACCTGCGCCGCACCGCCCTGCGCACCATGGGCTACATCCTCAACCGGCCCGCGCTGCTCCTCGCGTCGCTGGTCTGCGTGGTGGTCTCCGCCCTGCTGGGGGTGGCCGCCACCTATCTGCAAAAGCCCATCATCGACAGCATCTCCCTGGCCTTCAAATCCGGCCAGACCCAGCTTCCCAGCCTGCTCACCAGCTGCTTGCAGCTCATCGGCATCTACCTGCTGGCGGCGGCGTGCTCCTACGTCCAGGCCAACCTCATGGCCCAGCTGGCCCAGAAGGGCTGCAACCGCCTGCGCCGGGAGCTGTTTGACAAGCTCCAGCAGCTCCCCCTGAGCTTCTTTGACGCCCACACCCACGGCGAGCTCATGAGCCGCTTCACCAACGACGCGGACAACGTCCAGATGGCGCTGGAGCAGTCGGTGGTGTCGCTCATCTCCAGCGTTATCACCTTCGTGGGGGTGGTGGTCATGATGGTGTCCCTGTCGCCCATGCTGTTTCTGGCCTCGCTGGTGATGCTGGGGTGCGTGACGGCGGTGTTCCTGGTGTTCGGCAAGCGCAGCCGGAAGTTCTACGCCCGGCAGCAGGCCGCCCTGGGCGCGGTGAACGGCAATATCCAGGAGATGATCGAGGGGCTGAAGGTGGTCAAGGCCTTCAACCACGAGGAGCAGGCCAAGACCCAGTTCAACAGCCTCAACGAGGAATACCGCGCCGCCGCCAGCGAGGCGGGGTTCTACTCCTCCGCCATCATGCCGGTGGCCTCCAACCTCACCAACATCGGCTACGCCGTCACCGCCGTGCTGGGGGGCATCCTGGCCATGGGCGGCGGGGGCGCCGCCGGCTTCACCCTGGGCTCGCTGGTGATCTACCTGCAATATAACCGGCAGGTCACCCAGCCGGTGAACCAGATCTCCATGCAGATGACCTCCCTGCTGTCCGCCATGGCGGGCGCGGAGCGCATTTTCGCTGTCATGGACGCTCAGCCCGAGCCCGACCGGGGCCAGGTCACTCTGGTGCCGGTGGAGAAGGACGCCAACGGCTCCCTGTCCAAGTTCAGCGGCCAGGGCCGGCCCAAAAGCTGGGCCTGGAAGGTGCCCCGGACCTGCGCCCTCTCCCTGGTGCCCGTGCTGGTGGGGGCGGACGAGGCCCTCACCGAGCTGGGCCAGGCGGACGAGGAAAACGGCGCCCTCAAGCTGCTGCCTCCCGGGACGGACTCCAAGACGGGGCTTTGGGTGCGCGTCGGGGCGGACGGGACCCTCACCCCCCTCACCCTGGCGGAGATGGCCGCCCACGGCTGGGCCTGGAAGTACCCCGGGCCCGACGGCAGAATGGGGCTGCACCTGATCCGGGGGGCGGTGCGCAACGTTCCCGGGGAGGAGTTCTGCTATACGGAGCTGCGCGGCGCGGTGCGGCTGAGCCGCGTGGACTTCTCCTATGTGGAGGGCAAGCCGGTGCTCAAGGAGATGTCGGTCTACGCCGACCCGGGGCAGAAAATCGCCTTTGTGGGGTCCACCGGGGCGGGCAAAACCACCGTCACCAACCTCATCAACCGCTTTTACGAAATCCAGGGGGGCGTCATCACCTGCGACGGCATCGACGTGCGGGACATCGCCAAGGACTCCCTGCGCCTGAGCCAGGGCGCGGTCTTGCAGGACACCCACCTGTTCACCGGCACGGTGATGGAGAACATCCGCTACGGCCGGCTGGACGCCACCGACGAGGACTGTATCCGCGCGGCCAAAACCGCCAACGCAGACGGCTTCATCCGCCGCCTGCCCGAGGGCTACCACACCATGCTCACCGGGGACGGGGCCAACCTGTCCCAGGGCCAGCGGCAGCTGCTGTCCATCGCCCGGGCGGCGGTGAAGGACCCGCCCATCATGGTGCTGGACGAGGCCACCTCCTCCATCGACACCCGCACCGAGCGGCACATACAGCAGGGCATGGACGCCCTCATGGAGGGGCGCACCGTCTTTGTCATCGCCCACCGGCTGTCCACCGTGCGCAACGCCGACTGCATCGTGGTCATTGAGGGCGGGCGCATCATGGAAAAGGGCAGCCACGCCCAGCTCATGGAGGAGCAGGGGCGGTACTACCAGCTCTATACGGGGCAGTTTGAATTGGACTAAAACGGAAGGGGGAGGCCCAGCGGGGGCTTCCCCTGCCTGTTTTTGTATGTTACAATTGAGAAAAGAGAGAGGAGGGCGTGCTCATGTCCGTGGTCACCCGTCAATTCCAGATGGTCTACCTCCTGCTGGAAAAGGGCCGCATGACCGCAGGGGAGCTGGCCCGGCGGCTGGAGGTGTCCCAGCGCACGGTGCTGCGGGACGTGGACGCCCTGTCCGCCGCCGGGGTGCCCGTCTACACCACCCAGGGGACGGGGGGCGGGGTGGCCCTGCTGCCCGGCTACGTGCTGGACCGGGCCGCCTTTTCCGACGAGGAGCAGCGCCAGCTGCTGCTGGCCCTGCAAAGCCTGCCGGGGCAGGAGGGGGAGCAGGCGCTGACCAAGCTGTCCGCCCTGTTCCGTCGGGGGCAGGAGGACTGGCTCCAGGTGAACCTGTCCCGCTGGGGGGCGGGGGAGCGGGACAGCGAGAAGTTCCAGCTTTTGAAGCGGGCGGTGCTGGAGCGGCAGACGCTGGCCTTCTCCTACGCCAGCTCCTACGGCTCCACCCGCCCGCGGCGGGCGCTCCCCGCCCGTCTGGTGTTCAAGGGCCAGGGGTGGTATTTGCAGGCGTTTGACCTGGACCGGGAGGACTACCGCACCTTCCGCCTGTCCCGCATCCTGTCCCCCCAGCTCACCGGGGAGGTGTTCCGCCGCCGCCTGGACCCGCCCGACATCGAGTTTTCCGGGGACATCCCGCCCCTGTTCCGGGTGGAGGCAAAGCTGCGCTTCGCCCCCCATCTGGCCTACCGGGTGTACGACGAATTCGACGGCAGCTGCGTCGCCCCCCAGCCCGACGGCTCGCTGCTGGTGGAGGCGGTGTTCCCCGAGGACCAGTGGCTGTACGGCTATCTGCTCAGCTTCGGGGCGGGGGTGGAGGTGCTCGCGCCCGACGCGCTGCGCCGCCGGCTGGCCGCCCTGGGCTGGAAAATTTATTGGGCCCACGCAGGGGAACATGACACACCCTGTCAGGGTTGCGGTGCTATGATGGGAGCATCCACAACAAAGGAGGTTCCCACCATGGAACAATACAAAGACATGAAATTCTGCCAGTCCTGCGGCATGCCCCTGGGCCCCGGCGCCCAGCTGGGCACCGAGGCGGACGGCTCTGCCAGCCCCGACTACTGCTCCTACTGCTACAAAGAGGGCAAGTTCGCCGGGGAGATGACTATGGATGAGATGATCGACTTCTGCGCCCCCATGATGGCCCAGGCCAACCCCGGCATGACCCAGGATCAGGCCAAAGCGCAGATGCACCAGTTCTTCCCCGTGCTGAAGCGGTGGAGAACGTGACCGGATCAAACCGGGGGCCGGGCAGCGCTGTCCGGCCCTTCATTCTGCCCTCCCGCAAGGCGGGGCTTGATACCGCGCCCCTATTCTGATATGATAAAGAGAATCATACCGTGCGGGTATAGGGGGCGGCGTCATGGCGCAGGATAAGATCAACCGAATGTTCGGCAGTCCTAAGGAGGCCTACGACCGCCTGCGGGCCATTGTGGACAGCTCTTACGACGGCATCTACATCACCGACGGCCGGGCGGATACCCTGTGGGTCAACCCCGCCTATCTGTCCATCAGCGGCCTGCGGGAGGAGGACGTGGTGGGCCGCAGCATGTGGGACCTGGAGCGGGAGGGAGTGGTGAGCCAGTCGGGCACCCTCATCGCCCTGACCCAGCGCCGTCCGGTGACTCTTGAGCAGACCTTCCGCACCGGCAAGCGTGCCCTCATCACCAGCACGCCCAGCTTTGGCGATCACGGGGAGATCGACATGGTGGTCACCAACGTGCGGGACATGACCGACTTCTACGACCTACAGGCCAAGTACCGGGAGGCCCAGGAGCGCTACCATACCGAGATCGAGCTGTCCCGCCGGCGGGTGCTGGACGGGGCGGAGCTCATCGCCGCCGACCCCACCACCCTGGCGGTGCTGCGCCAGGCGGAAAAGGTGGCCGCGCTGGACGCCACCGTGCTGCTCACCGGGGAGACCGGGGTGGGCAAGGAGCAGTTCGCCCGCTTCATCTTCAAAAACAGCCCCCGGCGGGAGGGGCGCTTCATCACCGTCAACTGCGGTGCCATTCCCCCCTCCCTCATTGAGAGCGAGCTGTTCGGCTATGAAAAGGGGGCTTTCACCGGGGCCGCCCGGGACAAGATGGGCCTCTTCGAGCTGGCCGACAAGGGCACCCTCTTCCTGGACGAGATCGGAGATCTTCCCCTGGACATGCAGGTGAAGCTGCTGCGGGTGCTCCAGGAGCGGTGCATCAAGCGCGTGGGCGCCACCCGGGACATCCCGGTGGATGTGCGCTTCATCGCCGCCACCAACCGGGATTTGGAGGAGATGGTCCGGGTCAAGACCTTCCGGGAGGACCTGTTTTACCGGCTCAACGTGGTCCCCCTCACCATCCCGCCCCTGCGGGAGCGCCGGGGGGACATCATCCCCCTGGCGGACGCCTTTCTGGAGGAGCTGAACAAAAAATACGGCTTCAAAAAGCAGTTTTCCACCTCCGCCTTCCAGGCCATGGAGGAATACGGCTGGCCCGGCAATGTCCGGGAGCTGAAAAACGTGGTGGAGCGCATGGTCATCCTCAGCCTGGACGACGTGATCCGGGCCGGCGAGCTGCCCTTCCGTCCCCAGTGGACCCCCGGCGCCCGCCCCCTGCGGGACGAGCCCATGGACCTGCGCCTGGAGACCGCCCGGTTTGAATACCACTATATCGAGGCGGCCTACGAAAAATACGGCAGCGTGCGCGCCGCCGCCGCCAGCCTGGGGCTGGACCCGTCCACCTTCCTGCGCAAGCGCAAGCGCTGTCAGGAGCTGTTTCAAAAATGACACGCGTATCAAAAACGAACCGACAAAAATCCCGCCCAGCCGCGGGATTGCCGGGGCTCCGTCCGCTACCGTTGCAAAAATGCAGCGGCGGCGTGCGGGGCCCCGCTGTGTTTTTCCCGGAAAAACCGGCCCATCCGTCTTTTTCCAATCTTTTTTCCGCCCCGGCGAAAAGTTGGCACGAAATATGCAGTATAATAGATGGCAGAAGGAACAGTTGGCCAACTGCCGCACATCCCCCGCGCCCTTCCCCGCAAGAAAAAATTTTTAGAAAAGAAACGGAGGAATTTGTCTTGGAAATCATCGGTGTCATCGGCCTGCTTCTGGCCATCGCCTGCCTGATCTTCCTGAGCTACCGGGGCGTTAACGCGTTCATCGCCTCACTCATCGCCTCGCTGGTGGTCATCGTCACCAACATGCTTCCCTTCTGGGAAACCTTTTCCGGCGGATACGCCACCGGCTTTAAAAACTTCGCCGGCAGCTACTTCATGCTGTTCGGCCTGGCCGCCGCTTACGGCGAGTTCTTGAAGGTCACCGGCTCCGCCGAGAGCGTGGCCAAGGTGCTCTTCAAAATCTTCGGCACCAAGTGGGCCCCCCTGGGCGCGCTGCTCATCACCCTGCTCATGGCCATGGGTGGCGTGTCCGCCTTCGTCATCGTGTTCGCCGTCTACCCCGTGGCCGCCCCTCTGTTCCGCAAGGCCAACATCACCAAAAACCTGCTGCCCGGCATTGTGCTGTGCGCCTCCGTGACCCTGTGCCTGTGCCTGCCCGGCAACCCCACCTCCACCAACGCCCTGCTGGCCCGGCCTGAGTACGGCCTGGGGGTGGACGCCTTCTCCGCCCCCATCATGGGCATTGTCGCCTGCGTGGTGGGCACCGTCATCGCCGGCGTCTACGTCACCTGGCAGGCCCGGCGGCAGACCGCCCTGGGCGTGGGCTACGTGGTGTCCGGCACCGACGCCCAGGAGGAGGAGAATGAGAAGGATCTGCCTCCCTTCTGGTCCTCCATCATCCCCCTGCTCATCGTGGTGGTGGTGATGATCCTGCTGAAAAACGTGATGAGCGCCACCGACAGCATCCTCACCTCTCTGTGCGTGGCCATCCTGGCCTCCGTGGCCCTCAACCCCAAGGCGTTCTTCGGCGCGGAGAAGAAGCACAGCGTGCTCAAGACCTTCACCAACGGCATGTGGTCCTCCTGCACCTCCGCGCTGCTGCTCACCGGCGGCGTGATGGGCTTCGCCGGCGTGGTGCAGGCCGCCCCCGGCTTCCAGTACTTCGTGGACTTTGCCATGGGCCTGTCCGACCTGTTCAACCCCTACGTGTCCGCCTCCGTGGCGGTGAACGTGGTGGCGGGCATCACCGGCACCGCTCTGGGCGGACTTCAGATCTTTGCCGACTCCATGCTGCCCTCCTACCTGGCCCAGGGCGTCAATCCCGAGGCGTTCCACCGCCTGATGACCATTGCCTGCTGCGGGCTGGACACCCTGCCCCACTGCTCCACCTTCATTCTGATGTGCTCTGTGTGCGGCGTCACCGCCAAGGACTCCTACAAGCACGTATTCCCCCTCACCGTGATTATGCCCATCCTCCTCACCGCCCTTTGCATCATCATGACCATGATGGGCATTGTCTGATTTAACCAAGGAAGGAGCGCGTTCCCATGAGCCTGAAAAGTGTCAAGCAGGTCTTTGAGATCCCCCAGTTCACTTTCACCTGCGGGCGGACCCTCCCGGTGCGCCTGGGGTACGAAACCTACGGCGCGCTGAACGAGACGGGCGACAACGCCATCCTGGTGGCCCACTACTTCTCCGCCAGCAGCCACTGCTGCGGCCGGTACCATGATACCGACCCCATGCCCGGCTTCTGGGACGGCCTCATCGGCCCGGGCAAGGCGGTGGACACCGACCGCTACTTTGTGGTGTGCGCCGACAACCTGTGTAACGTGGCCCCCAAGCACCCCGCCGTGGTCACCACCGGCCCCATGACCACCGACCCCGCCACCGGCAGGCCCTACGCCCTGGACTTCCCGGTGCCCGAGGTGCTGGACGTGGTGAACACCCAGAAGCACCTGCTGGACCAGCTGGGGGTGAAGCACCTGAAAGCCGTCATGGGCCCCTCCTTCGGAGCCATGACCTCCTGGCAGTGGGCGGTGGCCTACCCCGAGATGATGGACGCCATCATCCCCGTCATCGGCACCCCCAAGCTGCCGGTATGGGGCGGCTTCAACCCCCTTCAGTTCGCCATCAAGGCCGCCAAAATCGACCCCAAATTCAACGGCGGCGACTACTATGGCCAGCCCGAACAGCCCACCGACACCCTGCGCCTGTGCCTGGAGATGATGAACGTGGCCGCCTTCCAGGCGGGCTACTACGAGCGCACCTACAAGCGGGACGTGGCCGCCGACGCCGCCTGCTACCAGAGCGTGCTGGGCCAGGCCACCTTTGAGGACAAGCTGGACGCGGCGGTGGAGCTCTCCGTGCCCGTGGTGGATTTGAACCACTGGCTGTATACCTGCCGGATGTGTTTGAACTTCGACGTGTCCCGCCCCTACGGCGGCGACCTGGACGCGGCGCTGGGCCGCATCAAAGCCAAGGTGCTGGCCATCCCCTCCCGGCTGGACGTGCTCCATCCCTGGCAGTTTGTCCAGTGGGTCACCGACCGTATCGTCTGGCTGGGCGGCCAGGCGGAGTGCTATCCCATCGACAGCGATCTGGGCCACATGGCCGGCATTTTGGAGACCTTCCGCTTTGACAGCAAGGTGAAGGATTTCCTCTCCCGCCTGTGACCGGTCCCCGCCCATCCGTGAGCGCCCCCGGCCGCCTGCCGGGGAGTTGAGGAGGAATGATCATGGACCTGACAAAAACGAATCTCAAATCCCGCGTCTCCGCCATCGTACTGGCGGTGTGCCTGCTGCTGATGGCGGTCACCTCCGCCGTGGGCCGCTCCATCCAGACCAGCGGCGGCTCCGTGCGCACCCAGGAGGTGGAGTTCACCACCGACGTGGGGGCCGTCAGCCACGCCAAGCTCTACATCCCGTCCACCGCCACGGCGGATGCCCCCGCCCCCGCCGTCATCCTGTGCCACGGCTACACCGCCTCGCTGGACGCCATGGAGCCCAACGCCATCGAGCTGTCCCGCCGGGGCTATGTGGTGATGGCGCTGGATATGTACGGCCACGGCGCTTCCACCCTGCCCCCCGCGGGGTACAGCCAGGCGGAGATGGGCGGCATCACCGACTACGCCCCCGATCTGGGCTCCTACTCCGCCCTTCAGGAGCTGGCCAAGTATGACTTCATCGACCTGACCAAGGTGGGTATGCTGGGCCACTCCATGGGCACCGCCGCCATCCAGGAGGGCGCGTACCTGGCCTACGCCAAGTGGCAGAACGTCTATAACGCCGCCCTGGCCAAGGCCCTGGAGGACGGCGGGGACGAGACTGCCGCCGCCGGCGCCGCCTATCTGGCCGCCATGGGCTCCGGCATTGTGCTGCCCGGCTCCATGGTGCTCACCGGCTACAATTACAATGTGCGCAACGTCAACGACCTGACCTATAACGGCGTCACCGCAGACAACGGCGTGTTCCCCCTCTTCGCCGCCCCGGTGAACATCTGCACCATTCAGGGCGATTACGACGAGTTCGCCGGCCTGCTGTGGGGCGTGGACGACTCCCGGGAATACACCAGCAGCTTCAAGTTCGCCTACGGCACTGGCGGGGCGTCCAACGTGCCCTCCGGCACCTACTTCCTGTACGGCGATCCCTCCGCCACCCCCCTCAGCCGGGAGGACGCGGTGACGGCCTCCGCCTCCGCCGCCCTGACCCTAACCCCCATCCGGGCCGCCTACGGCTTTGACGGCACCCACTCCGACACCTACTATGACCAGACCGCCATCTCCTACGGCATCGACTTCTTCGACATCACCCTCCGGGGCGGGCAGGCGTCCATCGACCCCGCCGACCAGGTGTGGCACGGCCGGGCCGCCTGCGGCCTCATCGGGCTGATGAGCACGCTGGCCGCCTTTGTGGCCCTGGCCCTCACGCTGCTGGAGCTCCCCTTCTTCTCCACCATCGTCCGGCCCGAGCCCCAGTCCATGAGCACCGTCTCCGGCGGCAGCGGCGCGCTGAAATACGCCGTGCTCTATGTGATCTTCCTGCTGCCCGCGCCCCTGCTCTACTACTGGCTCATCGGCTACCCCTACTACATGCAGCCCCAGTGGTTCAAGTTCCTCACCAAGTTCATGCCCAACGCCTTCTTCAACATGGCGCCCATGAACTCCCTGATGCTCTTCAACTGCGTGATGGGGGTCATCTTCCTGGCGCTGTACCTGCTGGTGTTCTTCCTCATCGCCAAGAAGAGCGGCTTCGGCCTGGAGAACACGGGGCTGAAGCTGCCGGTGGTCCAGGTGCTCAAGTCCCTGCTGCTGGCGGCGGTCTCCTTCGCCGGGGTGTACGCGGTGGTCTACGCCTGCTCCGCCCTGTCCGGCACCCAGTTCTCTTTCTTCAAGTTCAACATCATGCCCATGGACGCCGTCCACTGGGTGGCCTTCTTCAAGTACCTGCCGGTGTGGCTGCTGTTCTTCCTGCTGGTGGGCGTCATCTACAACTCCCTGACCCGCATCAACAACGCCCCCGCCTGTGTCAATTACCTGCTGATCGCCCTGGTGTCCTGCGGCGGTCTGGCGGTGATGTTCGCCTATGACTACGGCAGGCTCTTCGCCACCGGCGTGCGGGGCATCCAGTACATCCCCGGCACCACCAGCGCCCAGTGGCTGTCCGCGGTGGGCATGTCCTTCCCCACCGCCCTGGCGGGCATCATGCTCTTCTCCCTGCTGTTCATCCTGCCCATCACCGCAGTGATGAGCCGCGTATGCGCCAAAAAGACCGGCTCGGTCTGGCTGGGCGGGTTCCTCACCGCCTTTATCACCCTGGTCTTTACCATCTCCCACATGGTCGTGTCCATGTGAACACAGCCTGCATATCACAAGAAAGGAAGTTTTGAACCATGTCACTGATGACCGGCGAGCAGTACATCGAAAGCATCCGAAAGATTCCGAT